>Ga0209181_10006327_pt1 | contig 16634 bp, 11 predicted proteins | sample MAT05_FD_187208 | JGI IMG/M metagenome (GOLD analysis project Ga0209181, IMG submission 187208) | Freshwater microbial communities from Lake Fryxell liftoff mats and glacier meltwater in Antarctica - MAT-05 (SPAdes) (version 2) | ecosystem: Environmental > Aquatic > Freshwater > Ice > Liftoff...
CTCAGCCCCTCTCTTCCCGGCGCAGATACCGCCGGTAGCTCGAGCCTTGTCGAATGGTGCCGCAAGACGGCCTTATTCTGTGACGCGTCGCGGCTAGCGCTTGATTGGGGACTGGAGGCGATCGACTTTCTTCATGCCTCCGACGCTGGGCGGCAGCACATCAACGCCTGGGTCGCCTCCGCGACTCAGGATCGCATCCAGGACCTCATCCCCGCGGGGCGCTTGGGCGCCGAGACGCTCCTCGTGCTCGCCAACGCGATCTATTTTCTCGGCGCTTGGAGCATGCCTTTCTCGGAAACATCGACAGCAGCAGCGCCGTTTCACCTTACCGCATCGGAGAGCAAGGACGTGCCCACCATGCACAAGGCGACCCCGTTCCGGTTCGCGGCCCTCGACGGAGTAAAGCTCCTGGAGATGCCTTATCAAGGCGGCGCGCTGGCGATGACGCTGGTGTTACCCGATCAGGTGGACGGGCTCGACGCCATGGAGGCGCGGCTCTCTGCAGCCATGCTGGACGCATGGATTGGCGCGCTGTCCGCGGATTATGTCGATGTTACCTTGCCCAAGATCGAGATCGATCCGGCGGACTCGCTCGACCTTAAAAAGACGCTCCAGGCGCTCGGAATGCCACTTGCGTTCCTCGCGACAAGGGCCGACTTCAGTGGCATCGTCCAACCGCGGGAACTCATGAAACGGCTCTACCTTGATGAAGTCTTTCATAAGGCCTTCGTCAAGATCGATGAGAAGGGAACCGAGGCGGCTGCCGCGACTGCTGTGACTGTGATGGGAAGGAAGGGGGGAGGGCCGCCGAAAACGGAGTTCCACGCGGACCACCCCTTCCTCTTCTTCCTCCGCGACGTCCGCTCGGGGATGATCCTCTTCATGGGCCGCGTCAGCGATCCCACGATGAAGTGAGACACCCACACGCGCCCCCGGCATCACGTTCGGGCGATGCAACGAGAGGGACGAGAGTAAGCACCACGAGAGGGAAAGCCTACCTCCTGGACAGGCTGACAGCGCTCCCCGCGGTGCGCTGTCAGCCTGTCCCATGCGGAGTTACTTCGGCTCGGTCGGCGCCACGGCGGGCTTGGTGGCTTCCGACTCCACGGCGGCCTTGGGGGCCTCCGGCTTCGGATCGGGCTTGGCGGGTTCCGGCGCCGGAGCGTCGGGCTTCTTGGCCGCCTTCTTGGCCACCGGCCGGTCCGGGATGATGGTGTGGATGGCGGCCTCGTTCATCCCATCGTTCTTGTAGGTGCGCTTCAAGTTCGAGAGCTCGAACTGAGCGTTGCGCCCGAGCGCTGTCAGGACCCGCTCGAGGAGAGCAACGTTCGCGGCCGGCGTCGCCTCCGCGTCGATGTCTTGCTTGAGCGCGTAGGCCGCCTCGCGCACGCGGGCCGCGTACGCCGTTGACTGCTCGGCGGTGAGCTTGGGATGGACCTTGCGGTCGTAAAACCTGGCGAGTAGCTCCATCCGCGCCGGCTGTCCGGGGGTGTCACCGTCGGTGTAATAGCCGGCGCCGCCCGGGTACATGAGCGCCAGATAACGATCGTTCGCCGGCCGCCCGACGTCGTTCCAGGTCTCATCGTAAATGCGGTCGATGGCCGCGTCCGCGCTGTCGTTCTCCATGCGAGTCGCGGCGCGGAGCGGGGTGAGCTGCTTTTGCCACGTCTCCAGCTCGGCCTCGGTCGCGTCGATCATGACGATGACGGGGCCAAGTTCCTGCTCGGCGCGCTCTTTCACCAGCCCGCCCTTGGCAATGGCGTTGGTCATCGCGGTGCGCGCGTCTTTGAAGATCTCTTTGATCGATGCGGTCGCTCGGATCAAGTCTCCCATGAGAACCTCCTCGGGTGAGGACGCTACACGAGGTCGCGAGGGGAATGGAAGGACGTTTGTGCGGTGGGGCCACGAAAGTTTCCGTGTGTCGCCCGGTCTCGGCAGCGAGGGCGAGGGCGATCCCGAGCACCTGGTGCCCCTCCCTACTCTGATCCGTTCAGGCAGCGCCCCCCCCCCGCGCTGCCCAACGCACTACGCGCCGGTGACGTGCTGATCGGCGATGTCGAGCGCCGCGTCGAGCGCGGCCACGCCCTCGTCGAGCTGCTCTTCGGTCACGATCAGCGGCGGAGCGATGACGAGGTGGCTGACCCACGAGAGCACGGTGACCCCGCGCTTCAACATCTCTCCGGCCACCGCGTCGATCACGAGGGGGCGGCGAGCGGCCTTGTCCTGCGGGGTGTTGAGCGGCTCCTTCGTCTCCCGGTTCTTGACGAGCTCCACGGCCCAGAACAGGCCGAGGCCGCGGACGTCGCCGATGGAAGGGTGCTTGGCAGCGAGGGCGCGGAGCTTCTGGCCGAGGAGCTCGCCCATCTGCGCCGAACGATGGATGAGGTCCATCCGCCGGTACTCGTCGATCGCCGCGAGCGCGGGGGCCAGCGTCATCGGGTGCGCCTCGTAGGTGTGGCCGTGAGGGAAGTAGTTGTCCTCGAAGAAGTCGGCGATCGCGCGGCTCGTGGCCACCACGCCGAGCGGCATCATGGCGTTGGTGATGCCTTTGGCCGTCGTGAGGATGTCCGGCACGACGCCGTAGTGGTCGACCGCGAACCACTTGCCGGTGCGGCCCCAGCCCGTCATCACCTCGTCGGCGATGAGGAGGATACCGCGCTTCTTCGCCTGCTCGGCGACGCGGGGCAGGTACTCCTCCGGCGGCACGAGGACGCCGTTGGTGCCGACGATCGGCTCCACGATGATCGCGGCGACGTTCTCCTCGTGATCGATCATGTACGAGAGGTAGTCGGCGCAGGCGACGCCGCAGTCGGGGTACGACCTGCCGAGCGGGCAGCGGTAGCAGTTGACCTCGGGCGCGAAGATGACGCCGGGGATCTTCCCGGTGGGCTCGATCGCCCAGCGCCGCAGGTCCCCCGTGGCGGCGATCGAGCCGGCCGTGGAGCCGTGATAGGACGTGTAGCGGGCGATGATCTTGTGCTTGCCCGTGTAGGCGCGGGCGATCTTGAACGCCGCCTCGTTGGCCTCGGTGCCCGAGGTGGCGAAGAAGAACTTGTCGAGGCCCTTGGGCATCACGTCGAGGAGCTTGACGGCGAGCTGCGCGCGCACGTCGCAGGTGTGCGCGGGGCTGATGAAGGCGAGCTTCTTGGCCTGCTCGCAGATGGCGTCGATGACCGCCTGGTTCTGGTGGCCCAGGTTGGAGCACACGAGCTGCGAGGAGAAGTCGAAGTAGCGCTTGCCCGCAGCGTCCCAGAAGTAGCAGCCCTCTGCCCTGGTGACGTGGATGGGCTTCCACCCGCGCTGAGCGCGCCAGGTGCCGTAGGTGTGCCTCGCCGTGAGCTCGGTGATGTCGTCCGTCATGGGGCGGCATCTTAGCCCCACCAAGGAGGATCCGGCGCGATCTTTCCGCGGCCCGGGCGGGGTATCCACGACGTGCTCCACGCGGTGCCGTGTTCTGATAACCTCAGCGAATGAAGCTCAAAGCGAAATGGATGGGGTTCGTGCTGGCCGGCGCTGGGCTGTCGGGCTGCGGGGCGCTTCTGGGCCTCGACGAGTTCACGGAGGGGACCGGCGGATCGGGCACGAGCACGGGCACGATCTGGAGCAAGCAGTTCGGGGAGGCGGCCACCGCCGAAGATCTGGCAGTCGCTCCGGACGGCAGCATTCTGGTATCCGGTGTTTTTGCCACCAGCATCAACTTCGGGCCGACACCGACCACGATGCTCACCCTGGCAATCAATAACGTTGCCTTCTTCCTCGCGAAGCTGGCCCCGGACGGTAGCCATCTCTGGAGCAAGGCGCTCATCCAGAAGGGGGACTCGAATGTATTTTCGCGTGTGGCCGTCGCATCGGACGGACAGATTTTTTTATCTGGCATCTACGAGGATGCGATCGATATTGATGGCCAGATGCTCAGCGCCAGTGCTGGTAATCAATTGTCTTTCTTCGTCGCCTCGTTTGATAAAGATGGCAAGCGACTGTGGGCCAAGTCGTTCGGATTCAGCTCCAAAGCTGTCATGAGCGATCTGGCTGTTGATCCCGACGGCGATCCGGTTATTGTCGGAGAATATGCGAACGGCGCCATCGTGTTTGATGGTGCGACGTATTCGTCCCCGGTGGGCAAAAACGCCTTCGTTGCCAAGCTCGCCCACTCCGATGGATCCGTGGCGTGGAGCAACAGCTATGGTGCTGACATGAGCGACCAGTCGGCGATGGCTGTCGCCGTGGACTCTGCTGGCAACATTGTCGTGGCAGGTACGACGAACGCTTTCATCGATTTTGGCTCTGTGCCTAGTAACTTTCCGTCGGGCGGGGGACTCGACGTGTTCGTGGTGCAACTCGGGTCAAACGGAACTCCTGTGTGGCACACGTCCTTCCATGGTCCCAACGACGAGATGGTGTCATCCGTGGCGGTGGACAGCCTTGGCGACGTCTATGTCGCGGGAGCGTTCTCGGGCGTAACCCAGTTCGAAGCGCAGGACATCCCCACGTCGAAGTCCACGACCGGAGCGACGGATACTGATTTCTTCCTGGTAAAAATGAACGCAAAAGGCGCCCATGCTTGGATCAAGCAGCTCGGTGATAGCAAGCCGCAGATCCCTCAAAGTCCATTTTTTGCTTTACCGGCGCTTCCGCGGGTGAGCCTGGATTCAAAGGGTGACGTTCTCTTCGCTGGGGGGTTCCTCGGATCGCTCCAGCTTGGAACGACCCCTCTGACCAGCTTGGGCGACTCCGATTGGTTCATCGGGAAGCTGACCTCAAGCGGAGACCACCTCTGGAGCAAAAGCTTCGGTGATAGCGCTCCCGCACAGTTCGTTACGAGCATCAGCTCTGATCCCAAGACTGATGCTGTTGTTCTCGGGGGAGTGAACGATGGCTCGCTCGCGATTGGGCCCGGCGCGCCGCTCAAAGCCAAGGGGACCCTCAGCGTGGTCGTGGCCAAGCTCAACCCCTGATCGAATGACTCGGTCGCAAAATAGACCGAAAGGGGCTTGGCCTCTCTCGGTCTATTTTATGTGATCTGAGAGCTCAAAGCGCATCCCTTGCGGAGATGCGCGAGCCTCCGCGCTTCAGTTGACCTGCAGGTTGGCTGCCGCCGTGCCGTTGTTACCGGGGCTCGCAACGCCGCCCTTGTTGTTCGTGCCAGCGGCGCCGCCGAAGCCCGGGACGCCGGTGGTACAGCTGTTCATGCCGAACGTGAACACGACGCTGCCCGTTCGCGCGAGGCAGGAGCTCGGCCCGCCGCCGCCGCCGCCGCCGGGGCCTCCGGCGCCTCCGTCGCCACCCTTGCCGCCCAAGCCGCCGGGCGCACTATCGTCCGCACCGCCGCCCTTGCCGCCACCGCCGCCGCCGATCTGACCGTCAGCGCCGTTTCCCCCTTTCCCGCCATTACCCCCTTTGCTCGTATTGATCGTGTTGCCGGTAACCACGACCTTGCCCGAGGCCGCGAAGACCCCGAAGCTGCCGCCGCCGCCGCCGCCGCCGAACCCGAGGTTGCCGCCAAGGCCTCCACATCCACCGGCGCCGCCGCCGCCGCCCGTGTCGGGGTTGCATAATGTCTTGTTGAGGCCGCCGCCGCCGCCGCCGCCGCCGCCGCCGCCTTTGCCATTCAACCCCAGGGCTCCGATGCCGCCGCCTGCGGGGGAGTAGTTCCCACCTGACATGATACCCAAGCTCGCACCGCCGGATCCCGGCGCACCTTGATTTCCGGACACCCCCCCCGAACCGTCTACTCCACTCTTCGACTGGTTCGTGCCGCAGCTGGGCGATTGCGCGCCTCCGCCTCCTGCAGGAGTATTCCCGCTGCCGACGGCACCGCTGAAGCCAGGCTGATTGTCATAGCCGCCGCCGCCACCCGAGCCACCAAACTCGACACACTGCGTGCCCGGCGCGCCGTTGGGCTGGCAGTTGTTGTTCGAACAACCGTTGCCTCCGGACTGGCCGTTCGTGGCGACCGCCTGCCCCGGAGCTGCCCCGGAGTTGCCAGTGACCCCATCAGCACCAGCCTGCACGTTGATGATGTTGTACCGCACGAAGAGCTGCCCCATCCCCACCCCGAGCCGCACTCCATACGTGCTCGACCCCTTCAGCACCGTCATCGCCGCCGCCTCGATGGTGATCCCCTCGATGTGCGTCTCCTGATCGATCTTCGGCGCGTCGAACACCGTACCCATCGCCGCCACCGTCGTCGTCACGTTGGCCGAACGCCGGAACTTGAAGTCCGGATCGTTCTGATTGAACCCACCGTAGATGTTGATCCCGGAGATCACCGTGACCGCTTCGTTGTAGGTCTCGCCCGAGAGGCAGACCGAGGGGACGCCGTTGGTCTGCGCGACCTGGAGCGCCTTGGCGATCGTCTGCACCGGAGTTGCCCGCGTGCCCGTCCCCGTCCCGTCGTTGCCCAGGCTGGCGGATACATAAACGCACTTCTCGGCGACGCCGTCCGTCCCGTCGCAGTTGTCGTCCTTGAAGCCCTCGTCGATGGGATCGTTGTTGGGCGACACCTGCGTGCAGATGTACTCACAGCCGCAGACGCCCGTGAGCGGGTTCCCGTCGACGTCGAATACGCCGCTGGGGCAACCCATCGCCGCGCAGCTGTGCTCACAGCCGCAAAGGCCTGTCGCCTCGTTCTTGTCGGCGTTGATCAGGCCACCGGGGCAGCCCGTCGAGCAGGCGAACTCGCAGCCGCAGACGCCGGTCTGCGTGTCCCCGTCGGCGTCGACGAAGCCCGCGGCACAGCCCTTCGTGCAGGGGTCGGAGCCGCCCGTGCCGGAGGACGCCGAAGAGGACGCCGAAGAGGAGGCCGAAGACGACGTGGTCGTCGTCTCTCCGCCGGTGCTCGAGGTCGAGGCCGCATCGCTCGTCGTGAAGGAGCCGCCCGATCCGCCGGCGCCACCGGCGCCGCCGCCGCCGCTCGTCGCGCCGGTGCTATCGCCGGTGCCGGCGCTCTGGCTCGTCACTGTGCCGGACGAAGCGCACCCGGTGTTGAACACGCCGAAGATCAAAGAGAGAGTCGACCCGAGGACAAGGTTGTGCCGCATGATCCGCGATCTTGCCGAAACCCGTTGGGTTTACAAGCACCTTCCACTCGCCCCTCCGCGCGAGCACGTTGACGCACGCTTGGGCACGCTGCATCATCGCCGCCGGCTCACACTGGCCGGATCGACATTCTGCGTTTGCTTTCATGCGCTTTACCCTTTCACCGAGATCGAGGCCCCGCGAATGCTGAAGGCGGTCGACCCCCCTATTTTCTTCCTGCTCGGCTTCGCATTGACGTTGAGCGTGGTCGCGTGCAGCGCCGCGGGTACCAGCACGACTGGCTCCACCCAGAGCACGACCGGAGGCGGCGGAGCCGGGGGCGAAGATCCGCTCAGCACCGCGACGACGACGTCGTCCTCGAGCGCCGAGTCGAGCTCCACCGGCGTCGGGGACGCTGGGCCCGATCCCGACGCGGCGTGCGGGCTGATCACCGAGCAGGCCAAATCGACGCCGCTCGATATCTACATCGCCTTCGACCGATCCTCGTCGATGGTGGGCAACAAGTGGGACAGCGCCAAGCTCGGCCTCTCCGCCTTCGTCAACGATCCGGACTCCGCGGGGATCCAGGTGGCGCTCAACTTCTTCCCGCTCGAGAGCACCCCCACCACCTGCATGCAGTCCGACTACAGCCCACCGAAGGTGGCCTTCGCGTCGCTCCCCGGGAACGCGAAGCCGATCACCGACGCGATGGCCGCGGCCTCGCCGAGCGGCTTCTCGACGCCGATCTACCCGGCGCTGGGCGGGGCGATCCTCGCCGCCAAGGCCTACGCGCAGGCCAACGCGGGCCACGCGGCGGCGGTGCTGCTGGTCACCGACGGGAATCCCGAGGGCCCCGCGCCGATGTGCGGGAGCGTGAACCCGGAAGAGACGGCGCAGATCGCCATTCTCGCTGCGGCCGGTGTCTCGTACGGGATCAAGACCTTCGTCGTCGGCCTGCCCGGCGTGACCCCGGCGGTCGTCAACCAGATCGCGAAGGCCGGCGGCACCGAGGCGGCGATCGTCGTCAGCACCCTCAACGTGCAGGCCGAGCTCCAGAAGGCCCTCGCCAAGGTGCGCGGCGAGGCGCTGCCCTGCGAGTACGAGATCCCCGAAAAGGTCGAGGGCGGCGACGTCGAGACGGGGAGCGTCAACGTGCTGATCACGCCGAACGGAGGCACCTCCGACATCCTCCCGCAAGACGTGAAGTGCAACGCCGAGGGCTGGAAGTACGACAACGCCGCGAAGCCGACCAAGATCATCATCTGCCCGGCGAGCTGTCAGGCCCTGAAGACGGACTTCGGCGCCAAGGTGCAGATCCTGCTCGGGTGCAAGACTCAGGTCGCTAACTGAATCTTTTCCTCGAGAGCAAAGCCCCCTCGCCGCAGCGCGTCGAGGGGGCTTGTCGTTTCAGGCGGTGACCGGGCGAAGCTCACGGACAGACGATGAAGCGCGCTTCGGCGGGGGCTTGCTCGGTCTTGCCGATCACCACCAGCCGGGGGTGCGGCGCCCCGTCGATGCGCAGGTTCATCTCCACGCAGGCGTTGCCTCCGAGCTTGAAGTCGAACCCGTCTTCTCCGCCCTGGGTGCTGAAGTCGAAGATGATGTCCTGACCCTGGAGGCGCATCCGATCGCCCCGCTCGAGGCGCGTCGGCACGAGGTGGCTGAGCGTGGCGCCCTCCTGCGGGCGGATGCGGCCCTGGAAGCGGTGGATCTGCTTCTCGGTGGTGGAGCGGACGTGCCAGTCCCCCTTCGCGCTCTGCCAGATCCAGTACGCCATCGCGGCGTTGGGGCGGAGGCGCGGCGGTTTGCCGTCAGCGACGCCTGACGCCATCTGCGCGGGGGGGGTGGTGTCGTCCTCGATCGTCTCCAGCTTCTCGGCCTGGGTCATGGCGGGGCCAGGGCCTGTCTGGATGATGCAGCCCGTGAGGAGCGACAGCGCGAGGGCCGCCGTCCGCAGGATGATCAGGGATCGAAGTTTCATGAAGAGCGCCTCCCAAGAGAAGAATAACGTTGCTCAAAGCAGCGCGGGGTAGGATCAACCGAGCGCCGCGTCACCTGATTTACTCGCACGGTATGGACGATCTGGCCACGAGATCCCCGTGGCCCGTGGCTCACGCGGAGCGCGCCGAGACCCGCGCCGGCGCCCGCACGAGGCGCTCGTAGAGGCGCTCGTAGGCGTTGGTCATCACCGCCGTGGAGAAGCGCTCGCGCGCCCGGAGCGCGCAGCCAGCACGATCGAAGCGCCCGAGGCTCGCGGCGAGGCGCGCCATCGCGGTCACGTCGCCGTCGTCGACGAGGAAGCCGGTCAGGCCCTCGTCGATGATCTCGGGGAACGAGCCGCGCGGAAAGCCGATCACCGGCGTGCCGCAGAGCATGGCCTCGATGGCGACGAGGCCGAAGGGCTCCTCCCACTGGAGCGGGCAGAGCAGCGCGCGCGCCCCGCGGAGGAGCGCGACCTTGCGATCGTGATCGGCTTCGCCCAGCTCCTCCACGCCCTCGTGATCAAGGCGCGGCCTGATCTCCCGTTCGAAGTAGGCGACGTCGGGCAGGTGCGTTCGCCCCACGAGCTTGAGCGGCAGGCCAGCGAGGCGGGCGGCGTCGACCGCCAGGTGCGTGCCCTTCTCCGCGGCGTAGCGGCCGAGATGGAGCAGGTAGCCCTCGTCGCGCGAGCTCGGCTCGTAGCGATCGGGGGAGAGGCCATGGTGAATCACCGTGGAGCGGGCGAGGGGGGCCTCCAGATCGAGCTGCCTCCGGCTGATCGCGACGTAGACGACGCGGGGGTGCGCCGCGAAGAGCCGCGAGATCGCCTCTTCGCGGTGATGATGCAGGGTGTGCACGATCGGCACGGAGAGGAAGCGCGAGAAAGGCACGCCGAGCGAGCTGTTGAGCTGCACCACGTCGAAGTCGTGGCGCGCGATCTCGCTGAAGGCCCAGGCGACGTGGTTGACGTCGTCGTGCGGCGTCGGCGGCCACTCGGCGCGGTGATAGAGCGAGCGGCGCCGGCAGCTCGTGACGGAGTCTCCCGTGGTGTAGAGCGTCACCTCGTGCCCGCGGGCCGCGAGCTCTTCGGAGAGCTCCCAGCAGAAGAGCTCGGTGCCCCCGTAGCCCGAGGGCGGGACGCGGATGAACGGCGTGGAGAGGACAGCAATGCGCATCGGCAGGCTCCGGCGGCGCGAGGAAGCCCGCGCTCGCTTCCTCGTGGATCCACGCCCCGTGCCGGAGCGCGAGGGGACGAATGTGAAGCTCGGCGGGAGTGGTGATATCAAGGCTCAGTGAGCGAGCTTCTCTCCGTTTCTTCAGCGCTCTCCGTGCGCGGGCTCATGAAGGGCTACGCGCTCGGAGCGACCCGCCTCGACGTGCTCCGCGGCCTCGATCTCGAGGTCCCCGCCGGAGAGATGTGCGCGGTGATGGGCCCCTCCGGCGTCGGCAAGAGCACGCTGCTCAACTGCCTCGCGGGCCTCGACGTCCCCGATGACGGGAAGGTCTTCGTGCTCGGGCACGACCTCGGCGCGCTCGACGACGACGGGCGCACGCTGCTGCGGCGGCGCCACGTCGGCATCGTCTACCAGTTCTTCAACCTCGTCGGGACGCTCACCGCGCACGAGAACGTGATGCTGCCGTTCCTGATCGACGGCGTGACGCCCGACGTCGCCGCCATCGACCGCGCGCTCGAGCGCGTGGGCATGTCCGGCCGCAAGAACCACCTTCCTTCGCAGCTCTCCGGCGGCGAGATGCAGCTCGTCTCGATCGCGCGCGCGATCGTGCGCCGCCCCGGCCTCGTGCTCGCCGACGAGCCCACCGGCAACGTCAACGTGGCGACGGGCAAGCGGATCATGGCGCTGCTCGCCGAGGTCCTCCGCGAGTCGTCGAGCGCGATGCTCCTGGTCACGCACAACCCCGAGGACGCGGCGCGCGCCTCACGCGTCGTCTTCATGAAAGACGGCGCGCTCTCGGCCGAGGCGACGCTCGCGGGCGCCGAGGTCTCGTCGGCGTCGGTCCATGATCGCCTCAAGGCGCTCGGGATCTGATGGCCACGCCCGCCCAACCCCCCCGAACCCCGCGCGCCTCGATCCTGCGCTTCATTTTCAGCGCGATGGTGCAGCTCCTCGGCGCGCGCAACCTGCGCACTGATCGCTTCGGCACCCTCGCGGCGATCCTCGGCGTGGCGATGGGGACGGCGACGGTGAGCGTCGTCGTCATCCTCGACGTCAACACTGTCCGCGCCGAGTCCGCGAGCTGGTCGTCCAACCCCGACGCCGATCGCATGCCCGACACCGTCGCGCTCGTGGGCGCGCGCGCGAGCGGAGCGCCGGTGGTGGCGAAGAGCGCCAAGGAAGAGACCCACGAGGACTACCAGGTGATGCGATCGGCGATCCGCCTCGGATCGCTCTCGGCCTTCCTGGTCGGCGCGCTGATCGTCTTCTTCACCTTCGGCGTCGTCGTCGATCGCCGCAAGCGCGAGGTCGCGCTCCTGCGCAGCCTCGGCGCGCTCCCGCAGCAGGTCGCCGCGATCTTCGTCCGCGAGGCGCTGCTGATCGGCCTCGTCGGCGCGGCGCTGGGGTTCCTCGCCGCGTTCCCGATGGCGTGGCTCGCCGCGCGCGCCGGGATCACCACCACCGGCCGCTCGCGGATCTTCATGGGGCTGTTCGGCTACCCGCTGAAGAAGATGGCGGGGATCGCCCTCATCGGCGCGCTGATGGCGCTGCTCGGCGTGCTGCGGCCGGCGCGCGACGTGCTCCGCCTCGACGTGCCGGAGACGCTGCGCCCACGCTTCCTCGAGCGCGAAGGCCCGCGCGCGGCGTCGCGTCGCACCCGCGGGATCACCCTCGTGGCGCTGCCGTTCACGCTGCTCGTGTACCTGCTGATGCGCCCGTTCTTCCGCGACGCGCTCCCCTCGCTCACGTTCTTCGTGATCGAGGCGGCCCTCGTCTGCGTGGCCTTCCTCGCGACGCTGACGCTGGTGCCCGAGCTCGTGCAGCGCGCAGGCGGCCTGCTCGTGCGCCTGCTCCCGCGCGGCCCCGCCGCGGAGCGCCTCCTGACGCAACGTCGCATCGAGCTGATGGGCCACGAGCTGGCCTGGTCCGTGAGCGGCGTGATGCTGGTCTTCTCGCTCCTGCTCGCGCTCCACATCTCCACGCACGCCCTCAAGCGCGAGGTCGAGGTCTGGGCCGACGGCGCCATCGGCAACGATCTCTTCGTCGTCCCGACCCTGCCGAAAGAGCGCGTCGATCGCGCCTTCGCGTCCCTCCCGCCCGACGAGCTGGTGGTCCATTTCTCGACCCGCACCCCCTGGCCCAACGCGGTCCACGCGGTCGTCTCGAGCGAGCTCGTCGCGCTCGCCAGGACCCGAGGCCAGCCCGATCTCGTGGCGATGGCCGAGCGCCTCGGCCCCGGCAAGATCCTCCTCTCGAAGATGATGGCGCGCCGCTACGGCGTGCAGGCGGGCGAGTCGATCGATCTCTCCGGCCGCGGCGGCTCGCGGCGCTTGGAGATCGTCGGCGTCACCGACGACATCGGCTACACGCCGCAGGTCGGCCCCTACCGCAACGGCAAGACCTACGGCGTCCTCGACGCCGCCGACGAGGCGCTGATCGCGCCCTACGTGCAGCCCGTCGGCGCCGTGCGCGTCGTCGCCGGCGCGCGCCGCCCCGCCGTGGAGGCGTGGAGCGCCGGCGTCCTCGCCGATGCTTCCTTGCGCGGACTGCACCTGACCTCGGGCGCGGCGTTCAAGTCCTCGCGGGTGCGCGAGACCGATCGCGACTTCGTGATCTTCGATCTGATCCTGACGCTGACGAGCCTCCTCGCCGCGGTGGGCATCGCCAACCAGATGGTGCTCTCGGTGCAGGGTCGGCAGCGCGAGATCGCGCTCTACCGAGTGCTGGGGATGACACCGCGGCAGGTGCGCCGGTTGATCCTCATGGAGGGTGCGTTCCTTGGCCTGCTCGGCGGAGGCCTGGCGGCGCTGCTCGGGGTCCCTCTCGGCTATGCGGCGATTGGCGCGCTCCGGGCGGTGTCCGCGTTCGACGTCGGGTTCGATCTCCCGTTGTCGTATGTGGTGGTGACGATGGTGGGATCGGTGCTGATCGGGCTCCTGGCGTCGATTCACCCGGCGTCGCGGGCGGCGAAGACCGATTCGGCAGAGTCGGTGCACTACGAGTAGGCGGCCCGGTTACCTCCGTCGCTTGCTCGGGGCCGACCGCTTCGCCGGGCGCGCCTTCTTGCGCTCCTCCACCGCTTTGACGCGGACCTTCTTCCCATCGAAGGCCACCGCGAAGGCATGTACTGCGGTCGCCCCGGCCGCCCGCAGCTCGGCGCCGTAGTCGTTCTCTCGAAGCTGCAAGGCCCCTTCGGCCCGCGCCTGCGCCAGCGTCTTCTTGCGCGGCCTGGCCACCTTCAGCCCCAGCACCACGCCCGGCTTGCCCGGCTGCATCGGCCGGATCAACACGTCTGGACGCCCTTGGCCCGACTCGCGGTTGGAGCGCACCTGATAGCCGGGCTCGAGCACCGCGAGCAGGCCCACCACGAAGCCTTGATAGACGCGCTCGGGCCTGACCGTGCCCGGATCGTGATACGAGAGCAAATTGGTGACGAAGGCCTGGAGCTGCTCTTCGAGGAGCTCGGCGTCGCCGTTGAGGAGCGCGTTGCAGAGATCTTCCAGGCTGCCCCCATGGCCCCTCATCCGGGCATCCATCCAGCGGCGGAAGGTGGTCGTGTACACCTCTTTCACCTCCCGGTTGGGGATCGACAGGAGGTGAGCCGGCCGCTCCATCGGGCCGCGAGAGCGCTTTTCGGCCTTGAGATAGCCCGTGAATACCAGGAGGCTGAAGAGCGCATCCTCGTTGTCGCTGAGCTCGGTCAGCGGCACGTTCTCTTCGAGCACTCGTTCGAGGCTCCCGCCCTCGAGCAGCGCCTCGAAGGCCGGCTGGAGCCGGAGGGCGTAGCGCTCGAGCAGCTCGCGGACCAGATCATTGGAGCTCGTGGACAGCCAGTAAGGCTCCGGCTCTCGATCCTCCGCCTGGAGGAAGCAGAGCACGGACCACGGGTTGTAGATGACCTCGCCGCCGAAGAGATAGCCGTTGTACCAGGCGCGCACCGCGGGGAGCCGGTCGGTCCGAGAGGACCGCTCGAGGAGCGAGACGACCTCGGCCTCGGTGAAGCCAAAGCAGGTGTTGAACTGCGGGGAGAGCAGCGAATAGACGCCGAGGTTGTTGAGGCCGGAGAAGAGGTTCTCCTTGGCGACGCGGAGGATGCCGGTCAGAACGGCCTTGTAGAGGTGACCATTGCCCTTGAGCCCCTGGCCCAGCAAAGCCCGCATGAACTCGAGGATCTCGGGCGTGTAGCCGCTCAGGTACCCGGCGTGGATCGGCTCGTCGTACTCGTCGATGAGGAGAACGACCTTCTCCCCATGATGGCGGTGGAGGTGGCCGGACAGGTCGAGGAGAGCGCGAGAATAGAGCACGCTGTCGGCGGTACCGTCGAGGATCGCGCGATAGTCCTTGACCTCCCACTCATTCAACTGGCCACGTTCAAGGAGGTAGAGGTGCTCGCGGAACAGGATCTCGATCTTCTTGCGAAGGCCCGCCAGGCAGTCTTCGAACCGCGCGTACTTGACGTCCTTGAGCGTCAGATGGATGACCGGGTAGCGCTGAAAATGAGCGCGGTACTCCTCGCCCGCCTGCCAGATCGATAGGTCCTGAAAAAGGTGAGATAGGTCTTCTTCGCTCTTCTCGAAGAAATAGCGGAGCATCGAGAGGTTGAGCGTCTTGCCGAAGCGCCGGGGCCGGGGCAGGAGGGCGACCTCGACGCCGCGCTTGTCGAGGAGCTCGCGGATCAGGTGCGACTTGTCGACGTAGACGAGCTGCAGCTCGCGCAGCGTGCGGAAATCGTCGATACCGATGGGGATCTGGAGGGGCATGCCTTCGCAACGGCGACGTTACGCTCAGGTCGGGGAAGCGGCAAGCCGCCGGCCCGCGGCTCCCCGCGGATCAGCGCTTCTTCTTGGCCGTCTTTCGGGTCGACTTCTCGAGGATGGCCGAGGCGCTCGACGCGGTGAGCGCGCGACGGAGCCAATCGTCGAGGCGCTCACCGTCCCGACAAGCCTCGATCTTGGCAGCAAAGGAGGGGGGCACATCGAGCTTTCGCTCACGGAGGATCATTGCAATCGCGTCGCGCTTCGCCCGGATCTGGCCTTCTGAAAGGCCCTCAGCCAGGCCCTCGGCCAGGCCCTCGGTCTTGCCCTTCTCCGCTTGCGCTTGCAGCGCCTCTTGCAGCGCGGGCACGCCCTTGGCGAGGAGCGCGCGGGCGACCGCGTCATCCGTGGCCGCGACGTCCAGGAGCGCGGCGATCGGCAGCGGGCGCACGAGGCACGGATCCTCGATTGACGCGCTCGTCGGCAGGGGCTCCCAGCCGTCGGTCGCCCTGGACCACTCCATCACCCGTCGCTTGCCCACGAGCACGCAGAAGACGCGGCGCACCCCCCTCGCGATGAGCTGCCGCGCTTTCGCCGTGGGCACGCCGATGCCTTGCTTGTCGGTGATCTCGAACGCGAGCTCCTCGAGCTGTCGCCCTCCCGTGACCGGATCGGGATCCTTGGGAAAGATGCTGGCGTCGGGGGCGAAATCGCTGACCTCATCGGTGCGCGTGAGCATGTCCACAGCGCCGGAGTACTTCTCCGTCACGTACCCGCCGAGAACGTAGGTGAGGTCCCAGTGGTGCGTGGCATGAGGCTGGTCGGCCGGTGCGGCGAAGAGCTCGAGGCCGTTCAGGTACTCGACGCGCGTCTCGGGAGGGGCGAAGCGGTCGTCGACGCGCGGCAGCGGGGACGAACTGCCCGGAGCGTGGACCGCGCCCGCCGCCGCGCCGGGCGCGAGGAGCGAGTAACCGCCGGAGCTTCCAGAAGGGCGGGGCGTCATGGAGCAACCCTACCATGCTTCGCCCCGGCGATCGCTGTCCGGGGACGGGGGAGCCGATCCGCAGCGTAGGTATCGGCGTCCAACGCGTTGGGAGTCGGACTGAGCAGCGCCAGGACGATGGAGGGGCGACGCCGGCATCCTGAGCGCGTTCGTCGAGGGACTCGAAAAAGAGCCCCCTCAGAAAACTTGTTCAAAGTCCTCCAAAGGGGCTCGACTCCGGTTGTCGAGATCGGAGGCAGGCATGTTCAACGACATCGGGCTCCAGCGCGAATTTTTCGAAGCGCTGGCTCAAATTGACGAGAAAATCGTGGTTCAGATCGCGGCCGGGCGGTGCCCCGTCTGCGGCGGGCCGCTCCACCGGAGCGACTACGCCCGCAAGCCACGCGGCGCGCGGATGGCCGCAGCGGGCGAGGCGTTCGTGACGCGCTTCAGCCTCTGCTGCGGGCGTGACGGCTGCCGCAAGCGCGCGACGCCACCGTCGCTCCGCTTCCTCGGACGTCGCGTGTACCTCGGCGCCGTGGTGATCATGGCGAGCGTGATCGCTCAGGCCCTCACAACCGCAAAAGCGCTTCGGCAGGCGACCGGGGTGCCGGCGCGGACGGCCCGGCGCTGGCTTTCCTGGTGGCGTGGCGCGTTCCTTCTCACCCACGTGTTCGTGAGCTTGCGGGCGCGACTGATTGGCATCGTCGTGGAGGAGCTGCCCGC
>Ga0209181_10006329_pt1 | contig 16632 bp, 16 predicted proteins | sample MAT05_FD_187208 | JGI IMG/M metagenome (GOLD analysis project Ga0209181, IMG submission 187208) | Freshwater microbial communities from Lake Fryxell liftoff mats and glacier meltwater in Antarctica - MAT-05 (SPAdes) (version 2) | ecosystem: Environmental > Aquatic > Freshwater > Ice > Liftoff...
ATATGCCACCCATGAATGGCCCAAAGATTGTTTGGAGTTGGCTGGGCGTTTTGCCGATTTCCCTCTGCGCGATGCGAAAGACGTGAGCGGTTTGCCCGCTGATGTGCCTCGCTTGGGGTTTTGAGGCCATGCTGATTCTCGACAGCAACACCATCAGCTACTACTTTCGCGGCGACCCGCAGGTGGTGCCACGCCTGCAAGCCCTGTCCCCCGCCGATATTGGTGTGCCCGCCATTGTGGAATACGAGTTGCGTTACGGTCTTTTGCGCTTACCGCCGGAGGCTGCCAATCCCCGTCTGGCAGCCTTAGCCGTTTTGCTGCGACCGATGCAGGTTTTGTCGTTTGACAGCGAATGTGCCGCGCACGCTGCCCGCATTCGCGTCGAGCTTGAGGCCACAGGCACATCCATCGGCCCGCACGATACGTTGATAGCCGCTACGGCATTGCGTTATCAGGTCACGCTGGTGACGCGCAATGTGCGCGAATTTTCCCGTGTGCAAGGCTTACAGTGGCTGAACTGGCATGAAGCCCTATGAGCGCCGCGAGTACAGTGCCCATGCGCGCCTGGACGCTGAGATTGCCCAACAGCTTGTTGAACAATTACTTCAATCCATTGGTCTAGCCAGATGCAGAATTTGTGCAGCAAACCGCTACACAATTGCCCCGGCATCATAAACCTGCCCAGCATCGAGCAGATTGAATGCGAACTAGCAGGCAACGACATATCTACGAAGGACGATACGCAGTGACCAACCCGACCAATCCCACCAATGCCTACACCGTGCCATCGGTTTCGATCACCACAGCGCGCACAGGCGCTTCCAGCAAGGCGAACGAACTGGGCATGCGTGCGATGCAAGAGCGTGCCTATGCCAAGCGTGGCGAACAATACCTGCTGATCAAATCGCCACCGGCATCGGGCAAATCCCGCGCACTAATGTTCATCGCGCTGGACAAGCTCAACAATCAGGGCTTGCAGCAGGCCATTATCGTGGTGCCGGAGCGGTCAATTGGCAGCAGCTTTGCCGATGAGCCTTTAAGCCAGTTCGGCTTCTATTGGGATTGGCAGGTGGCTCCGCAGTGGAACCTGTGCAACGCCCCCGGCGTTGACGAACCGCGCGTGGCCAAGTCCAAGGTGGATGCGGTGCGCAAGTTTCTTGAAAGCACCGACAAGACGCTGGTCTGCACCCACGCCACCTTCCGCTTTGCGGTAGAAGAGCTGGGCATTGAGGCATTCGATAATCGCTTGATCGCCATCGACGAGTTTCACCATGTCTCCAGCAATCCGGGCAACGTACTGGGCAATCAGTTGGGCGCGTTCATCGTCCGCGACAAGGTGCATCTGGTGGCCATGACCGGCTCCTACTTTCGTGGCGACAGCGAGGCGGTGCTTGTTCCGGCGGATGAGGCCAGGTTCGAGACGATCACCTACACCTACTACGAGCAGCTCAACGGTTACCAGTGGCTCAAGTCACTGGATATCGGCTACTTCTTTTACACAGGCTCTTACGTTGATGCCGTCACCAAGGTATTGAATCCGGCGCTGAAAACCATTGTTCACATCCCCAACGTCAATTCGCGCGAAAGCCTCAAAGACAAGGAGCGCGAGGTGAACGAAATCATGCATGGTTTAGGCGAATGGAAAGGCGTTGACCCGGTCAGCGGCTTCCATCTGGTGCAGACCAGTGATGGCCGCACCCTAAAAGTGGCGGACTTGGTGGATGACAGCGATTCGGCCAGGCGTTCCAAGGTACTCAATGCGTTGAAAGACCCGGCGCAGAAAAACAACCGCGACCACGTGGATATCATCATTGCGCTGGGGATGGCGAAAGAAGGCTTTGATTGGATCTGGTGCGAACATGCGCTGACCATTGGTTACCGCAGCAGCCTGACCGAAATTGTGCAGATTATTGGCCGTGCTACCCGTGATGCCGAGGGCAAGGAGCGATCGCGCTTTACCAACCTGATCGCAGAACCTGCGGCCGAACAAGCCGCCGTGGCAGAGGCGGTGAACGATATGCTCAAGGCCATTTCTGCCAGTCTGCTGATGGAACAAGTGCTAGCCCCGCGCTATGAGTTCACGCCAAAAAACATTGGCCCAAAGGAAGGCTTCGATTACGGCGAGGAAGGGTACAAGGACGGCGGCCACAACATTGGGGTGAACACAGACACCGGCCAGATTCACGTCGAAATTAATGGGCTGTCAACGCCGCAAAGCCCGGAGGCTACGCGCATCTGCAAGGAAGACTTGAATGAAGTCGTCACCAGCTTCTTGCAGGACAAAATCGCACTGGAGCGCGGCCTGTTCGACAAGGAAAACACCCTGCCCGAAGAGCTGACCCAGTTGCGCATGGGCAAAATCGTATGCGAGCGTTATCCAGACTTGAGCTCGGTCGATCAGGAGGTCATCCGCCAACACGCCATTGCCGCCATGAACATCACCCAGCAGGCAAAGTTAGCGTTGGCCCTAGCCGATGCCAATAGTGACGGAACAAAGCAAGGCAGTACGGCCTTGCTGGATGGGGTGCGCAAGTTCGTCAATGTGCGCGACCTGGACATTGACCTGATTGACCGCATCAATCCCTTCGATGCCGCCTATGCGGTACTGGCGAAGGCGATGGATGAGAAATCACTGCGCCAGGTGCAGGCCAGCATTGCCGCCAAGAAGGTCAGCATCCCAGAAGACGAAGCCCGCGAGCTGGCAAAACGTGCCTTGCAGTTCAAGAACGAGCGTGGCCGTCTGCCGGACATCAATTCCGCCGATGCGTGGGAAAAGCGCATGGCTGAAGGTGTGGCTGCGCTGGCGCGCTACCGAGCACAAGCGAAGGCGGCGCAGGCGCAAGGCGGATCCGGCAATGGCTGAAATGGACGATGACGAACTGCTGGATGCACTGGGTGTAGAAGTCGCTCCGCTCAAGGCTTCCAGCCGAACCCCGCGCGAGGAACGCATCATCGCGGGCTTCGAGGACATTCTGCGCTTCCATCAGGCACATGGTCGCTCCCCACTGCATGGCGAGGGCCGTGACATCTTTGAGCGCCTGTATGCCGTGCGCTTGGATCAGCTACGCAAATTGCCAGAAGCGCAAACCCTGCTGGCTGAGCTGGATGTCCAAGGCCTGTTGTCTGGTGCGGCAGCGACTCAGGCAGATATGAGTGAGTTGGACGAAGACGCTTTGCTGGCCGAGTTGGGTATTGGCGATAAACCCGCTGACCAGAACGATATTACTGTGCTGCGCCATGTGCGTTCCAGCGTTGAAAAGCGTGCGGCGGAAGAAATCGCCGACCGTACGCCGTGTGCAGATTTTGACAAGTTCCAACCGCTGTTTGAGCAAGCGGAACGGGAGTTGAAGGCTGGCGTTCGCCAGTCACGCCAGTTTGGGCGTGATTCCAACTTTAAGTTGGGCAATTTTTTTGTTTTGGGCGGTTTGTTGGTTTATGTGGCAGAGCAGGGTGACATTTTTCGTACGGGTAACAATGAACCGGATGCGCGCCTACGTGTGGTTTACTCCAACGGCACCGAAAGCAATCTGTTGATGCGCTCACTACAACGTGCGCTCTACAAAGACGAAAACGCTCGCATGTTGACCGGTACGGACATGGGGCCGCTGTTTGGCGATGCGTCCGAGCCTGACGATATTGAAACCGGAACCATCTATGTGCTGCGCAGCCTTTCCAGCCATCCATTCGTCGCCGAGCACCGCGAGCTGATCCACAAGATCGGCGTGACCGGCGGCAAGGTGGAGAGCCGCATCGCAGGCGCAGAAAAGGATGCCACCTATCTTTTGGCCGACGTAGAGGTGATTGCCACCTACAAACTCCACAACCTGAACCGTATCCGGCTGGAAAACATCTTCCACCGCTTGTTCGGCGCAGCACAACTCGACTTGACTATCGAAGACCGCTTCGGAAATTCGGTGAAACCGAGGGAATGGTTCCTGGTGCCACTCCATGTGATTGACGAAGCGGTTCAACGCATTCGGGATGGGTCGATTACTGAAGTGGTCTATGACCCGAAGACGGCACTGTTGGTAGGTTGAGCGCGTGTAAAATTCTGTGAAGTTGCTCTGACAGCTTTACGTTCTAACGCTTACGCTCCTCGGGCGCTGACCTTCAGGTAGCTGGCCGAAAAGCTGACTATCGATAAGACTGACTATCAATAGTAAAAATTTAGGAGGTATTGCGTACATCTGGATTAGGGGCCAAGCAATTTTCACTTTGCGGCCTTAGCTGCAAATCTAAGCTTAAGGGCGCTTTTATCGCCCTTTTTGGCGGGATGGCGAAGAGCATGACGGATGAGCCACTTCCTCTCGTTTGAAGAGCCGACCAGCCAGCGTTCGCATACCGCATATGCCAACTCAGGATGGTCTTTTGCAATATCTCCAAGATGGTTAGCAACTCTACGGCGCACATAGAGTTCCTGATCGTCCTTGAGTGCTTCAAGGATTGGAATGACAGGGGTCGGATTTTCGACAAAAGCTGGTGTCCGAATGGCCCAAGGCAGTCGAGGTCGAGTGCCTTCAGAGCAGAGTCGCCGAACATGGGGATTAGCGTCTGATGTCCATTCAAGTAGTCTCACCAAAGTACGCTCTTGCTCACGAATCAAAAATGGCCGGATCGAAAACTCAGCACTGAAACGTTTGGTCAGTTCATATTGGGCATGCATTGAAATCTCAAATGGATCATGCCTACCGTTTAGCTCTGCATTCAGCCCGTACTCTGCAACAAAACAAATATGCGGCAGATAGAAGAACACTGCCAAGCCAAGATCGTCCGTGCTGGTCAGTGGCGGTGTCAAGCAAGCCAATAGAATTTCGGTCGCAGATGCGTAATTCTTGGGAAGGTGTTGCCGCAGAGCCCTAGCGAATTGCTGTCCGCGTTGCAAAAGGCCAAGAGGCTCCAATCCATCCAATGCATTGTGACGAAATGCCTCCGCATCAATTCTGAAAACGTCATCCGGATATTGTGAGCCATGCACTCAACTGCCTCAGGCCCAAGCAAGTGTTTTAGCGGAACGCCCTTCTGAATGGACTTCGGGGCTTCAGGAATGCGAAATGAGCTATGTAATTGGATATTCATGGTTGGTAGGCAGACCTACAAAAAAGAGGCCTAACGCCTGAGTTGAGCGTCAATTGCACTGTGCTTACTCGCCATCAAACGGTTTCGCGATGGGCACCAATATCTCATTCCGTCTAAGAAACCAGGGCGTGAATGGAGGGTCATATCGAGCCCATATTGGCTCTCCGACCGCCCTGAGATCTTTCTTATTCATCCACGCTTCCAGCTGGTCTTTGTTGCGACGGTAACCCTCTTCACTCCAGAAACCCGAGTATCGGACCGCCGCAATGTATCGAGCGGGAACCTGACGCAACGTCACGCTCGGGTCGTTTGGTTCCGGAAGTGTCTCTAGCGCATAGGATGAGGGCATCATGAAACTCACAGCCCACCGGCCATTCTCCCGTTGTTGGCCAACGGGTGACGTCATGTCAATTTTCTCGCTTGCAGCCCCTTGGGAAACCGGTGAAGTCATCGCAACTTTCTGGCGAGACTTGTTGTTGCCGGAGATGTATTTGAACAGCCGGCTGAAGGCTTTGTTGCCAGCGCCATCGAAATCCCCATCGACAATGGTTTCGGCGAGAACGTGGGACTCATATCGGCGCACCTCGAAGCTTTGATCCTTGAGTACGACGGTGTATTTGGCTTCCTCTACCGACATAGCGTTTCCTGCTCCAAAAATCGCGACAAAACAATTTCGACAGCCAGTCTTACATACCTCACGAGAGCCTGCCTTCCATTTGTCCGCATACAAGCGGGCTTCCACATTTGTCATCCTGTACTATTTCAGACGGCTGCGTCAAGGCGTGCGGCATCGCTTGTGACGCCCAACAGTTATTCACCAGACCCACCGGTCTGTATTATCAAAATTCGCAGAGCGTGCTGAAATTCGGTAACCAATTGATTCATATTGAGTCCACCTAGCTTGTCTGTCCACATATCTAATGATAATACAAACCGAGGACATTTCATCTGAAAGTCTTGTGAGCAATGTACTTCAAATATTCGCAAACTACCTTCACTAAAGGCTCATCCACCTCCCAATCGAACTTGCCCTTGGTGTTCTCATCGTTGACATATAGCATCGGCAGGTATTTCGGCTCAACCGTATAAGGAGGCCTAGCGGGTAATCTAGCGGGTAATAGTTTCTTGTCCATGATCCACCACCAATCTAAAGTGAAGTTGTATGAACTATATATCGGCTTCAGCAAAACTTTACTTAGCCAAATTACCAATCAGGCATCCAGATAGCAGCCGTTCGAGAATGAACACAACGGGTTGGAAGTACGCATTCTAGGTTTTTGAAAGCCGACCTTCATGCAGATTTTAACACGACACCACCAAGAAAATTCTGAATGGCAGCAATGGTTAAGGGTTGTCGGATGTCAGCCCTCAACCGCTGCAGAAATTCACAGCTTGCTGCACGCACATCCGCTCACCAGCAGCGGTCATTCGCCTTCAGATATCAATTGATACTTTCCAGCCATGGAAAGACGTTTACTTGTAGCTGCAATCGGACAGGCTAATCCAGTTTCCGCTCTAATATTTAAGGCGTGGCACCTCTGGTATCATTACACCATGCTAAACATTCAAAATCTGACTTACCTTCAGGGCGGCACTACGCTATTGCAGCAAGTAAATTTTCAGGCTTATGCCAGCCAACGTATCGGATTGGTAGGAAAAAATGGTTGCGGCAAATCCACGCTGTTTCGACTGATTCGCGGCGAAGTTTTGCCGGACGGCGGCGAAATCTCGCTGCAATCTGGCAAGACAATCGCTTTTGTCGAGCAGGAAATCGCCAACTCAAATCAGCCCGCGTTGGAGTTCGTGCTCGACGGCGACGTGGAGCTGCGTACGCTGGAAAAAAATCTGGCGCGGGAGCAGCATGATTCTGCCTGGTTCGAAGCTCAGCACCGCTACGAAGCAATTAATGGCTACGTGGCCAAAGCCCGTGCCGCTCAACTTCTGAACGGATTAGGTTTTGCCAACGATACCCTGGAGCGCCCGGTAAGCAGCTTTTCAGGGGGTTGGCGCATGCGTTTGAATCTAGCACGTGCGCTAATGCATAGAGCCGATTTGCTGTTGCTGGACGAACCCACCAATCACCTTGACCTGGAGGCGATCCTCTGGCTTGAACAATACCTTGCTCGCTACCCCGGCAGCCTTATTCTGGTTTCGCATGATCGCGAATTTCTCAATGCCTGCGTCAACCGCATTGCCCATGTCCATAACCAAGTGATTGATAGCTACACCGGAAACTACGACGATTTCGAGCGCGCCCGCGCCGAGCGCATAGCACAGCAAAATCAGGCTTTTCACCAGCAGCAGGAAAAAATCGCGCACTTGGAAGATTTTGTCCGCCGCTTCAGTGCCAAGGCAACCAAGGCCAAGCAGGCACAGAGCCGCGTTAAAGCGCTGGAACGGCTCACGCGCATCGCCCCGGCCCATATTACAGACGGTCATTTCGAGCTGGAGATCGAGGCACCGGAGCGTAGCCCCGACTTATTACTACGTGCCGATAAAATGGGCTTTAGCTATGGTGACAAAGCACTATTTCATAACGTCGACTTGGTGCTGCGAGCGGGTGCGCGCATCGCCCTGCTCGGGCCGAACGGCGCCGGAAAATCCACCCTGATTAAATTGCTGGTGGGCGAGCTTAAGCCCACTTCAGGCAAGCTGGAAATCACGCCCGACATCCGCATCGGTTACTTCGCCCAGCATCAGCTGGAAAACCTGGACAACGCGGCTACGCCTTTGCAACACATGGAAAAGCTGGCGCCTAAAGTAACGACACTGGCACTGCGCACCTTTCTCGGCCGTTTCGGTCTGGCTGGAGACAGCGAAGATCGGCCGGTGGCAAGTTTTTCTGGTGGCGAAAAAAGCCGTTTAGCGCTAGCCCTTTTAGCCTGGCAAAAGCCGCATTTATTGTTACTAGATGAACCCACCAACCATCTTGATCTGGACATGCGCGACGCCCTCACCTTGGCGCTGGAGGAATACACCGGCGCAGTGGTATTGGTGTCCCATGATCGCAGCCTGATCCGCGCCGTAGCCGACGAGTTATGGCTGGTTGCGGATGGCAATGCCAAGCTGTTTGATGGCGATCTGGAAGACTACAAAAATTGGATCGAAATACGCCGTCCGCGCGAAACTGCTCAAGCTCAAGCAGAAAAACCGCGTCAATCAACCGTACCCAAGCCAAATAAAAAGGCACTGCTATCGAAACAATTTAAACTCGAAGCCGCGCTCTCAAAAACTCAGGCGGAATTGGCCGAAGTCAATCGCCAGTTGGCCGATCCGGCCACCTATGTCAATCCTGACCGTGATGAAATCATCAAGCTTAACGCCCTGCATACAACCTGCGAAAAAAAAATGGCCGAATTGGAGGAAAGCTGGCTGGAACTTGAAATGGCTATGGAAGAAGAAATCTAGCTCCGACCACCGCAAGAATCTTTTCAATCTTACAGAAGCAAGCACATCACACGGGGAATACACCTGTGCTCAAATAGCGATCTCCCCGGTCACACACAATAAACACGATGGTTGCGTTCTGTACCGTCTGCGCTACGCGTAGCGCCACTGCCAGCGCACCGCCGGATGAGATGCCACAAAAAATACCTTCTTCGCTCGCCAGGCGACGAGTCATTTCTTCCGCTTCTTGCTGACCAACGTTCTCCAGCTTATCTACCCGTTTGGTATCATAAATTTTCGGAAGGTAAGCTTCAGGCCATTTGCGAATACCGGGGATTTGCGCACCCTCTTCCGGTTGTGCACCGATGATTTGAATGTGGGGATTTTTTTCCTTGAAGTAGCGCGAGCAACCCATGATTGTGCCGGTAGTGCCCATGCTGCTAATGAAATGAGTGATACCGCCTTGCGTATCTCGCCAAATTTCCGGTGCGGTGCCCTGATAATGTGCCAGAGGATTGTCCGCGTTAGCGAATTGATCAAGGATGACTCCGCGTCCTTCGTCACGTAGTTTCTCCGCCATATCCCGCGCCAATTCCATGCTGCCTTCCTTGGATGTCAGCACCAATTCCGCGCCATATGCCCGCATGCTTTGCCGACGCTCAATACTCTGGTTTTCAGGCATCACCAGTATCATCTTATAGCCTCGCATGGCCGCTACCATCGCAAGAGCAATGCCAGTATTACCACTGGTCGCTTCTATTAGCGTGTCACCGGGCTTAATGTCACCGCGTTTTTCGGCCTGCATGACCATTGAGAGCGCCGGACGATCTTTCACCGAGCCGGCAGGATTATTGCCTTCCAGTTTAGCTAACAGCACATTGCTCGTCGCACCGGGAATACGTTTTAACCTGACCAGAGGTGTGTTACCAACGAAATGTTCAATTGTGTGGTACATCTATATGTTCCTGAAACAAAATTATTATCTTACCATTACAAATAACAACCCCGTCAAGCTCACGCCAGACGGGGTTGTTATTTGTACAACTTCGAAAACAAAAATAAACCTTTGATAGCCTAATATAATAGGGGTCAGTGCTATCTAAACTACGATACGTAGCAGTAAAACAGTTCGCGCTACCGATATCATTTTCCAGACGTAAAGAGAATCTCAGCTACAAACTATTTCTTAACTTCATTTTTTTTGTCGACTGCTTTAACTGCAGGTGGCTTGGCGTTGGTAACACCATTAACAGTCAATTCTGAACGTACTTTTTTTACCGACTTGCTACCAAAACCTTTAACATTTTCCAATTCATCCACGCTCTTGAATGGACCATTTTTCTTGCGGTAATCAATGATCGATTGTGCCTTCACCGGGCCTATACCCGTAATTTTATCTAAATCATCCTTTGTGGCCGTATTTAAGTTCACGGTAGCCATCGCAATGCTAGTAGAAATAACAAATGTAATAAAAGCCAGTAGCAATTTCTTCATTATAGTCCTCTTGCAAAAATGAACGACGAAGTCGCCCTTCAATCAGAAACGCATAGCACCATAACAACGTTGACCGGCTTAAAAAACTTACATAATCCACCTAATTTTCCACCGCATTAAGCGGGTCTTGTCATAATATCCACAGATATTAATGAAAATTAATTCGAAGCGGGCGATTTCTTTTGACAGACTACGTGAAAATTTAAACATGGTCGGTATATGTAATCTACAGAATTAGGGTCATGCAAAGAGGATAGAATTTATAATAGAGATACCCTATCTTGGCAGCGGGCTAGTGTCTGCGCTCTTATGATTCACTGACTTTCCCCAGTCTTTTTCGCCCAAAAGGCGGTGAATTAAACTCGCAATGCCAAGGACATTGGGGATGCGTAAGTATCAAAACCAGTTATTTAACGAGGTGCAACAATTAAGAGCAATCCAATGAATATCAAACAAATCTTGAATCTTATCAAAGCTACTTTTACAGCGTGGATTGACGACAATGCACCCAGCATGGGAGCAGCACTTGCCTATTACACCGTGTTTTCGATTGCTCCACTTTTACTAATTGTAATATCTATAGCGGGGCTTATTTTTGGCGTTGATGTAGCAAGGGGAGAAATTTTTGTTCAACTACAGGGTTTAATGGGAAATACTGGGGCATTGGTAGTGCAAGGTTTGCTCGAAAGCGTTAGTAAACCAGCAGAGAGTGTAACTGCCGCTATTATCGGCGTGATTTTGCTCCTTGTTGGTGCAACTACAGTATTCGCCGAATTACAGGACGACCTGGATAGGATATGGCGTGCACCAAAAAGAACTGAAGATGCGGGGATATTTGGATTAATCCGCACGCGAGTGCTTTCTTTTGGAATGATCTTGGGAATAGGTTTTTTATTGATTGTTTCGCTCATATTTAGTGCTGCGTTGGCAGCATTAGGGAAATGGTGGGAGCCTGTATTTGGCGGGTTTGGGCTTCTCGCAAATTTAGTCGATATAACGCTGAGTTTTTTGATAATTACCCTTGCCTTCGCAATGATCTACAAGTTAATGCCACGAATGAAAATCGATTGGCGCGATGTATGGATTGGGGCGGTGGTCACCGCGTTTCTCTTTACACTTGGCAAATTCCTGATCGGTTTTTATATTGGCAGAAGTGGGGTTGCCTCAGGATTTGGAGCGGCAGGTTCGCTTGTGGTTTTATTGGTATGGATATATTACTCAGCTCAGATTTTTTTAATGGGCGCGGAATTTACGCGGATCTACTCTTATACGTTCGGATCGCACAAAGATCAGTCCACACAAACGGCAATTAATCCAGCTAAGAAAATGGAAACTCGCATTCCTTAAGTTTGATTTCTACGAACTGCATTTCCAAGCTGGAAATTTTGTAATCAATAACATCCATTTTTATGTGATATTCCTTAACTTTGTTGATTTATAAGCCGTGCTGCCCACCTCGACAGTTTATCAATTGCTACAACATCTACAGAGGGCAGTAACATAATAATTTTTTGTTAAATATAAAAAATATTCAAGCGACCAAATGATTATTGAAAATACTCCGATAGTGGACATTCATAGTTTTCCGCCAATCGAAAGTGATAATTCAAGCATCCTTATCCTTGGCACGATGCCAGGCAAGGTCTCTTTGCAAGCACAGCAATATTACGCGCATCCACAAAACGCATTCTGGAAGATTATTAGCGAAATTCTTGGCGTCAAGGCCGTAAATTCTTATGAAGCCAGAACATCATCAATTGTCGCGGCAAGAATTGCACTCTGGGACGTTCTGAAGTCATGCAGACGGGAGAGTAGTCTCGATTCTGATATAGACAATGACACGATCATGCTAAACGATTTTGCGAGTTTTTTTGAAAATCACTCGCATATTCATAGGGTGTGTTTTAACGGAGCCAAAGCGGAAAGTCAGTATATGAAACTTGTGCAACCATTTCTTCAAATCTCCTCAAATATCGAATATATTCGCCTGCCTTCGACAAGTCCAGCGAATGCTGCGACTTCCTTTGATGAGAAATTGCGGGCATGGAAGAAAATAGCATGTTGATGCACAATCTTCTTCGTAAGCTCGCTACCGCACAGACCCCTCTTTTAATAGGAATATAATTTTTTTAGATATGATTATGACTCAGTACGCCGTATCTACGGACTCATTCCAAACCTTAACCTATTAAAGGATCACCACCATACGATATAAATCCCTCACATGAAAACCCAATATTTAATCAATGATCCGCCGATTGAAACACAGGATTCTTCACAAGCTACTCGATAGCCTACTAACCATCAATAAAATAAAGGAATATCCATGAATACCAAAAATTTTCTTAAACTACAAGTATTTGCACTACTATTTGCTGCAATTATTTCTCCTTTAAGTGCGCTTGCTGGTGCTACAGCAAAACAGGAAACGATAGAATTTGCCTTGGGTACGTACGAAAAAGTAGAGTGGTTTACCAAATCGAGCTGTCCTACAACGATAGGTGGCACTATTACTGGAATAGGGGCTGGCTCGATTACTGCGAAAGGAGAAAGCAAAAGTTTAGGTGTGCTTTTTCTGACAGCCGATGATTGCATTACTCCGTTGGATACGACATTTACTCGTTTTATTGCTGAAGGAAATTTGACGCTTACTGCTGGTAAGGGCAACAATATCATGGCTCATTATTCTGTTTCCTTTGTTCCGACCGAGACTGAGTCAATCTATAAATACGAAAATTTCACTCTCCAAATTACCGGAGGAACGGGGCGCTTCAAGGGAATAAGCGGATCGGGCACTGCGGACGGAACGTCTAATATCGTTACGGGACTAGGGTTCGTTGAAGGTATTATAAATATTTCCAAATGAGCGTAAATTTTCAAATGGGTCTTGATTAAGCCAATTTGCATCTATTTTTCCGTGGCCGTCCATTTTCTATTGAATACGCAGTTTGAACTTGGTGGCCCACCACAGAGCGCTTAACCCCTTAAATCGATGGCACCTATCAGTTGATAAATTTGTCGTAGTCGCAACCCCATATAATCGTCACCGATTCAATTGTTTATTAAGTCGTCCATTAAGTACCTATTCTGCTTACACAAAATCCAGATAGCTTCTCCATTATTTATTTTTTGCCGATCAATGGAATAAAAATCATATTGCCTGCACGCTGCACGAGTAAAGCAGCACGCATCCCCACTTCAGCCATCACAGTACGGAACTGCTTAATGCTGGAGATGCGCTGGCTATTAATAGCTATAATAATGTCCCTTGCCTGAATGCCTGACTCTGCCGCAATACCGTCAACTGCATCAACTATTACATAGCCGTCTGTGCGCAGCATTTGCCGCTCTTCAGGATTCAATTCATGCATAGTCAAGCCAATTTTGTCCGGTGCCATTTCTTTGTACATTGGCGTCGGTTTAGGTGTTTTGAGGTCAGTTTCCGTGTCTCCCAGGGTGACTACCACTTCCTTTGCTGCCCCCCGACGCCATACGCTGAGTCGTGCAATTGATCCAGGCGCGGCATCGGCAACTGTGCGAGCCAAATCATTTGCATCCGTCAGTTCTTTACCATTAAACTTCAAGAGAATATCCCCGATCTCCAAGCTTGCCCGTGCTGCCGGTGTATCCTTTCCTACCGTAGTAATCAGCGCACCGCGAGCCTTTGTCAAGCCAAATGATCTGGCATGTTCAGAGCTGACGTTCTGAATGGTTACGCCAAGCCAGCCACGTTTGACAGTGCCATGCTTCAATAGCTCATTCTTTACCTTTATTGCGAGGTCGATCGGGATCGCAAAAGACAAACCCATATAGCCTCCGCTACGGCTATATATTTGTGAATTGATACCGATGACCTCACCCTTTAAATTGAACAGCGGTCCCCCAGAATTACCTGGGTTAATTGGAACATCAGTCTGAATAAATGGAGTGGTATTTTCACCGGGCAAGCTGCGTCCCATGGCACTTACAATACCCTGAGAAACCGAGTTGGTGAAGCCAAATGGCGATCCAATTGCAACGACCCATTCGCCAACCTCAAGCTTTGAGGTATCACCAATACTAACAACAGGAAGATCCTTGGCTGAAATTTTTAATAGTGCAATATCGCTACGCTTATCCGCACCTACTACCTTTGCCTTGAACTCTCGTTTGTCAGTCAGTCGCACCGTCACTTCGTCCGCATTATCGACAACATGAGCGTTAGTAAGAATATAGCCGTCCTGGCTAATAATGAAACCGGAACCAAGTGACTGACTGCGAAATTCATGCGGAAGCATCTCGCCAGGTGCAAACCGACGAAAAAATTCATAGAATGGATCATCTTGCTTGGTTCCAGGAAATGCCGGAAATGGAAGATGCTCCCTGCGAATTTTCTGTGTAGTGCTAATGTTGACAACCGCAGGTCCTTCTTTCTTGACCAAAACTGTAAAATTCGGGAGCGCAACAACCGTCGATGCAGCGCTTAAAGTGCCACTGGTCGTCACTGGAGGTGGTGCTTGTTGTTTCTTTCCGCAGCTATCTAATACAAACAAGGTCATCAATAAAACAACTGTGAGTACAGGTTTTCTCATGGTGCGCATCATAAATTTTCCGTTAGTGCGTCCAACTCACGCGTAACAAATTTTCCTCTTTGTTATAGTGAAACTTCAGTTCCCCCTGATAAGCATGGTGCAAAGCTTCGCCTATACCACGAGCAAGATGTAGATCAGTTGTGGTTACTAGAATACCACCATCTTTTTTATCTTCCACTGCCATAATGCGTTTGAGCGGGTGTTCTGTTCGTTCACGTTTTTCCACGTTATGTACGAGATTCATAATTTCCTCACCATGAGTGGCGAAAAACTGACCCTGCAAAGTAAGGAAACCTGCAGGATAGTGGTCGTGTATACGATGGCAGGCAGGACACGTTTCCCGATGTGCTTCTGCCGGAGCTTGCTGCCACTGCCAGCGTCCTTCCTGAAATACCGCGTTACATTGTGGGCAAACAGTTGGATCTTGCAATTTGCCCTTTAATTTGTAGGCATCGTGCTCATGTTCTTGCAACATATGTTCGCTTCGTTCGTGATTAAAACCGGTAGGAATAGTTGCATTACTCATGATGATCTCCCCTGTGGTTCAATACCCAATTCCACTTCGTATCTACCAAACCATACAGATAGCTGGCAATAACTTCCAGAAAATTCAAATTCCTTTGCACTGACATAATCATGTACAGGTGACCTAAGTTACAGGTGATTGCAATTTATACGGATACCTTTTAAACGAATTGAAATGAGCGACCAATAAAGTATATTATTAATATAAATCAATATATTACGTTATTCTATTAAGCAACTAGATAATATGTGGCTTGAATTTGATAATGAAAAGATATGTTAGTGTGTCATCCAACATAAATGAATAAGCAAATTGCTTATTTTTACCTAAGGTAATAGTTAAAACACGGTATTGTGCCTAACATTAACAGTTAATTATTTTTAACTATATCAATAGGATAGCCTACTGGATGCTACTGTCGGATGACAATCGTTACAATTGAATAATGTCACAAAGAATAGCCAAGCGAACAAGCTGCGCAGTGTTCTGCAATTTGAGTTTCCTCATTATGCTAGCATGATGGACACCGACAGTTTTTGGGCTAATGGAAAGATTTTCGGCAATTTCTAGTATCGAATTACCTTCCGCCATCAATTTGAATAACTGGAATTCACGTTTGGAAAGCGCGTTTATTGGATCTAAGGCCGCGTGAAACAATTGCCTATCTACAACCAAGTCAGAAATATGCTCCGGGTCAACATATGTTTTTCCCAGCTTTACTTGGCGCACAGCTTGCACCATTTGTTTGAGACCACTTTGTTTGGTTAGATAACCCGTTGCGCCCATCTCCAGGGCGCGCTGAACCATAGTTTCATTACTGTGCATACTGAATACCAGGATGTGTGCAACCGGATCATGTGCCCTGATACGACGAATTGTTTCCAGGCCACCAATACCTGGCATATTGAGATCAAGAACTACTACATCAGGTTTAAACTCCCGGTAAAGAATATAGCCTCTTTCTCCATCATCGGCTTCCGCCACTATTCGAATATCAGTTGTACTTTCAAGCAAGCGACGAAAACCATCGCGCACCACGGGGTGATCGTCTATTAGTAATACTGTGATCGGCTGTACAGAAGCGCTTAAGTTCATTTTTTTCTTCTTTCTAACTGATACCTAAGCGGTAATCGAACGTCGATACGTACACCATGGCCGGGAGTACTAAATGAAGAAAATTCTCCCCCCGCTGCAATTGCCCGCTCACGAATGCCTAATAGCCCGAATCCATTGAATGCCTGGTTTGTGTCAAAGCCTTTGCCGTCATCCGTTACTCTTAGGAACACTGCATCGGCATCAGGTGTCGTACCCGATTCACGGCTCAAGCATACAGAAACATGCTTGGCCTGAGCGTGACAGCAAATATTAGTGAGTGCCTCCTGAATAATGCGGTATACAGTAATATTGATATTCTCACCCAAACCGTTTAAATCACCTTCAAGTGCAAATTCGAAGATGATGCCTGGATTATGTAAACACCATTTATTCGTCAGTTCACGCAGGCTATCTGCCAATCCAAGTTCATCCAACAGCGCCGGGCGCAAGTGACGCAACATGCCATGAATTACTTCATGCATT
>Ga0209181_10006330_pt1 | contig 16625 bp, 14 predicted proteins | sample MAT05_FD_187208 | JGI IMG/M metagenome (GOLD analysis project Ga0209181, IMG submission 187208) | Freshwater microbial communities from Lake Fryxell liftoff mats and glacier meltwater in Antarctica - MAT-05 (SPAdes) (version 2) | ecosystem: Environmental > Aquatic > Freshwater > Ice > Liftoff...
GATTGAAGCGAAGCAACGTGGGCAAGATTAGCGGTGTCACCGTCGCCAGTCGGCAACGGTGACAATTCTTAAGGCCCCTTGATCAAGAACATTCGCCGTTACCCTTCGACGAGCTCAGGACTAAGGGATTTGTCGAAGGGTTGGTCGCTCTCGCTTTACTTCGTCGCGGTAACTTCGACGTCGACTCGACGATCAGGTTGCAGGCAGGCTACCAGCGCTTTAGTTGGCTTGGTGCCGCGACAGTCGCCCGGTTTGGTTACCGGCATCGTTTCGCCTTTGCCAACGGCTGAAATTTTGTTTGCAGACACACCGCCCGCACTAATCAGGTACGCCTTGACCGATTCGGCGCGCTGCGTCGAGAGTCGCTGGTTATAGCCGCTGCTGCCTAAACGATCGGCATGGCCCTCGACGCCAACGCGGTCGAACTGAGTTCCACGAAGGTCGTTGGCGAAGCGATCAAGCGCCGTTTTTCCCTCTGGCTTGATGTCTGACTTGTCGAACGCAAAGAGTGACTCCGCAGAAAAACTGACGCGACGGCGTTCAACCGGAACTGGCATCGGCGCAGGCGTGGGGGCTGGCGGTGGCGACACAACTACGGGTGCGGGCATCGGTGCAGGCATCGGTGCGGGCATTGGTGCAGGAGCGGGCGCTACGTAGGCTGGCTGCGCCGTCGCACGGGGAGCGGCTGCATAGCTGCGACCGAACGGAATCACGAGGCTCAACGAGACCATATCTGCGTTGCCTTTTTTGCCGAGAGTGTCACTGATGCGATAACGCTCGGCCTCCGCACGCACGAGGAGCGAAGGGTTGACTTCGTACTGAAGACCGACGCCAGCCTTGTAATTGACTTCACGTTTGCTGGGGCTTGGATTGAAGCCGTTGATGGGGGTGCTACCGCTATAGGTGTCACCTGTTTTGGCGGCCTGAGCACCCGCGCGTGCGAACACGGAGAAGCGCTCGGTCAAGGGCAGTGTGCCGACCAGATCCAGATTAAAGCCCTGAATTTTGACCTGTCCGTTAAATGTGCCGAGCGGTGCAGCGTTGGCTGAGAAGCCAAATTTTCCGAGATTGAAGTAGCCCGCTTCAAGCGCGAAATTTTGATTGAACTGGTAGCCACCAAACAGCTTGTAGGCAGTGTCATGGTTATCGCGGTTGATGTTGGTGGCGGTTAACCCCGTGCCAAATAGCGGGCGCGTAATTCGCTCATCATTGATTTCGGCGCGCGCTTGACCGATGCCGCCGCCAACGTAGTAGTAACTGCTGCTTTGCTGAGCCAGGGCCGTGGGGACGCTCACGGTGCCAAGGACGGCTAGCGCGACAAGGCGCATTGCGTGTTTCGATTTCATAGAAGCTTTCGGGAGGAGGATTGTTTTTTTGCTCGGCAACCAACGAGCGTTAGTTGCATACAGACTGCTTTTTAAGCGGCTATCGGCACCGCGTCTGTGCGTTGGCGAACGTTGGCAGAAATAGCTGTACTCATCTGAAATCCGCCGTTATGAGGCAAGTGATAGCGGCGACGTTGTAATTTGAAGGAGGCGGAAAAATGGAACATTGCCTTTTGCGCGACGTGTGCCCATTAATCCGCACTGCGCGGCGCCACAACCGGCGTCGCCGCGAGGCGCACAGCAGGCAGAATTCCGCCAACTTGCGGCAAATCAACGACCCTCGCCCAACGTTTGTGAAATCATCGAAGGCACGCTGAACTGAAAGCAGGCGAAATGGCCTGAACCTACTCATGAAACCCTCGCCCGCAGCTGCACCCTACATCGACACACTGACCCGCAGCGAGCCGTTCGCTGAGATGAGCAGTGATGAGCTGGCCCGACTGCTGGCCAATGCGAGCGTCAGTTACCACGCGCCGGGCGAAACGCTGCTCGCGCTCGGACAGGCGGCGACCGAGTGCTGGGTGGTGCTTCAGGGGCAGGTGCGCGGTGAACGCGAAGCGGATGCCGGGATCGAAGCGCTCGAATTGCACGCGGGCGAAATGTTTCCGGTAGGCGCGGTGCTCACCGGTCGCTCGGTCGTCAGCCGATTTTTTGCACAGGACGAAGTGTTCGCGCTGCATATTCCGGCCGCCGACTTTATCGCGGCAACGCAACACTCAGCGGTCCTGGCAGACTTCTGCGGGCGGCGCATGAGCTTTCTGCTTGAGCGCTCGCGCCGCGCGCTGCAAAACAGTTACGTCGCCAACCAGAGCGCGGAACAGCATCTGCCCAAACCATTGTCGTCGCTGCTGCGCCGGGCACCGCTCTGCGTATCGCCCGACACCTCAGTCAAGTCGGCGCTGACGCAAATGCAGGAGGCCGCAGTCGGCTCCGTGGTCGTGGTTGACGCGGCAGGCAAGCCGCTCGGAATCGTCACTGAACGTGACCTCGTCCCCCGCGTGGTGCTCACGGCAGCCGATATTGACGCACCGGTGATTACGATCGCCACCACCCCGGTGGCGACGCTTGGCCAGAACGAAACCGCCACTGACGCAGCGCTCTTGATGGCGGAGCGCGGTTTCCGCCACGTGGTGGTCATTGACGACAATGGCGCGGCCTGCGGCGTCGTCTCCGAGCGCGACCTCTTCGCGCTGCAAAGACACACGCTGACCGGCATCAGCGGCGAGATACGGCGTGCGAAGACCGTCAGTCAGCTCGCTGTTTGCGCCGCCAATGCGCGACAACTTGCGCGCAACCTGATCGCTCAAGGCGTCGAAGCGCTGACCATGACGCGCTTTGTCAGCCACCTCAATGACCAGATCACCCGTCGGTTGCTTGATCTCGTATCGGCGAGCCATGGAATGTCAGCGAACGACGGTTGCTGGATTGCGCTCGGCAGCGAGGGGCGGCACGAACAGACCATCAGCACCGATCAGGACAATGCGCTGATTCTGGGTGACGGCTGCGACAAGGCGATATCGCTGGCAGCCGCACGCGAGGTCAACGACGGTCTAGCCGTTTGCGGCTTTCCGCTGTGCAAAGGCAACATCATGGCGAGCAATCCGGCGCTCGCGCTCACCCTCGATGAATGGCGCGCACAGTTCACTAACTGGATTGAACGCGGGGACCCGAAGAGCCTCTTGCAGGCGAATATCTTTTTTGATTTGCGCGCGTTGTGGGGCAATGCAGAACTCGCATCCACCCTGCAGAGCGATGTCCTCGCTCATGCCAGCGGCAACAAGCGCTTCCTGAAACAGCTATCGGACAACGCGCGCGAAGTGGAGCCGCCGCTCAACTGGTTGGGCAACCTGAGCGCGACCGATGAAGTTGAAGGCGTCGCCGTGGTTGACCTCAAGCGATTCGGCGTCCGCCCCTTTGTTGATGCCGCCCGTGTGCTCGCTCTGGCCAGCGCACGCCCGGAAACCAACACCATCGAGCGCTTGCAGGCGCTGCAAGTTGCCGGAAAGTTAACCAGCCGCGAACTCAGCGAATGGCGCGACGCGTTCAGCTTTGTTCAGGCGCTGCGCATGCGGGCACAGGAGCGGAACCCGATCGCCTCGGCCCCGAACTCCGTGGTCATCGCCGACTTGAGCCCGATGGATGCGCGCATTCTGAAAGACTGCTTCCGTCAGGCCCGAAAACTGCAACAGCGCCTTGCTGTTGACTATCCATGACATCGGTACTCAACTGGTTTCGTCGGCAATCACCCGCCGTGCTCTCGCCGCGATGGATCACGCTTGACCTTGAAACGTCCGGCCTTGATCCGAAGCGCGATCGCATCGTCGAGATCGGGGCGGTGGCGATCCACAACGGGCGGGTGGATCTGGCCGATCACTTTCAGCGGCTCAACACCGAAGGCACGGGCCTCAGCAGCGCCAATCGCGTGCTGCATGGCGTCACCGCAGCCGAGCAGCGCGACGGCACACCGCTCACACTGGCGCTCGACGACCTGCTGACATGGATGCGCGACGCGCCGCTGATCGGCTTTCACACCACATTCGACATCGGATTTCTACGTGCTGCGCTGATGCCCCATGTCGGCAGCAAAGCCGCCGCGCAATTTGGCGCGAACTATCTCGATCTGGCCGTCATCGCACCCGTGGTGTTTCCGAAGATGAAAGCGCGTGGGCTGGGCGAGTGGACCGCGGCGCTGCACCTGCCCATCCGAAAACAACATCGCGCCATGGCCGACGCGCTTGCCACCGCGCATCTGTTGCAGCGAATATTTGCCGCGCAGCCCGCCGCTGAGCGAAGCTTCGAAGCGCTGAAATCGCTTGAAGCGGGTCGCCGCTGGCTCTAGCGGCCTTCGTTAAAGGGCGGACGTTTTCCTCGCGCAACCTGGGTTGCGGCGAGCCGATCCTGGAGGATGCGGCTCCTATACGGGCAGCACTGAACCATGACCCCAACGCCCGCTCTACTGCGTACTGCCGTGAATGCGTGGGTTGCGCAGCGCGGGCCGCAGCGACCTGCCATTGGAAGGCGATATGAGTTAGCGACATTTGCTTCGCTCGACGGCACACGCAATCGGGTTTTGTCTCTTGGCGATCCCAGGCTTTGCAGCTAAAAAGTCAGGCGCGATAGCATCATGTAACTCGATTGTTACCCTGCGAGACTTAAGCCCATGGCCTCAATGGCTTTAGGGCACCTCTAAAAATTCGTTTGTGGGGCGGTTTGCGTTGTCGCGCGGTGCTCGCAATCCTCATGTACCAGGGCGTACAGTGCGGTTGCTGCGCTCCGGGCTCCTAGCACTGCATCCCCAAAAACGAATTTTTAGAGGTGCCCTTTAGCCGCCACGCCTGATTTGATTGGGGCTGAGGGAGTTTTCATCGTTTGTTGACTTTTCGCATAAACGATCAGCACCCCACGTGTAGCAGTCGGTTCACGAGAAAGCTGAATCAATCGCATCCACCTCAGTTTTAACCGACCCATTTTTTCCCGTGTCTACTCCCCTTCATTCAACATTGCCCAAGGTCGATTACTCCGAGCGTATGCGCCGCGTCGTGGCGATGCTAGACAACGGAGAAATTCAGGATGCGCTCGCTGCGACCCACTTTGACGCGGGCGAAGTGGATCGCGGTGAAGGCATTGTGTTGCGCAGCTTCCATGCGATCGCCTACATCCTCAAGGGTGAGCCGCTGCTCGGGTTGCGCATTGCCACGGAGGTTTGTGTCACCACGCCTGAGCCAGAGCTTGCGATGTTTCGCGCAGAGGCAGACCATGCGCTTTTGTTTGCGCTGCAAGCGCTCGACGAGCATGCGCGATCCATTGAACTGGCGGTGGAATGCGAGCAGTTTGCTCGTGATCACGACGCGGGGGAATTAGTCGCGCGATCACTGCGCGCGCGTGGCGTATCGCTCTCGGTGCTCGGGCAGCACGCGGCTGCGATCCAAAAGCTACAAGCTGCGATCACCCTCTTTGACGCGCATAGTCCCTACATCGCCCGAAGGCTGCACGCCAAATACTTGTTACTAAACGCAGTGAGTCGCGCGATGAACGATGCGTCGCGCGCGGACGGCGCGTTGCCACTGGACTATGCCGAGCTTGCAGAGCGTTGGCACACCTTTTCAATCGAAGCCAAGGCGCACGGAATGGGTCGCCTGCACGCAATGGCCGTTGGCAACGCCGCTATCGCCACCAATCATCTGGGCGATACGCCGATGGCCATCACTCAATTGAAGGAGGCGTTTGTTCACCAAAACGCGCTGCAGTTAGGGCCGTATAGCGCCGCCACGTTGTGCCAGATTGGCGTTGCGCTTGCCAGGGTCGGTGACGTCGCGGCCGCGATACAGTCGTATCAACGCGGCATTGAACAGTACGGCGAAGGCAGTCCGCGCGAAGTGGCCACGGCGTGGCACCAGCTATCCGGGTTACAGGAACGTACGGGAGATGTCACCGGCGCGTTGCATGCATTGCGGCAAGCGTATATCGCTGAAAAACGATTCAACGATCAGGCCGCCATGCTTGCCATCGCCAAGGCCGAACAGAAATTGGAAATTGATCGAATCGCAGCGAACTGGACGCGCATCGCCGAGGAAGACGCTCTTACGGGTTTGCCCAATCGCCGCGCCTACGAACAGCGCATCGTCCAGACGCTCGCATCGCTTGCGACTGACGAACACCTCGCGCTCGTCATTCTTGACGTCGATCATTTCAAGCGAGTCAACGATGACTACGGCCACCAGTGCGGCGATCAGGTGTTGCGCGCGCTCGCCCAGACGCTCCGGCGCGCCACGCGCGAAAGCGATTTTGTCGCACGCCTCGGTGGTGAAGAATTTGTATTGCTCATTCGTTGCAATAATGCCAACGAAGCGCGCCAGCTTGCCGAAGGGGCTATTGGCGAAGTCCGCACGTTGAACTGGCGCGAGATTTGCGCTGTAGACGCCGTCACCGCAAGCGCGGGTGTGGCCTTGCACAGCGAAATTAACGCCACCGAACCCAACGCCACAAAAGCGATGTACGTGCTTGCTGATCGACGCCTGTACGCTGCGAAAAAGTTGGGGCGAGACCGCGTCGTGGCCGAAGGTTGATCGGCAGCAATTCTGCTGAGTTCAAACTAACGCGGTCACCGCTCGCTCAATTCTAGAATCGGCAACGTCGCAGTCTAACGGCGGCGGAAAATTGACAATGCGTTTTGGGGGGCGTGTACGCATCAATCCGCGTTTCACGACGCCACAACCGGCGTCATTCTCGATGCGGCGGGGAAACCAGAAACGTGGTCCTCCCAACCAGGCACGCATTGAGCGACTGAAGACGCACACGACTTCACGCTGAAAGCGCCAGTGAGTTTGGGCCAAACTGCCATTTACCGTAAAGTCGACACCTGATTAGCAAGCTGCCTCAGCAAAGTGGCTTTTCGGGAAGGTTGTCATGTTGAGTAAGCGAAAGCAGGTGGCAAGCATTGAGCGTCGTGGAGCGCGTTTTAGTAGGCGCACCGATCCTTCGCCATGCTCAGGATGACAACTCCCATGCTGAGGCACCTTCCTAATCAGGAGTCGACTTCCATCAAAAACGGCTGGGAGCCCCTATCGAATGGGCTTCATAGCGATTAGGTGTTTGGTGAGCTGTCGAAAAAACTTGCCTGTTCCCGCTTTACCCAGACCTGCTTAACGCACGCAGTCCGACTTTTGATCACACGTGATGAGCGCTTCAAAGTCAGTGGTCAGCATTGCAACCAACAATTTTCCGTTGCCGATTTTTGTCTACGCCTGCCCAACCCATCGTTTGTACTGTGCGGACGAAATGACCCGCGAGCACGAAGCCGAGATCGCGCGGCACCGATTCGCCGAGCGCCGCACCGATTCCGGCCGGGCTCTGTTACTCAAGGCCACGCAGTCGCGACCGGATCGCACCCCGGTTCGTCACGACTGAACCTGATAGTTGCGCATCATCCCCGAGTCCTCGTGCTCGAGAATATGGCAGTGGTAGAGGTACAGACCGGTGTAATCAGTGAAGCGCATGTGAACGCGCACTCGCTCTCCGGGCATGACGATCACGACATCCTCCCAGCCTTCGTCAACCAGTCCGGCCCGCATGGTGTCGTAGACGGAGGCCATACGCGGATCGTGCAGGCGCTCGATCACCTGGAACTGAAGGTTGTGCACATGCATTGGATGGGACATCGGGCCGGAGACGTTGGCGAACTCCCATACCTCGGTGGTACCGAGCCTGACAATTTCGTCCTGAGCCACCGCAGTCATGTCGAAGGTGCGGTCGTTGAGGGTCGTACCGCCCATACCCATCCCCATGCCAAGACGTATGGCGCGCGGTGCGTTGCGATTGACCGCCTCCTCGATACGTGGTCAGGAAATACTGGACCGCCTGGTGGGGAGGGGACGTGCTTTCGTCCCGGCCCGGTCCACACGCACTTTGAGCACGTCGAACTCGGCGCCATTCGCGAGTCCGCCGTTTCCGCGCATGCCCATTCCCATTCCCATTCCCATCGTGCCGCCGCTGAACGACAGGCTGCGCAATACACGTTCGGTTCCAAGTTTCTCGCTGCTGAAATCCAGCCAAAGCTCCACGCGCTCGGCCGGTGCCAGCATCACATAGGGCTTGTTGACGGGTCGCTCCAGCAGGCCGCCGTCTGCGCCGATCACCGTCAGCGGACGGCCGTCACCCCACGCGAGCTTGTAAAACCGAGAGTTCGAGCCGTTTAGCAGGCGGACACGGTAGGCGGTGGCGGCCACGCGCTCGACATGATCAGGGTGCCCGTTGACGAGGATCCGGTCGCCCGTAAAGCCCATCATCATGTCCATCGGGTTGCCGGAATAAACCAGCTGGTTACCCGCATCGAAGCGCCGGTCCTGGAGGACCCACGCGCGGTCGAACTCGCCGCCTGGCAAGCCGGCGAGTTCGTCTTCCTCATCGTCGACAATGAAGAGTCCGGTGAGCCCACGGTAGACCTGAACCCCGGTGCGCCCGTGCGGATGCGGATGGAACCAGTAGGTGCCGGCGCTGTTATCGACGACGAACTCGTAGACAAAGCGTTGGCCGGGCGCGATTGCGTACATCGGATGACCGTCCATCTTCTGCACCATGTGCAGCCCGTGCCAATGCACGATGGATTCCTCCGGCAATTCGTTCTTGAAAAAGATGCGCACCCGCTGCTGATTGCGTACCCGGATCACCGGAAACGAACTTCCCGGCAACGTCGCAAATGCGTTCGGGTCGCCTTTGAGCACCTTACCCGTGAACTGCCAGAGGCGCGTCGGCGCGCCCGGCAGCAACTGTCCGCTACCCGCAGCCGCAGTTAGCTCCAGTTCCACGTCCGGATTGAAAGCAGCACTCATGTGCGCAGGCTTCGACATAGTCGAGTTGCGCCATGTGCTCCATCGTCAATTCCTGAGCGTCCGCACAGACGCGGCGGACTTCTGCAGTCGCGATGGCGAGGGTTTCGGGATGTTTCCACAGCGGGTGAATCATCCAAGCCAGCGCGCTAGCGGTGGTGTCGTCGCCCGCCAGCCGCGTGGCCGGTGAAACTGCCGGATTGAGGGCACCCATAAAAATTCATCTGTGGGGTGCATTGTGTCGGCCCGCTTCCCGCAACCCCAATGGCTTTACCGACAGTTGATGCGCTCTTTTCGCACGCTTTACGCTTTATAGTTTAAGTTGCGTTTCGAATATCAGCGGCGAAAGGAGCGGTGCATTTTGTTGAATCTGCGAAAAAACCCCAGTGACGAGATTCTCGTTAAGCCTTGTCGACCATCGCCCACTTGGCGCTCGCCCTATCGAAAGTTAGTGCAGTTTTCGATAGTTTTGTTTTTCTTCTCCATCTCACCATTGAACTGGGCGCTGCCCGGTGATCTCGACGTCACATTCGGTGGTTCGTTCGGTCGCTACTTCCTCAACTTAAATGCCAACGAATTTGATTCGGCAGGCGCGATTGCGCGGCAACCCGACGGCAAACTCATCATTGGCGGAACCTGCGGCAACGGCATCGCTGCGGACTTCTGCATTCTGCGTCGTAACGTTGATGGCTCGGCGGATACCTCGTTTGGTTATGCGTCAGGAACATCGCGAATCACGCTATCGCTCGCCGCCGATTTCGCGACTGCGGCGGCGGTCCAAAGCGATGGAAAAATCGTCGTGTCCGGCTCCTGCGTTGCGTTCAGTATTCGCTCGTTCTGCATGACGCGATTGCTCGCCAACGGCCTGCTCGATCTGAGCTTCGGAAGCGGCGGCGTGGTCAATCAAGTCGTAGGCGCGGGCGACGCCGATCCGCGCGGAATGGTGATCCAGCCCGACGGCAAGATCGTGATGGGTGGCACCTGTTTTGATGGCAGTTTCAATACGGTATGCGTTGCGCGATTTTTAGGCTCAGGTGCGTTTGACCCAGGCTTTGGCAATCAGGGACGGCGTTTGATGAGCACGACCGTCGCTCTCGCGGGCTATGGCCTCGCGTTGCAAAGTAACGGGGCCATCGTCATCGCGGGTTCGTCCTTTGCAGGCACTCTGATGTGTGCGTATCGATTTACCGCGAACGGCGCAGTGGATAACAACTATGGCGTTGCCGGCGGCGTCTGCTTACCGAACACCCTGGCCACCACTGCGACAGCTACCTCGATTGCGCTACAAGCGGACGGAAAATCAGTTGTTGCAGGTTATTGTGATGTCGGCGGCTCCGTAAGCGGTTTCTGCTTCGCGCGGTTCGATGCGGGCGGCAATCTTGACACTGCATTCGGCGGCGGAGGCGTAGTGAAAACCTCACTCGGCAGCACCTTGGGATTGGCCAATGCCGTTGCTCTGCAAACCGACGGTCGCATTGTTGCTGCAGGCGAATGTTTGGTGAGCGGAAGGGGGAATTTCTGCCTCGTTCGCCTAAATGACAACGGCAGCATCGATTCGAGCTTCGGCATCAACGGCGTGGTTAAGACCAATGTCGTCGACGGTCGCGACAGCGCCAACGCAGTTTTCATTGAACCCAATGGCGCAATTCTGGTTGCGGGCAGTTGCACTGAGTCTTCCGCGCCGCTTGACAATGCGATGTGCATCGCGCGCTATGAAGGCGGACCGTTTGGCGCGCGGCAGTGCAGCCTGGATATTGATGGTGATGGGGTGGTGCTCGGCACCACCGACCTGTTGATCTTGAATCGAATTGCGCGAGGCGTGAAGTCCAGTTCCGCAATTACAGGCGTTGCCTTTGTAAATCACGCGAGCCGAAAAACGTGGGACGCGATTCGAACCCACCTGGTCGCTCAATGCGGCTTTGCGCTGCCTTAGCGAAAGGGATGACGTTCATGAATATGCTCTTTTCAATACCGTGCCAACGGCTGCGTTGCGTCCTCACCTGCGTGTTTGCGATGTTCGCGCTCCCTCCCGCGTTCGCGCTAATCGACTATCCGGGCAGGATCGACGATACGTTTGGTAACTACGTGCAAAATTACGCAGGAACACGGCTCGGCGCATCTTCAGCTTCGCTTTCGAGCATCGCCGTTCAACCGAATGGAAGTATCTTGATTGCAGGCACCTGCACCACCGCTGCTGGACAAAGTGCGATTTGCGTCGGAAGGCTTTCAGCATCGGGCGTTCCAGACAACACCTACGCGAATGCGGGTGTGTTTCGGCTGACTGAGAACGGAATCACTGAGTCATACGGTGGCTTGCTCGCCCAACTTCCTGACGGCTCTGCGCTCGTCGCCGGAACCTGTGGCACCTTCCCCGCCATCTACCCCTGCATGGTTCGACTCACGCCCGATGGGCAAAAAGACACGTCGTTTGGCACCAACGGTTTTGTTGCCTACGTTCCGCTAGTGACGGACGTCAAAGCGGTGCTCTTGAGGAAAAGCGGTAAGTTGGTGGTGCTCGGTGTGTGCAGCGCCGCGATATGTATCGCGCAGTTTTCGGCGAATGGAACCTTTGAAATTGGGTTTCGAACTACGTATGCGAGCGTTGGCGGATTCTTCCCGAATGCAATTGCTGAGGAGGCCAGTAATCGGCTCGTGATCGCAGGAACCTGCTCCACGACGGCGGGTCTGCGTGGCTGCGCGGTACGGTATTACCCGCTCGACGGCATTTCGGGAACCACCGATCCCTTGTCCACGCCGTATGTGTGGAATACCAGCGAACGCAGCAACGGTTCAGCGATCGCGATCCAGCCCGATGGCAGTTGGCTTCTTGGCGGTTACTGCGAGGTCGGTGCGATCAATCGCTTCTGTGCCCTGCGAATGAAACCCAACGGTACGCTAGATCCGAGATTCGGCAGCAATGGTTTTGCGACCTTTCCATTCACAGGCCTGGACAATCAAGCGCGCGCGATGGCGCTGCAAAGCGACGGAAAAATCCAGCTTGTTGGCCTCTGCCGCACAGCCACTGATCCAGACTACGTTAACTGTGCAATGCGACTTGAACAAGATGGCAGCTTCGACAGGAGTTTCGGGTTTAACCGCGACGGGCGAGAGTTGGTGGTGCTCGACTCGTTTGGTGCGTTTGCGTCAACAACTCTGTTGCAACGCGATGGGCAGCTGCTAGTTGGCGGAAGCGCGGGAGAGATGCGCGTATTTCGCTTGCGCGGCGGCGCATTTGGCGCTCGAAATTGCGATCTCGACGTTGATGGCGACAACATTGCAGCAACCGAAAGCGATCTATTGCTCGCAATCCGAGCGTCACTCGGCTTCACCGGAACGCGCGTCACCGACGGCTTGAGTTTCGCCACGCACGCTACACGCAAAACCTGGCCTGGGATTCGCGACTACCTTGTCAATCAGTGCGCGATGCCATTGTTGCCGTAAACCAGACAGATAAATCGATCTGGTCCCTTGTTTGCGGGTGGCACCGCTAAGTCCTGAACGTCCAGCGAGATCTTTGACCGGAGGGATGTAGCGCACGTTGCACAGGATAAACACGCCGCTTGTTCAGCGAGTCGCTATTTGGTGCAGACGAATGGGCAGGGCTCCCTCACCCCACCGATCCCCGACCGACCCCGTCACCACGTCCGCCGCGGCACAGGCTCAAAGTATCTGCGGTTCGCTACGTTAACGGTCTCGGTGCCCGCCTGGTTTTTTCTGCTGAGTGCGATGACGCACAGACGGCACTTCCCGCGACGATTATCTTCCGCCCATTGCGGTGACCTCAGGGTCAGTCGCATTGCTTACTTTTTAACCCCGGCTGTTTCAGCCATTGAATGGAATTTCATATGAACTACGTAGAACGCGACACTTACGGCATGTACAAGGTCGGCAGCAACGGCCCGTCCGATGCAGATGGACATAGCGGGCCAGGGCCGCGCCTGATGGGCGCTGACACGCTCAACGGCAACGATGTCTACAACGAGAAGGACGAAGATCTCGGCGACATCAAGGAATTCATGCTCGACATGAAAACCGGTCGTGTGAGCTACGCGGTGCTGTCCTATGGCGGCTTTCTCGGCATGGGTGACAAACTTTTCGCGGTGCCCTTTAATGCGTTGAAACTGGACACAGTGAACAAGCGCTTTGTGCTGAATGTTGACAAAGACCGTCTCGAGGGCGCGCCGGGATTTGACAAGGATCACTGGCCCGACATGTCGGATCAGGCATGGGCGCAGGGCATTCACACGTACTACGGCACGAAGCCGTACGCAAACGATCTGCCTATGTAGGGTCGGCGCGCGGTGGCGAACATTCCCGAAGTCGACACCGCGTGTCCTCTCTTCTTTGTAATCAACGCCGCGTCGGGTCATAACGATCCTGACGCGACGCGGCGGCTGATTGAACACACGCTATACGCCAGCGGTCGCACGGGCGAACTGCTCTATGCTGCGCCCGGTGAACTTGCAAACGTCGCCAGTAAAGGCGCTGCATTGGCCAGAGCGAGAGGCTCTGCGGTCGTCGCCGTCGGCGGCGATGGCACCATCAACACCGTCGCGCAGGCCGCGTACGTCGAGAACTGCCCGATGGGCGTAGTGCCGCAGGGTACGTTCAACTATTTCGCCAGAACACACGGCATCCCGAACGACATTGCCGGCGCGGTTCAGGCGTTGCTAAATTCAGCAACGGTTCCGGTGCAAGTGGGCTTGATCAACGATCAGGTATTTTTGGTTAACGCGAGCGTTGGACTTTACCCCGAGCTGTTGCAGGATCGCGAAGCCTACAAGGCGCGATTTGGTCGCAGTCGGCTGGTGGCATTCGCGGCCGCACTGGCTACTCTGTTAGCCCGACATCGGCAACTACAACTTCGTATTGAACGCAGCACGGGTGTGCGCGTAGTGAAAACGCCGACGCTGTTTGTTGGCAATAACCGCCTGCAACTAGAGCAAGTGGGGCTGCCCGAAGCAGAAGCACTGGATGAGGGCTGTATCGCTGCGGTGATGCTGCGGCCGATTGGATCACTGGCGATGCTCGGGCTGCTGTTTCGCGGTGCATTTGGCAGCCTGGGTGAGGCAGATACTGTGGAGAGCTTCAAGTTCCACCGTATGCTCGTCACGCCCAGTGCGGCACGGCATGGACGCAAAGTAAAGGTGGCGTTTGATGGCGAACTGAGCCACATGCGCGCGCCGCTTGATTTTCGGGTGGCACCGAAGCCGCTGTTCCTGCTTAAATCAGGTGTAATCCAACCCAAACAAGGCAGTGTGTGAGCGTGCTACTGCAAATCTCCGACCCGCATTTCGGCACCGAGCAATTGCCCGTGGTCGAAGCGCTGGCGTCGCTTTCGAGCGAGCAGCACCCTCATCTGGTCGTGCTTTCGGGCGATATTACGCAACGGGCGACGCAGGATCAGTTTCGCGCAGCGCGCACCTTCATGGATAGTCTCGACGTGCCGTTCTTGGCGATTCCCGGTAACCACGACATTCCGCTGTTTGATCTGGGAGCGCGAATGTTGAATCCGTATTCACGATTTCGCCGCGCGTTTGGCGACGTGCTGGAGCCGATACACGATTGCGCCGATTTGCTGGTGCTCTGCGTGAACACAACGCGCTGGTATCGACACGTCAACGGTGAGGTTTCAGTGGCGCAAATTGATCGCGTGGCAGCCGCTCTGGCGCAGGCCGGCGCCGGGCAGCTGCGCGTGGTCGTCGTGCATCAACCGGTTGCCGTTCTGCGTGCTGCGGACGCGCATGATCTTCTGCGCGGCTGTGCACTGGCGCTGCCGCGTTGGGCGGAGGCTGGTTGCGACATCGTCATGGGAGGGCACATTCATTTACCGTACGTAGCGGCATTGACGAATCTGCCGCGACCCCTGTGGGCTGTGCAGGCGGGCACATCGGTGTCCTCCCGTGTCCGCAATGGTATTCCGAATTCGGTCAACATCGTGCGCTGTGGCAATGATGCACCCGCCGGGTGTAGTCTCATTGAGCAATGGGACTACGCCGCTGCGGAAGGCGCGTTCGTTCGCTCGACGGTCACCGAAATCACAGCGGCACCAAGACCCATTGAAGCCTGACCCGCAACTGCTGGAGCAATGGGCCAGCTGGGCAGGCCAGCATGCCCTGCCGCTGTTCTTTGCAATGCTCGCAGCGACCCTGTTAGCGACGTATGCAGGCTGGTGGACTGCGCGGCGATACACCGGCCCCGATTTTCGCTTTGCGCAGTTGCCGATGCGTTTCTTGAGTTTGCGGTTGGCGGTCGGGCTGACGGTCATGCTGCTAGGCAGCTTCGTCTTCATCGAGCTCGCGGGCGAACTTGGAGCACAGGAAACGCTAAGTCGGGTGGACCGGGCATTCACCGAAGCGTTGCGCGACAGCGTCACGACACCGGTGGTGCAAACGTTTGCGGCGTTGACCCATCTCGGCGACACCGCGACGCTTGTCGGCCTGTGCATTGCGGTCGCCTTTGCGCTCGTGTTGCGGGGCCGATGGTGGCTCACGCTCGGCTGGGTGGCGACGGTGGCCGGCAACGGTGTGCTGAACATTTCGCTTAAAGATGCATTTGCGCGTGTACGGCCACTCGGACTCGACGGGCTGACGCTTGAAGGCGGCTTCAGCTTTCCCAGCGGCCACAGCTCCGGATCGGTCGTTGCCTACGGCATGCTGGCCTATCTCGCGCTTCGACTGTTGCCGTTTCGCTGGCATCTGCCAGCGCTGATACTGGCGATGACGCTCGCCTTTACTGTTGGCAGTAGCCGCATGTTCCTGCGCGTGCATTTTGCAAGTGACGTGATCGCAGGCTTTGCGTCCGGCGCGGCATGGCTTGCGCTATGTGTCACCACCATCGAGCTCGGTCGCTGGCTTCAACAGAAACAATAGGGGTGACGGGACTCACCGGTCTCAGACTGGGCGTACATGAAAAGCGGGTCGCCTTGTCAAAACGTTCCGACCGGCGTTAACGACCGTGAGCCGGTCTTCTGGACGGCGACCCACGGCGGCCGCGTGCGTCCTGAACATGCGCGGAAAATCGCCGCGAAGCTCATGAGCCAGGGACATCCGGTGCTGTATTTCGAAAACACCGAGGGCGGTCATGGCAGTGGTTCAACCAACGCGCAGAAAGCGCGCATCGCGGCATTGCAAGACCCTAACTGTGGCGGCAACTGAGACCAGAGGTAGCCCCGATGCAACCTGCGATTGGCACGACGAACAGGACCGCAGGGCAAAAAGTAGTGGGTGTCTGAAACTGGTGGAGTCAGGATTACTTTCAAATCCCATCGGCTAGCATCTATTGGCTCAAATGACCGCTGCACAGGGGCTAGGCACTAGTTTCGCGGCAAGTCGACTTCAATACGAAACCCTATCCCAGCCCTCGTGTAGCGATCGTTTCAACCATTTTGCTGCTGCGCCAAATGGTCGCCACCCTGCCTGGTGCCGCGCAATAGCCTACAAGCATACGTCGTCGATTTGATTCTGTGGAAGCGGTTTTGCCGCGATGGTTCGTCGTTGCGGCGGTCGCGGTGGAACCGCTCCCACAGCGCGAAACCAACCCTCCGGTTTTGCGGCATGTAAGCACGAACACCGCCGTTCGGTTTGGCTGCACGATTGGAGGCTGGCTATCTGCTACGCCGGTTGCAGCGCGGCGAAACCGTCACTTTGCCGCACTCGCGCCCGATGCCAAGCGTCGGCGCAAATTGCCACGAACTTCGCATTACGGACACAAATCGGTCATGGCGCATCGTGTATTGCATTGACCCACTTGCCATTGTGATTTTGGAGGTGTTCGCTAAAACCACGCAACAAACTCCAAAGGCAGTCATCGCGCTTTGCAAGCAACGATTGGCGCAGTACCTCACCTCAACACCATAACAACAGAAGCCAGGAGCAATCATTGATAAAAAATCGCAGACCAAACTACAGGCAGC
>Ga0209181_10006331_pt1 | contig 16621 bp, 17 predicted proteins | sample MAT05_FD_187208 | JGI IMG/M metagenome (GOLD analysis project Ga0209181, IMG submission 187208) | Freshwater microbial communities from Lake Fryxell liftoff mats and glacier meltwater in Antarctica - MAT-05 (SPAdes) (version 2) | ecosystem: Environmental > Aquatic > Freshwater > Ice > Liftoff...
TGTTGATTTTATCCTTTCAAACCCTGATCTGAGCGATTGGCACAATCATCGGCTCAACCGGTACTCGTTTGTTGTGGAAAGTGTGCTGATGCTGGGGCTCGTACTCCGGTTCTTTTTGTACTTGGTTCGGGAGCTTCCGGTAGTGAATCTAACCCGCTTTCCCATGTTCTGGATTTGTTGTGGCTTATTAATTTTACATGCAGGAACGGTATTTTTGACCCCATTCATGCATTACTTCAATGTCTGGAATAATCCCTACAATTTCAGTACTATGGTTAAAATAGAACATTGGGTAGAGATTATTAAGAATGTAGCTTTCGCCATTGCTATGGCCTATGCCCGTCGATCCACGTATTGAAATGAACCTGCAAACGGCAAACGACGCAATTCTGATCGCAACAATCGCCATGTTACTCATGGCGATTTTCATCATTGTTTTTGTTGCCTATTACCAGCAAAAGCAGGCTCAGTACCAAATAATGGTTAAAGAGCTGCAGGAACGCCACCGTCAGGAGTTGATGGCGGCTATGTTTCGGGGTCAAGAGGCTGAGCGTCGGCGGTTAGCTCAGGACTTGCACGATGATATTGGTACTATGCTATCAGTGGCCAAAATGACACTCAATCAGTTAGAGCGTCATTTAGATCGATTTTCGCCGGAACGGGCGCAGGCCCATAAAACCCGGCAATTGCTCGATGATACCCTGAAAAACGTTCGCCGAATCAGCCGGGACCTGGTGCCAACTACGCTGGAACGATTTGGCCTGCTGGCTGCGCTGGAAGAGTTGGTTGGCAACGCTAATAATGACCTGATCAGTGTACAGTTGGAATGGCCTGAAAAATTTGACGTGACGACTCCAGCCCTGGATGTGATGTTGTATCGGATTGTGCAGGAGCTAACAAACAATGCTATCCGTCATGCGGGGGCCACGCACATTACCATCCGTTTTTTTATTCACGAGAACGAGCTTCGCCTGGCAGTACTCGACGATGGTCGGGGTTTTGACATCGACGAGGTTGTGCAGAGCAAACAACGCGGCCTGGGATTGCGCAACATCGAAAGCCGCCTGAGTGTGGTGAATGGACATGTTACATTTGATGTGGCTCCGGGTCGGGGCTCGCAAATTATTGTGCAGATTCCGTTAGAAAACCCTAAACTTGTAGCTCTCCTAACCTAACGGTTTACGATGATGCGTAAAATCAAACTGGCTCTCTGCGACGATCACAATTTGTTTCGGGTGGGCATGGCATCAATTCTGACTCAGGTGCCTGATTTTGAATTAGTTCTGGAAGCAGCCAATGGCCAGGAATTGATCGATAAGATTCCTCGCAAAACGCCTGATGTTGTCCTGCTTGACCTTCAGATGCCCGTTCTGGACGGCACGGCCACGGCAGATTATCTTCGGGAAAATCACCCGCTTATAAAAATCGTTATCCTAACCATGCACGATGAAGACCGAATGGTTTTACACCTGCTCGAAAAAGGAGTCAGCGGCTACTTGCTGAAAGATGCTGACCCCGGTGAGGTAGAAAAAGCCATTCGGAAGGTGATGGACGACGGCGTTTATCTGAATGATTTCGTATCCCGGGCCATGCTCCGCAAAATGACGAATACCTCGCCCGTGGTGAAACAGACTTCCACGTTTTATAACAGCAAAGTACTGTTATCAGAACGCGAAAAGGAGGTTTTAAAACTGATCTGTGAGGGATTATCAACCGCCGAAGTCAGCGAAAAAATCTTTCTCAGCCCCCGAACGGTCGAAGGGCACCGACTGCGCATCCTCGAGAAAACCGGCACTAAAAACACCGCAGGTATGGTAGCCTATGCGTTTAAGAACAATCTGGTCTGAGCCAAGGATCAGATACTCTGGCACAATTCAATCAATACCCCATTCGTTCCTTTGGGGTGCAAAAAGCAAACGAGTTTATTGTCAGCTCCGCGCTTGGGTGTTTCATTCAGAAGGGTGAAACCCTCGTCCTTTAGTCGGGCCATTTCAGTTAGAATGTCGTCTACCTCAAAGGCGATATGATGAATACCCTCGCCTTTTTTTTCGATGAATTTAGCAATAGGGCTGCTGGGGTCTGTGGCTTCCAGTAACTCAATTTTAGTCTGATTGATCTGAAAAAAGGAAGTTGTAACATGTTCTGAATCAACTAACTCTGACTTGTAAGGGGGCGAATTCAGGAGCTTTGTAAATAGGTCGTTTGCGTCGGCAAGATTCCGAACGGCAATTCCGATGTGTTCGACGTTGGTAAGCATGTAGAATAAATGGACAATGTGTAACGAACGATGGATAAGGAGGGGTGCAGCAATGAAACTTTCCTGAACTGGCAAAAGTTAGTAAAGTATTGATGGGTTTAAGCCAAAATTGGTCATTATCCATTTTATATTCTTCATTTTACATGACTCCGCGAGATGGTAACGATATCAGAAATCGCTAAAAATAAAATTGTTGAACTCCGCCAGAAGGACGGCCTGTCAGAAGGCCATGCCATCCGGGTAGCTGTTGAAGGTGGCGGATGTTCCGGTCTGATGTATGACCTGCAGTTCGACGCGACACAGCAACCAATGGATCATCTTGTTGAAGATAAGGGCATCAAGATTCTGGTCGATCGTAAGAGTTTACTTTATCTCGCCGGTACAGAACTTGACTTTTCGGATGGTCTGAATGGTAAAGGATTTCAGTTTAGAAACCCTAACGCAACACGTACCTGCGGTTGTGGAGAGAGCTTTGCTGTTTAAACCCGTTAGTCATTCCCGTACCACACTAACCGAGTTGATGATTCCGGCCTACGCTAACTTCGGGGGCAAGATTCACGGCGGTATTCTGCTTTCGCTGATGGATAAAGTGGCTTATGCCTGTGCCGCCAAACACGCTGGTTCGTATTGCGTAACTGTCTCGGTCGATGGTGTTAATTTCCGGGAGCCAGTAGACGTTGGAGAACTGGTTTCACTCATGGGTTCGGTTAATTTTGTGGGCCGAACATCGCTCGTTGTTGGTATTAAAGTAGTCGCCGAGAACATAAAAACAGGCGTAACAAAACATACCAACACCTCCTATTTTACAATGGTGGCCAAAGATGACGCCGGCCACCCGATCGAAGTTCCGCCTTTACGGCTTGAAACAGAAGAAGACGCCCGGCGTTTTCTGGAAGCCATGAAACGCCGGGAACTTCGTACGACTTACATTGAGCATTTCGACAATGCCCGGACCCGGATGCTGCTCAAAGAAAACTTAGCCAAGCTGGCGAATGAGCGGTGTGAAATAGTCTTTGAACCTTAGATTTCGCCCCGTACAATTTTAGCTCCTGCTACCATATTGGCTAATTTCTGCTTGGCAGCCCAGCGGGCAGTTTGACTCAGGCCGCAATCGGGGGCGACGGCCAATTTCTCGGCAGGTACAAATGGCAGGCATTTCCGAATGCGCTCGGCTACGTCTTCGGGTGTTTCGATATAGTAGCTCTTCACATCGATCACGCCCACGGCTACGTCGAACTTCTCGGCGAAACGTTCGAGCAGGTGTACTTCCGAGAAATTCAGAATGGTCATTTCGGAGTGAAGCTCATCGACGGTCATGTCCAGAAAGTCGGGCAGCATGGGCGCAATAGTTTTTTTACCGACCGACCGGCCTTTATAATTTCCGAAACAGAGATGCATCGATAAGCGGGTTTTACCAACGCCGGGGGCTACCGTCCGGTTAAAAATATCCACAAACCGTTTGGTGTCTTCCCGGTAGGCATAGCATGACATCGACGGCTCATCCACGCAGATTTCGGGTACTCCCAGAGCCACCAAATCTGCAATCTCTTTGCGCACAAGGGGAAGTAGAGCCTCTGTCACATCCCACCGATCTTTATAGTGATGCCCAGGCAATAACCGCCCACTAAGGGTATACGGCCCCGGAATAGATACTTTCAACCCCTGACCTTCGGGAGCGAGCCGCTTCAGGCGCTGATACTCTTCTACAACACCAAGGCCACGTGGAGCCGTAAGCGGCTCCAAAATGGTATGTTTTCCGCGCTGATCGTGGGCGGGGGGGCCAAACCGACGTAACTCGGTATCGTTGTTTTCAATGCCCCGAATGTATCCGTAGAACGACAGATTAAAGTCGAAACGGGTTTGTTCTCCGTCGGTAATGACATCCAGACCCGCTGTTACCTGATCGTGGATAGAAGCCACAACGGCATCTTCGATCATTTCATTGATGTCGGCGGGGCCAAACTGAGGTAGATTCTGGCTCGAAAACTCCAGCCAGCCGGGAAAAGGCATTGAGCCGACCACGGTTGTTTTGATAGGAATAGGTTGCAAGTTAGTTGGTGCGGTTCCCCGCCGGAATTTAGGTTTAACTCAAAAATTTCATTCTCACTATATCCCAGTTTACGCCATTGCATTGATTGATGCTCAGATTGGCCGTCTGCGAGGAATAGGAATTAAGCAGAAATCGTTTCGACTGCTCGAACTTGTTCACTGAGCCATTGAAACTCCCGCTCTAATTCGGCACGAACACGCTCGGTTTCTGGTATGTTTGATAAAGCGTTGTACTGCTTCAATTGAGCAATATGTTCGTTACACATCTTAATCTTCCGTGCGGTAACGATAAGCCTGACTTCAAGATCATTAGTGATTTCCATAATGCGATTAACGAATTTCAAGAAAACCTTTACCATTATCACTGCGGTCACTACCAAATTGATCACGCCACCTAAATAGTTCTAATTCATTTATTGCTGAGGCAAGAGAATCGACCTGTTCACGTAAACCAATCCAGAATACATCTAAATCTCGGAAGGATTGGCTTAGAAGCACTAATTTACTGAAATGCTGATTTTTGTATTGTTCAGGGACAAAAAAGACAATGTCCAGGTCGTTTGGATAGGGCTTTCCAGTAACGAAGCTACCATCTATCCAGCAATAAAGAACAGGGATATTCGAGGAGATAAGAAGCTGTTTCATTGACAAATACTGTTGCCAAATCGAATTCCGGTGACTGTTTGTACCGCCGAAATATCGGAAAGCTATCTGATCACTTGTTTTGATGGGGCCAGGGGGTGTTAAATTGCCAAGCTCGTTGAAGTGTAACAAACGTTTAAAGTCAAGCTCCCACCAAATCAAGCCCTCCGTTTCTTCTACGAACAAAAACCCGTTCTTCTGTAAAACCCGTTGCGAAGCCAGGTTGTCAACGTCTGTGTCGGCCATTACGCGCCGGACATCTGGTTGGCGACTAACCCAACTGACTAGCCCGCCTACTATCTCGCTCATATAGCCCCGGTGCTGAAAGGCCGGATAAGTACCGTAACCGATCTCGACGGTGCCGGTTTCGTCGGGCTCCCCTTTGAATTTGGCATCGGCTACAATTTGGCGCGTATGCCGGTCAATGGCAATCCAGACCGTATGGTATAGCGGATCAAGGTCAGGGTCTTTCAGGCGCGGTACCGTGAAATAGTTAACAATTGATAACAAAGGCTCTACAACTTCGCGGTGGCCAGGTTGTAACCCGAGTGAGGTCTCCAATTGAGTACCGTTTTCGAGGTGTAGCCGGAGTTGGTCGAGCGAAAGGGGTATGAGTGTCAGGCGGGGCGTTTCAATCATGATCAGTAAACAAACCAAACCCGACGAATCAGGCCATTTTGTACTTCATAAATCGCAGTTGCCCGCGTCTCACTATCACCCCGGCCGCTTACTTTTTCCTGATCAATCACGGTATTGCCCTGCACAATACGACCTAATATAGTCGCGTAGTTTTGAGGGTATTTTTTAAACAGTTCACCGTACGATTTCTCCAGATTGGCTTTCCCCTTCAGGTTCAGTCGATTTGGGAACCGGTAAATTTCGATACTATCCGAGTACGTGGCCACAAAAGCCGACAGGTTCTGAGCATTATAGGCTTCTAGCTGGCGTTGTACCAACTTTTCAGGGGCTTCCTGTTGCGACTGTGCGTTACGAGCGGCTCCAAACAGGAGCAGATAGAAGAGTAAAAATTTCATGCGTAGCAAAACTTGAATTATAAAAATCGTATACCTGCTCTTTTAGTCAATCGGCTACTCTATCCACCGAAGACTGTATAGCGAAACTTGCCGCTCCGATAGCGCCGGCCATGTCGCCGAAATAAGCCAGTTTGATAGGCGTTGATTGTCCGCCGGGCCGCCATTCGTGGAGGTTCATAAATTCGGCTAAAGGTAGTAGTAAATCATCTTCAGCCTGAGTGATTCCTCCACCTAGTACCACTAAATCGGGCGAAAAAGCATTCGCTAAGGCGCAGATGCCAATAGCCAAGTGCCGTACCGACGTTAGCCAGACCCATTGCGCAAAATAATCTCCCTGTTTATACGCTTCCAAAAGTTGATAGGTGGATGTGAAGCGGCCCTGTGATCGTTTTTCGATGGTTGCATTGCCCATTGCGTTTTCCAGACTGCCCGGTTGCCCGGTGATGCTCAGGTCGCTCTCTGTGTTAACCGTGATATGACCGAGATGTCCCGCTTTTTGAGCGTTTCCCTGGTACAATTTGCCATCAATCAAAATACCTCCTCCTACGCCCGTGCCAAGCGTGAGCATAATTACATTTTTATAGCCTTTTGCAACGCCGAAGCGACTTTCGGCCACCAAGGCCGCGTGGGCATCGTTGACAACGTGGACGGGTTCATTTAGGAAATGGCCCCAAGAGAAGTTCTCCAAACCCGGCAAGCGACCGGGCATAAACGCGATGCATTGATTGGTCGCATTGGGTAAGCCCGGTGCCGAAAGTCCTACTGCCTGTACCGTGCTACCACCCGGAAGCGCATCGGCATGCCGATGCAGGTCATGAACAGCCTCTTTAACGGCCTGTTTCCAATGGGTGGCACCCTGCTGAGTATCAGCCCGGTCTGCTTCGCAGTTAGTGGGGTGATAAAGCTGTTTGACGATTTCGCCAGTGTAAATGTCCATCAGAACACCTTTTATCCAGGTGCCGCCAAGGTCGATGCCAATAGCTGTTTGAGTCACGATAATGGTTGATTGGCTAAAGCAAAATATTGAGATACAGAATCACAAACATATCAGTCATGTAAGACAAAGGGTAAATTGGTCTAAACATCACTATGAAAACCGGGACAACCTCTATTTCGTCGTAGTTTTGTCCTGAAATTTTTACCCGGTATTTAGGGTTACGAGTTGAATGGAAGACTACGAACTACATACGCTGCCCAACGGCATCCGTATTGTCCATAAACAGATTCTGCATACCCAGATTGCTCATTGTGGCATCATGCTCGATATTGGTAGCCGCGACGAAACACCTGAACAGCTCGGTTTGGCGCATTTTTGGGAACACATGGCGTTCAAAGGCACCGAGAAACGCCGGTCGCACCACATCATAAACCGGCTCGAAAACGTAGGTGGCGAGTTGAACGCTTATACAACCAAAGAAAAAGTCTGTTTTCACGCATCAGTGCTGGGCTTGCACTTCGAGAAAGCCACTGAACTGCTGGCCGACATTGCTTTTCACTCCGTGTTTCCCGAGAAGCAGATTGAGCGGGAGCGAGGTGTTATTCTGGAAGAAATGGCAATGTATTACGACTCGCCCGAAGATGCTCTGCAAGATGATTTCGACCTGCTGGTGTTTCAGAACCACGCCCTCGGTAGCAATATTCTGGGTACGCCCGAAACCGTAAATACGTTCACGAGGGAATACCTGCAACAGTTCATTGCCGACAACCTGGATACTGGGCGCATTGTGTTTGCATCCGTCAGCAACGACCCGTTCGCTAAGGTTGTGAAAATGGTCAGCAAATATCTGACTGACATTCCTCCACGCACAACTACCCGTCAGCGGACAGCTCCCACCCATTACGTACCGCAACGCCAGACTGTTGAGCGGCCTATTACGCAGGCTCAATGTGCGCTTGGTCGGCCAGCCTTTTCGTTGACAGATCCGAAGCGGCTACCCTTTTTTATGCTCGTAAATCTGCTTGGCGGCCAAGGCATGAACTCGCGGCTGAACATGAACTTGCGCGAGAAATTTGGCCTGGTGTATAGCATCGACGCGGGCTTTACGCCGTATTTAGACACCGGTTTTCTGGGTATTTACTTTGGCACCGATCCCAAAAAAGTGGATCGCGCTCAGTCGCTCATTCTCAAAGAGATGCAGCTTCTTCGCGACAAGCCACTGACTACTTTGCAGTTGCACCAGACAAAAGAGCAGTTGATGGGCCAATTAGCCATGGCCGAAGAGAGCAATCAGAGTTTTATGTTGATGATGGCGAAGAGTGTTCTGGACATTAACCGCGTGGAATCATTACCCGATATTTTTGGTGAAATCCGGGCCGTTTCGGCCGAGCAATTACAAACGCTGGCTCAGGAGATGTTCGACCCCGCTCAGATGAGCTACCTGACATTCATGCCCGAAAACTGATTTTTCGACAAGATTACAGTATTATCAGGATGGGTTGAGAATTACTTTACTCTCATCAAAAATGGTGAGAGTAAAATCCTAAAAATCCTGTAATCCCGTCGAAAAAATCAAGGCAGACCCGTTCAATCTGTGCTCCAATCCACCAATTATGCGTAATATGGGCGTGATTTTGCTTTCTAGTTAAACTCCCCTGAACTCTTACTACACATGAGCCAACTGATTACGCTCGACTATGTTATTTTCCTGATTTATTTTATTGGCGTTTCGGCCTACGGTTACTGGATTTACAAACGGAAAAAGAAAAATGAAACCGGCACCAAAGATTTCTTTCTGGCCGAGGGTTCCCTGACCTGGTGGGCCATTGGTGCCTCGCTCATTGCCTCCAACATCTCTGCCGAACAGTTCATTGGCATGTCGGGCGATGGTTTTCGGTTTGGTATTGCTATTGCCGTATACGAATGGTTAGCCGCTATCAGTCTGATTATCGTAGCAGTGTGGTTTATTCCGATTTATCTAAAGAATAAGATCTACACCATGCCGCAGTTTCTAAGCACACGATACAATGAAACGGTGAGCCTTATCATGGCTGTCTTCTGGTTGTTTCTGTACGTTTTTGTGAACCTTACCTCGATTTTGTTTTTGGGGGCGCTGGCAATCAGTAACCTGGTGGGGGGCGACAGCTTCCACGTTATCGTAATAGGGCTGAGTCTGTTTGCTATTTTTATCACGCTGGGGGGCATGAAAGTTATTGGCTTTACCGACGTGGTTCAGGTATTGGTACTGATCATTGGCGGTCTGGTTACAACTTATCTGGCCCTGACCAAAGTGAGCGAGACGTTTGGCTTGGGCAGTAGCGCCATTGCTGGTTTTGGTGCCATGATGAAAGATGCCGACGACCACTTCCACATGATTTTTGAAAAGCCGGGTCCTGGGGCTTCCATTGCCGATGTGAACCGGTATCTTACCCTGCCTGGTATTGCCATGTATCTAGGTGGACAGTGGGTGGTGAACCTTAACTACTGGGGTTGCAACCAGTACATCACTCAACGGGCGCTAGGAGCTGATCTGCAAACAGCCCGGACAGGTATTCTTTTCGCAGCCATCCTGAAAATCTTCATGCCGGTTATTGTTATGCTGCCGGGTATTGCTGCTTACGTGATTCACAAAAACGGTGGTCTGCAAACCGAAATGATGCGCGATGGAGTTGTAGTTGGCGACAATGCTTACTCGGCGGTGCTCACGTTTTTGCCAAATGGCCTGAAAGGAATGTCGGTGGCGGCACTGACGGCGGCAATCGTAGCCTCGCTGGCAGGTAAAGCCAACTCGATCTCAACGATTTTTACGCTCGATATTTATCACAAGTACATCAATAAAACAGCTTCGGAGGCCAGAATGCTTTGGATTGGCCGCATCACAATTTTAGTAGCGATGCTGGTTTCTATTGCTTTCGCCTGGAGTGATGCGCTGGGTATTGGCGGTGAGGGCGGTTTCACATACATACAGAAATACACTGGTTATATCAGCCCCGGTATTTTCGCGGTGTTTATTCTTGGCTTCTTCTGGAAACGTACTACCGGCGCAGCAGCCATTGCTGGTGTTTTGGGGGGCTTCGCCTTCGTCGTTTTCTTCAATCACTTTGCTACGGGTATTTTCGGCCCTGAAACGTTCCTGTACTCGGCTTTCCCCGACGGTAATGGCAACTATGTTATCCCATTCTTAGTAGCAATGGGTATTTCGTTTTTCCTTACGATGGCCCTGATGGTAGCCATCAGCCTGGTTGGTCCGAAGATTAATCCAAAAGGACTTGAAATCGACGCGGCTATGTTCCGCCTGTCGCCAACTAGCCTCACAATGATCGTGATTATCCTGATGCTGTTCTCGATGTTGTACATCCGGTTCTGGTAATTCTGGGCGTTGACACCTCAGCAGCAAAAGCCGCTGGCTCCAATCGGAACCAGCGGCTTTTTGTTATCTTTGTTACACGCCAATGAAGCTACGAATGGAAAAAATGTTGCTGGAAAAAATGCTCGAACGCCCAGATGCCTACCGGCTTATGGAGAAAATGCAAACCGCTTTAGAACAAGAGCAGGCTTTACGGGGGCATTTTTATGAGGTTGTCGAAGAAAACCGGAAGATGGAATTCATTAACGGCGAAATTGTTTTTCACTCGCCTGTGAAGAAACGCCATAACAGCGCGACGTTGTACTTAGCCATGATTTTTGAGACGTATGCGTTCAGTCATGACCTCGGCTATGTGGGCGTGGAGAAAATCATGATTTCGCTGACGCGGAATGACTATGAACCCGATATCTGCTTCTTCAGGGAGGAGGTTGCCAGTCAGTTTGCCGAAGATCAAATGCAGTTTCCGGCCCCCGATTTTGTGGTGGAGGTGCTGTCGCCTTCAACTGAAAAGCACGACCGCGAAACCAAATTAGTCGATTATGCTGCCCACGGCATCCTGGAATACTGGATTGTTGATCCGAATCGGCAAACCGTAGAGCAATATGTGCTGGAAGGGGAATTTTATGAATTGGTGTTTAAATCGACCGAAGGCACGATTCATTGCCACCAGATGACGGGCCTTGCCTTTCCCGTAGCCGCGATTTTCGACCGTAAAGTGAACCAGCAGGTTGTCCGGAATTTGTGAAAATTCCCGTCTGCTAATCTGCCAAAATAATAGCCTCGTTCCACTCCTTTTTGGAGCATGAATGCACGGTTATCTTCTCCTGATATTGCTCCGACTTTTTCGCTCGATAACGATGCGACAAACGTCCGCCCATGTTATTCTGTTGTAAATGAACGGGAATTCATTTACTGAGCCTTTGGGAGATGCTATCTCATCGCGTTACCACCAACCGTTGGAAAATTGTCAGCAATACCAACAAAAGCACAATGGGGATGAGTGAGAAATAGAAGGCTGTTTGACCGCCATACGCATCAAAAACACGCCCTGTAATGAGTGAACCGGTAGTGCCGCCCAAGGCCGAAAAAATCACAATAAGACCCGCCATTGGTCCATGTTGGCGGAGTGGTAAACTACTCAGGATAGCTGAGTTGATGGCTGGGTAAATCGGTGCGATAAATAAGCCGATTAAGGGGAAAATGAACGCTGCCAGCGGTGCATTGCCCCAACCCGTCGCGGCTTCGCTATTTACCGAACTGGCTAATGGAAGGGCAATTAACACCAAACCAGCTGCTAGCACCAGACAGCCCATCAGCAACCAATACCACGAGATTTTCCGAAGCAGAAACCCCGCCAGAAAACGGCCCAATGCCGTAGAAACGGCTAAAATGCTGGCCATTTGAAGGCTCAATGAGGTAGGTAGCTTCAGAATTTTGTTGTTGAATGTTGGAAGCCAGCTCATAATGCCCTGTTCGAGCAGGACATACACAAAAGCACTAATCACAAATATCAATACCACCGGCCGACCCACTAGCCGGATCATATCGCCAAGATCATCAGCGAACGATTTAGTGGCATCGTGCGATACTTTCGATTCATCTAATGGCGTACTCGATAGCAATACGAACGCCAGCGCGGCCAGACCCGCCAGTACATAGTAGACCGTTAGCCAGGCCGTTGATTGTGGGTTCTGGTCGTCGACAAACGCACTAAACAGTACGTTGCCCGACAATACACCGATCATGAAAAACGACTCCAGAAAGTTCATGAAGCTAGCATGCTCGTCGGTGGTGGGGCTAACAAGGCCAATAGTGGCGAACACGGATACCTTGGTTAAGGCAAAACCGGCTCCCACGGCGGCAAATAGTAGTTTGGTAGTCCAGAAAGCGGGCACAACAGGCATCAGCAAACAGGCCCCTATAACAATGCCGAGGGCAATGAGCATAGCCCGTTTGTAGCCAATTCGGGTGGCATACGAAGCCACTAAAAACGAAACTAAGGCAATGGTAAGATCTTTGAAGGCTTCGAGTATGCTGGCCGAAGTTGCCGAAATGCCGTAGTTGTTCTGAACCTGCAAAATTACAGCGCCAACAGTGTTGAGCAGAATAGCAAAAACGAAGTAGTTAAGGAGTAAGGAGATTTTGATTCTCATCGTCATTGGTGGTCATAAGTTGTCATTCCGTGGTCATTTGTCGTCTTTTGTATGCTGGTCAAATAGACTTTAGGAAACTGCAATCTACTGGCTATACCTGACAAATAATGACTACTTAATGACAATCTAATGACCTCATTTGCTTCTCCTGACATACTTTTCGGTCAACTGTTCATTGATGTGCAATTGGGTCGTGTATTCCCCGACTCCAAAACTTTTGTGGATTGCACGCCGAAAATGGAGCCAGAAGCTATTCTGGCTAAGTACGAAGCTCAAAAAAACGAAGCAGCCTTCGACTTAAGCACTTTCGTTCATTCCCATTTTGAGCTGCCAGGTCAGGTGGCTTCTGACTACGTTAGCGATACCACCGTCTCGACCGCCGAACACATCAACCGGCTTTGGGACCGGCTCACCCGTCCGGCAGATGTGGAGGTGCTGTATAGTTCGCGGGTACCGTTGCCGCATCCGTATGTGGTGCCGGGCGGACGCTTTCGCGAGATTTTTTACTGGGACAGCTACTTCACTATGTTAGGGCTTCAGGAGTCCGGTCGCGTTGACCTGATCCGGGGCATGATCGACAATTTTGCCTACCTCATTGATACCGTCGGGTTTATTCCCAACGGCAACCGGACTTATTTCCTGAGCCGTTCGCAGCCACCGTTTTTCTCGTTGATGGTGCAATTGCTGGCGGAAATTGATGGAGAAGCCATATTGGCGAACTACTTGCCACAATTAGAAAAGGAATATTTTTTCTGGATGACAGGCGAAGATGATTTATCGGATGCCCACCCCCGCATCCGGCGCGTGGCTCAATTACCTGATGGTTTGCCCCTAAACCGTTATTGGGACGATACGCCAACCCCCCGTCCCGAAGCGTATCGGCAGGAGGTTGAGTTAAACGAAGAAACCGAGCCGTTGGGCATTGTGCCGACAACGCTCTACAACCACATTCGGGCGGCTTGCGAGTCGGGATGGGACTTCAGCAGCCGCTGGTTTGCCAGTGGGCAATCGCTGGCAACAATTCAAGCGGCTGATATGCTTTCTGTGGACCTTAATTGCCTGTTGTACGCGTTGGAGGCCACCCTTTCTGAGGCTTACGCCCTAACTGGCAATCACGCTCGGGCGGCACTTTTTGAGCAATTAGCCGTCGATAGGGCGCAGTTGATCGGTCAGACATTCTGGAATGAGCAAACCAGCTTTTTCACGGATTTCGACCTCAATACGGGGCAGACTACGTCAATTTTGACTCTTGCCGGGGTCTTTCCTCTATTTTTCAAGCTGGCTACTCCCCAACAGGCCGAGTATGTCCATGATCGTCTGAAAGCCGATTTTCTGCAAGCGGGTGGCTGGGTTACAACCCTTAACCAAACTGGCCAACAATGGGATTGGCCCAACGGCTGGGCACCGTTGCAGTGGATAGTTTATGAAGGCCTACTGAACTACGGCTTCACCGAAACCGCCCGTGAAGGCCGAGACCGCTGGCTGGCTCTCAACGACAAAGTGTTTAAAGCTACCGGCAAGATGATGGAAAAGTACAATGTTGTGGATGCGGCCTTGACTACTGGCGGGGGTGAATATCCCAATCAGGATGGCTTCGGCTGGACAAACGGCGTGTATCTGGCGCTATCAGCGGATAAAGACAAAAACTAGCCTCCAGCTAATTCGATAACTCAACCCACCATTCGCTGCCCAAACGCGGCTTTACCGATAGTTCGCAGGGTTCAAGGCGTACATGCGCAAACCCCAGCGTGAATAAGGCTCGATAGTCGTCGACAGATCCGCCAAAGGGTGGCCCCACAAAAGGAAATGTGATACCGAACAGTACACCTGCCAGCCGCCCGCTGGGTTTGAGCAGGTTGAGCATATGCTGGATATAGGCCGGGCGCAGCGTCGGATTGAGGGCGCAAAAGAACGTTTGTTCCAGAATGAGGTCATACTGGCCCTGATGCTCAAAAAAATCGCCCGTAATAGTCGTCAGAGCGGGGTGACTGGCAACACGCTCGTGTAGTCGATTTATGGCGAGCGGAGCCAGGTCGATAACTGTTACATCCTGAAACCCCTGTTGAAGTAGATAGTCAACTTCGTAGCCTGAGCCAGCGCCCGGAATCAGTATAGCCGTACTTTTATCGGCTATTCTGTCAATAATTGCCTTGAGTGGGGGCGATAATTGCCCCAAATCCCAGCCGGTCTGTTTGGTTTGGTAGCGGTCGTTCCAATAATCAGCGTTCATCGTCATATTGGCGGGTTGAAAAGCAAAAATAGCTCTTGACCGGGCATACATTATAAAAAAGAGCTGTCATCTTTTCAAACAAGATGACAGCTCTGAAAAAACCAGCGACAAAAGCAGGTGGGTCTGTAATTTATTTATCCAGCACCACAGCGCCGTCAACTACAAATGCACCCCGCTCAGTGGTGAGGGTATACACCGTTTTAGTAGTCCGGCTGTTCTCTTGCCGACGGACAACCTGATAGGCCGTTAGTTGACCCGCTTCGTATCGGTAGAGCGTCTCTCCAGTTTGAACCTCACCCAGCGGTTTGCGGCCTGTTGCCGTCAAAACGGGATGGTTGGCCGTGGCTTCCAGAAGGGTAGGAGCGGTTACTGTCCGTCCGGCGGTTAATCCTTCTGAAGGTGTCATCCAGACACCCACAAGGGCAATGCTTGTGGCAGGAGCCACGGGTGCGTGCGCCTGAACACCCGTAACGCGGGTTGGTATAAGAGTGTGCGTTGTGGCATCGTACCCTAACACCACATCACCAGCTTTCACATCGGCAATGGGTTTGGTCGTGCCATCGGGTAGGCTCACGGGTGCATCGGGCGCGAAACAGAAATTGTATTCTTCTTTTTTCCGGGCCGCGTCCGGCTTGCCCTCGTCGTCGGTTTTGGCACCACCACCCAGCAGCACCGACATTTCACGTGAAATCACAAACCCGAGCGCTGACATCAGGCCCTGCTCTTTTTCTCCCACGTATTTAAGGTCGTCGATGTACAGATCCCACGCCTTCCGGTCGGCATTGGCACCCGGAATTACAAACGATTTTATTTCGTTGGTTTTACCATTTTGATAAATAGCCAACAAGCCTAACTCTTTGGTGTCGGCAGCAGTGAACACCCGGTACAGGTATATTTTACGCTGAATACCATCGCTGTAGTTGAACACATAAGCGGGACGCTCTTCGTACCGATCCAGGATAAACCCGCCCGATTTGAAGTAGGTATCTTTATCCAGATTGGCAATTTTAATCGCCTTAACGGCTTTAGCATCTTCAGCGGTCAAAACCGCAACGGCGGCTGAACCCGGAGCGGAGGCCTGTGCCCACACTCGCTGGGCAAAAAAATTGGTCAATAAGGCCGAAGCCAGCACGAATACAAAAGGGAAAATGTGACGTTTCATGGTTGTATTGGGAGATTAATGCCTATTTCTTTGTGTATTGCCCAATGCGGGCGTGAATGGCTTCGACAGATCGGCGGGCCGACGTGAAAGCCCCGGCCATCCAGGCGGTTAAGTACGTTGTATGTTCACCGGCAAAGTAAATATTGCCGTCGGGTTCGAGCAGGGAGGGGTAAAACTTCCGACGGGTGTTGTCGTCATACGTAGCCCAACCGCCTTCGCTGTAAGGAATACGATGCCAGGCCAGAGAGAAGGCGTTGTCGAATTCGCTGGAATATTGTGGGTGAATTTTAGCTCCCTGTTCCAGAGCCATCTTTTGCCGTTCGGATAGGGAAAGGTTGCCCACCGCTTCGGCCCGGCTGTAAAAGTTGTAGTAGCCAATCAGCACGCCTTTGCTCCCCTGAAAGCCAAACGACGGATACCAGATCTGGTTAATGTCCATGTTGGTCCGCGAAATACCACCGTAAATGCCATCGTCTTCTTCCCAGAATCGCCGTTTGAATTGCAGCCCGATTTTACCGGTTTTGATGTACGGCACAAAGTCAGCTGCTCGCTTCACTGTACCTGAGATGTCGGAGTCAATGTTTTTCAGAACGGGTAACGGCAGTGTGCAAACGCAAAACTCGGCTGTCAGTTCCTGTGGTTTACCCTCACGTTCGTACACAACGCGCACACCCGTTTCGGTTTTGCGAAGTTCCTTCACGGGGGAATTGAACAGAATTTTACCCGCCAGGCGCTTTTCCAGTGCTTTGGGAATGGCGTCCATCCCGCCCACAGGCTGCATCAGCGTGGT
>Ga0209181_10006332_pt1 | contig 16619 bp, 17 predicted proteins | sample MAT05_FD_187208 | JGI IMG/M metagenome (GOLD analysis project Ga0209181, IMG submission 187208) | Freshwater microbial communities from Lake Fryxell liftoff mats and glacier meltwater in Antarctica - MAT-05 (SPAdes) (version 2) | ecosystem: Environmental > Aquatic > Freshwater > Ice > Liftoff...
CGTCCCGCACGACGACCGCGGCATCGTTTCCAAACAACAGGCGCCCGGACGGCAGGGTGCAAAACGGGCACGCGGAAGACGAGCTCAAGCCGCAAGGGTACAAGACCCGCCGGCTTGATCGTCAACCTACACCAGGGTCCGGCGAGAGGTTTACCCGATGCGGCAGGCGCTCCAGCGCATAGCGCGTGAGCAGCACTCCGTGCGCTGGCCGCGCGCATGCACCAGGTTCAACATGCGCTGGCGCACCGAGGCGTCGACGTTGTCTGGACGTGGTCGCGGGCGATCAGGCATCGCTGGTCAGCGCCATGAAGTAAGGCTCCATCGTGGCCCACATACCTGCGGCTTCAGCCTCGCGCGCGATCTCCGCAGGCGTGGCCTTGCGCCGCCGCAGCGCCTGGTGCAGACCCTCGATGGCCAGCGCATCACCCACCGTTCGACGGTAGCGGAACAGGTCGGCCTGCGTCTTGGCAACACCGAACACAGGCACGGACGTGCCGGCGATCTTCTTGCGTTCGAAGCTGCAGCGCAGAAGCTCGTCGGAGAAGCGGGCGATGCGGATCGGCGAACACGTGAGCCGGGGGCGCCAGTCCTTGCGCCCGATGGCGATCCAGACCTTCGGTGGCATCTGGTGGTGAGGCCGTGGAACGCGAGGGCAGAGGCCAGACAGATGACGCCTTTGGGCACCAGCCGGGCCGCTTATGCCAGTGACTGTTGTGCGTCCAGCGCGGCATCGGGAAGTTGGTAGAGCCCTCGGGCGAGGCGCACGACCTCGCCGGCTCGCTCCATGCGGCCGACCGTGGTGGCGGTGATGCCCGCCTCACTGAACTCCGCGGGCCGCGTCATCCCCAGCCGCTTGAGCAGCGCCAGCGCGTGAGTGTGCTGCGTGGAGGTGCTGGAAGTGCTGGAAGTGCTGGAGGAGGGCATGTTACGAATCCTCGCGCGAATCAAGGAAACGTCCGAGGGTTGCGTGTGCTTGCGTGTGCTTGCGTGGCACGCGAACGCTGGGCAGATAGTCGCCCCGAATCGGCTTGCGCCGTGGTCCGCGAATAGCCCACGAGGGCGTTCGTCTCCCGGACGAACGGTCTCGAGACCTGAGTCCCTCTCGCCGCTTCAGGCTTGGGTATCGTCCCCGATGAGGATGCGCGTGTCGCTGGCAAAGCGATAGGGCGGCACCTCCAGGTTGCTTGGGGCCGGTTTGTTCTTGAACACGCGCCCGGCCCCGTCGAAGGTCGATCCGTGGCACGGGCAGAAGAAGCCGCCTGGCCAGTCGGAGGGAAGGCCCGGGTTGGCCGAGTCTGCCGGCGCAGCACTCGGCGAACAGCCCAGATGCGTACAGATGCCGATAGCCACGAAGACATCGGCCTTGACCGCTCTCGCCGCATTCTTCGCATAGACCGGCTGCTGGTCCTTCGTCGACTGCGGATCGACGAGCTGTGCATCATGGCCGTGCAGCGCGGCCAGCATCTCGGGCGTACGTCGCACGATCCAGACCGGCTTGCCGCGCCACTCCACGGTCTTGCTGCCTCCCGCAGGGATGTCGGAAATGTCCACCTCGACCGGGCCGCCGGCGGCTTTGGCGCGTTCGCTCGGTGCGAAGGACGACAGAAAAGGGACCGCGGTGGCGATCGTGCCCGCACTTCCTGCGGCCGCGGTCAAGACCAGCCAGGTGCGTCGGTCGGGGTCCGAAGGGAGTTTCGGGTTGGGGAATGCAGCGTCCATGGTCGGGGCCTCGCTTGTTCAACGTTCAAGCCGCTCGATGCCGAGCGACTTGAGGACGTACTTTTCGTAGACTGGCTCCGAGCTGCCGTTCTTCATCTTGTACATGAAGTACTTCTCGTAGCCCACCTTGGCCAGATGCACCCACTTGCCCTTCTTGAACCAGTTGACGTTGCGCGGCGGGATCTGCGGCATGGCGACGAATGCGGCGCCGGTGTCGCCCATGTCGGCCAGGCAGATGGCGTTCCAGGTGCCCTTGGCCGTGGCTGGCTGGCCTGCGATCTCGCTCGCGATGTTGTGCACGATCGCGGTGACCATGGTCTCGATCATGTAGCCGGTCTTCGGCGCGCCCGTGGCCACGGGTGTCACCTCGACCGGCGGGATCGCCACGCACACGCCGGCCGAGAAGATGTTGCGGTACTTCTTGCTGCGCTGGTACTCGTCGATCAAGACAAAGCCGCGCGGGTTGCACAGGCCTTCCACCGCAGCCACCGCATCGACGCCCTTGAAGGCCGGCAGCATCATGCTGATCTTGAAGGGCAGTTCATGCTCCTTCTTCGGCTGGCCGCTGTCGTCCATCTCGGTCACGAACATCTTGCCCGCTTCGACCTTGGTCACCTTGGCATTGGTGATCCACTTGATGTCGTTGCTGCGGAACTCGCTCTCCAGCATCGACTTCGAATCGCCCACGCCGCCCAGCCCCATGTGGCCGACGTAAGGCTCGCTGGTCACGTAGGTGATCGGCACCTTGTGGCGCAGCTTGCGGCGCTTCAGGTCGGTGTTGAAGATGAACGCGAACTCGTAGGCCGGCCCGAAGCACGAGGCGCCGGGCATCGCGCCGATGACGGCCGGGCCGGGGTCCTGCAGGAACTGCTGGTACTGCGCCCAGGTCTTCTCGGCATGGTCGACCTTGCAGATCGACTGGGTGTGGCCGTCTGGCCCGGCGCCAGGCACCTCGTCGAACGAGAGCTTGGGGCCGGTGGTGATCACCAGATAGTCGTAGGCCAGACGGTTGCCGTCGGCCAGATCAAGCGCATGGCCTTCGGCGTCGATGCGATGCACGGGCTGGGCCACGAACTCGATGCCCTTCTTCTCGAGGTACGGGCGGATCGGGAATGTGATGGTCTCGCGCTCACGCCAGCCCACCGCGAGCCAGGGGTTGGAGGGCACGAACTGGAAGTAGTCGACTGCGTTGACGACGGTGATGCGGTGCGTCGAGTCGAGCAGCGCGCGCAACTCATAGGCTGCGGGCATGCCGCCAATACCGGCACCGAGGATGACGATGTGAGCCATGGAGATCTCCTGTGGATATGGGTATGACGCATGCAGCCCAAAGTCTGGCAACGCGCGCGCGGGTCAACGCGCAAGTCCGCCCTCGAAATGACCGAAAGCGGTGAACGCTCTGGCAAACGGCGGTTTGATCGCGACTGCAGCCTTCAGCAGTTGCGCGTTGTCACTGTCCCGCAGGGCATCCGACAGCCGACTGAGCGCGGCGGTCTCGTCGTCCAGGGCCTTGCGCAACTGGGCCTGGCGCGGTGGCGACAGGCCATAGGCCACCCCATCGACGGGCTGTTGCTCGATGCCGAGCCACCGGGTGCGCGCCTGGGCGTAGGCCTGCTCGAGCTTTGCACGGCTTGCCGCATCGACCTGCGCCGGCTTCAGCGTCGAGCCCGCCAGTGCAAGTGTTTCCATCGGCTCGTGAAAGGCGGTCAGCCGGTCGACAAAGTAGTCCATGCCTTGGCGTTGCCGTGCTTGCATCAGGCGAATGCGTACCGGCTCCAGCGCTTCGTGGGTGTGCTTCCAGTCGGATCGGCCCGAGGCGCCGACGGCGGCATCGATGTGCTGCCCCACGCTGGCCAGCGTTTGCGGCCATCCGGCTGGCGGCTCGGTGCCCCAGGTCGCGGCCAGGCGCTGCCGCAGCGCCGGCCATTGCTGCGCAAGCGCCGTCAGCGTGGCCTGCGCCTTCGGCACCGCTGCCGGATCCTGCGACGCCTGGCTGCTCATGGACAGCGCCGGGATGTAGATGGCGTCGAACGCGACCATGTCATCGAGCGGGGCAGCTTGCGCGCTACCGATGGCCAGCAGCAAGGCCATGCCGGACAGTGAGCGAGAAGGAAAGCGGACGGGCGGTTGGCGGGTGATCATCGAGATCTCCAGGTGGGTACAAGCGGTACGGGAAAGGCTCAGGGTCGTGCGGTCTGGGCCTGCACCCAGCGCACCAGATCGGCCGCGGGCATGGCGCCGGACTGGCGAGCCACTTCCCTGCCGCCGCGGAACAGGATCAGCGTCGGGATGCTGCGGATGGCGTGGGTCGCGCTCGCCTGCGGGCAGGCCTCGGTATCGACCTTCGCAAAGCGCACTTCGGGAAGCTGTGTTGCCGCGTTCGCAAAGTGCGGCGCCATCATCTTGCAGGGGCCGCACCAGTCGGCCCAGAAGTCCACCAGCACGGGCAGTTCGGTGTGGGCGATGAAGGCGGGCAAGCTTGCATCGGACAAGGCGAATGGCTTGGCGTCCATCAGCCCGGCGCCGCACTTGCCGCACACCGGCTGGTCATTCAATCGGGCGTCGGGTACGCGATTGGTCGCGCCGCAGGCCGGGCAGGCGAGGTTCATGGTCAGGCCCCCGCGCGCGCGCCCAGCTTGCGCACGATGGTTTCCATCAGGCACCACTTCGTCAACGCGCTCTGCAGCAGATTGACGCCGACGAAGGCCGTGAAGGCCAGCCACCAAGGACTGACGAAGATGGGGCTGCCGGGGATGCCCAGAGCCAGCGACAGCAGGATGAAACTGCCGGCGACGAGCCGGACGATTTGCCATGAAGTCATTTGAGTTCTCCTCGAGGTGAAGGGACAGGGACAGGGACAGGGACAGGGACAGGGACAGGGGCGTCGTCGCCCTCGGCGCCCGTGATCGCGTGCAGGCGGTTCCGGTACGCCACGTAGTAGAGGATCGGGATCACGACCAGCGTCAGCACCGTCGAGACCGAGATGCCGAAGATCAGGGAGATCGACAGGCCGTTGAAGATCGGGTCGTCGAGGATGAAGAAGGCGCCCAGCATCGCCGCCAGTCCTGTCAGCACGATCGGTTGCGCCCGGGTGATGGCCGAGCTGACGATGGCTTGCTTGAACTCCATTCCGCTGCGCACCTGCAGGTTGATGAAGTCCACCAGCAGGATGGAGTTGCGCACGATGATCCCGGCCAGCGCGATCATCCCGATCATGCTGGTGGCCGTGTATTGCGCACCCAGCAGCGCGTGCCCCGGCATCACGCCGATGATGGTCAGCGGGATCGGCGCCATGATGATCAGCGGCGTCAGGTAGCTGCCGAACTGCGCCACCACCAGCAGGTAGATCAGGACCAGCCCGACGCCATAGGCCAGGCCCATGTCGCGGAAGGTCTCGTAAGTGATCTGCGATTCGCCGTCCCACTTGATCGCGTAGTCGCGATAAGGATCGTCGGGCTGGCGGATGAAGTATTCCTGCAGCGTGCCGCCGCCGGGCGTGGCGATCCTGGTGATCTCGCTGCGCATCTGGAAAACGCCGTAAAGCGGGCTGTCCAGTGCGCCGGCCATGTCGGCCACGACGTAACTCACCGGCAGCAAGTCCTTGCGGAACTGCGGCTGTTCACGCACGGTGTCGGTGACGGTGACCAGTTCGCGGATCGGCACCAGCTTGCCGTCGGCGCTGCGGACGGCGAGCTGCAGCAGGGCGTTCAGATCGCCTTGCGCGGAGGGTGGCAACTGGATGACCGCCGCAGCGGGGTACTTCGTCTCGTCGTGCAGATAGGCCGTCGCCTCGCCGGCCAGGCCGGCACGCAGCGTGGTGACGATCGTCTGCTGCGGCACGCCCAGCATCGACGCTTTCTGGCGGTCGACCAGCAGCATCGTCTTCGGTGCGATGGCGATACTGCTGTCATCCACGTCGACGACACCCGGCGTACGCTCGAACACCGCGCGCACGGCCTTGGCCACCTGCTGCCGGCCGGCCGCTTCCGGCCCGTAGATCTCGGCGACGATGGGTGAGAGCACCGGCGGGCCAGGCGGCACTTCGACGACCTTGATGTTGGCGCCGAAGCGCTGACCGATCTTCTGCAGTGCCGGACGCACACGCGTCGCGATGGCGTGGCTCTGCGCCTTGCGTTCGTGCTTGTCAACGAGGTTGACCTGCAGGTCGCCCACGTCGCCACCGGCGCGCAGGTCGTACTGGCGTACCAGGCCGTTGAAGTTGATCGGTGCGGCGGTGCCGGCGTAGGCCTGGTAGTCGGTGACCTCGGGCACGGTGGTCAGGTAGTTGCCGAGTTCGCGCAGCACCGCGGCGGTCTGCTCCACCGGCGTGCCGGCGGGCATGTCCACGATGACCTGGAACTCTGCCTTGTTGTCGAAGGGCAGCATCTTCAGCAGCACCAGACCGGTCGCCGGCAGGGCCAGCGAGACCGCGATGAGCACCGCGATGCCCAGGCCCAGCAAGCTGCGGTTGCGCCCGCCGCGCCGCTCATCGAGCAGCGGCCGGAAGATGCGCTCGAAGACCGGGGCGACCTTTGCGGACAGGCCGCGGTGTTCGGATGCATGTGCATGCGCCTGCGGGTGCTGCGCAGCGCCAGCGCCGTCGGCAGTCGGTGCCGGCGTGGCCTTCATCCACAGCCGCGCCAGCCAGGGCGTGACGACGAAGGCGATCGCCAGCGACAGCAGCATGCCCATGCTCGCGTTGATCGGGATCGGGCTCATGTACGGGCCCATCAACCCCGAGACGAAGGCCATCGGCAGCAGGGCGGCGATCACGGTCAGCGTGGCCAGGATCGTCGGGCCGCCGACCTCGTCGACCGCGCCGGGAATGATCTGCGTCAGCGTGCGGCCCGGGTACAGGCCCTGATGCCGGTGGATGTTCTCGACCACCACGATCGCGTCATCGACCAGGATGCCGATGGAGAAGATCAGCGCGAACAGAGACACGCGGTTGAGCGTGAAGCCCCAGGCCCACGAGGCGAACAACGTGACCGTGAGCGTCAGGATCACGGCGCTGCCGACGATGGCCGCCTCGCGCCTGCCCAGAGCGATGAAGACCAGCGCCACCACCGAGGCGGTGGCGAACAGCAGCTTCTGGATCAGCTTTTGCGCCTTGTCGTTGGCCGACGCGCCGTAGTTGCGTGTCTCGGCCACCTGCACGTCGCCCGGGATGACGGTGTTGCGCAGCGCATCGACGCGCTTCATCACCGCGTCGGCCACGTCGATGGCGTTCTCGCCGGCCTTCTTCGTCACGGCGATGGTGACGGCCGGGTAATCCGCCGCCGGGGCGCTGGGGGTCTCCGTCGAACCGGCCACGCCGTGCCAGACGTAGCGGCTGGGCGACAGCGGGCCGTCGCGCACTGCGGCGACGTCGCGCAGGAAGATGGGCTTGCCGGCACGCACACCCACCACCAGATCGGCCACTTCGCTGGCCTGGCGCAGGAACGGGCCGGACTCGATGGCCACAGCGCGGTTGCCGGCGATGAGGTCACCGACCGGCAGACCGAGATTGGCCGACAGCAGCGCCTGCCGAAGGTCTGGCACCGTGACGCCGACCCCGGACATGCGCACCGGATCGATCTCGACCATCACCGCGCGGCCCGGGCCGCCGATGGTGCTGACTTGGCGCGTGCCCGGCACCCGCTTCAGGTCGGCCTCGACGCTGTGCGCCACGCGCTCCAGGTCGTAGGGGCCCGTTGCCGGGTTCTTGCTGAACAGCGTCAGCGTGACGATCGGCACATCGTCGATGCCCTTGGGTTTGATGATCGGGTCGAGCACGCCCAGACCGCCGTTGGGTGATCTCGGCAGCCAGTCCGCATTCGAGTTCACCGTGTCGTACAGGCGCACCAGCGCCTCGGTGCGCGGCACGCCGACCTTGAACTGCACCGTGATGATGGCGATGCCGGGGCGCGACACCGACATCACATGCTCGACGCCCGCGATCTGCGCCAGGACCTGCTCGGCCGGCACCGTCACCATCTGCTCGACATCGCGCACGGCCGCCCCGGGGAACGGGATCAGCACGTTGGCCATGGTCACGTTGATCTGCGGCTCTTCCTCGCGAGGCGTGACGGCGACCGCGAAGAAGCCGAGCAGCAGTGCCATCAAGGCCAGCAGCGGTGTGATCTGCGCACGCTGGAAGAAGGCGGCGATGCGGCCGGACACGCCCGGGGCGCTGGCTCCGTTGTCCGTCATCGAGGGCTTGCTCACGACCGGCTGCACTTGTGAAGGTCAGCGCACACGGGCGGCCGACTGCGGGTCGGATACGACCTGCTCGCCAACCATCAGGCCGGAGAGGATCTCGACCCGGTCCCCCTCGACGCGGCCCAGGCGGACCTGACGCAGGACCGGCTTGCCGTTCGGGTCCAGCACGTACAGGCCGGTCATCTCCGCGCGGCGCACGATGGCCTTGTGCAGCACCGACAGCGTCGCCTCAGCGGGGCTGGCGCCGGCCGCAGCCTGTGCCTGGGGCACGGGCAACCACAGGCGCGCGAACATGCCTGGTCCGACGCCGGGCAGGCCCGCCACGCTGGCAGGCAGGTCTGCGCGAAGTTGCACCGTGTGGGTCGCCGCGTCGACCATCGGCAGCATCTGCATGCGCGACGGCGTCACCCAGGCAGCGACACGCGGCAGGCCAGGCAACTCGACCCGCGGCAAGACGCCGGCCGCCATCCGGGACGCCACCGATTGCGGCACCGCCGCCGTCACGCGCAGCGCGGCTGGGTCGTACAGGGTCACCAGCGGTCGCCCGGGCATCGCCATGTCGCCCAAGGACACCGGGACCTCGGCAACCACGCCGGCAAAGGGCGCACGCACGACATAGAAGCCGCTCTGGGTGCGCGCGGCGCCAGCCTGCGCCAGCTGGGCGCTGGCCTGCGCCTGGGTCGACTTGAACTCGGATTCGGCGCGTTCCAGCGCAGCCTGGCTGATGTAGTTCTTCTGGAACAGCTGCTTCTGGCGCTCGAAGTCCTTGCTCGCGATGTCCATCGAAGCGCGGGCCGCCAGCACCTGGGCATCGCTTGCCGCGGCGTTCTGATCGGCGGCGCGCGCGTCTATGCGCAGCAGCACCTGACCGGCCTTCACGCGCTCGCCGACCCTGGCGTTGAGCTCCACGACGGCGCCAGGCACCTGTGCTGCGACCACGGTCTGGCGCACGGCCTCGACCACACCGTCGAACGCCGAAGCCGCGGCGCTCGCCGCGGCCTGCGCCGGCACGGCCTCGAGGGCCTGCGCGTGGGTACCGCCCGGCATGCCCCACAGGAGGACAGTGCCCAGGACGGCAGGAACGAGACGGAGCGTGAACATGGGGCGTGCTTTCTTCTCGAGGATTCGACCCTGAGCGGAGCCGGAATCACTCGATCTTACTACATCATTTGCGCACGTAGTTAAATAGGCAAGTACGCCTTTGCACAATGACAGGCATGGACTCCGAGTTCGAGGCATCATGACGATTCCACAACATCCGGCGTGCCCCAGCATGAAAGGCCTACCCGACGAAGCGCTGGCGCAAGTGGCGGCGTATTTCCAGGCGCTGTCAGAACCGACCCGCCTGCAGATCCTCAACCTGCTGCGGCAGCAGGAGCGCAGCGTCGGCGAACTCGCCCAACTCTGTGGCTACAGCTCGGCCAACATATCGCGGCATCTGGCGCTTCTCACCCAGCACGGCCTGGTCGCGCGCGAAAGCCGCGGCAACAGTGCCATCTACAGCATCGCGGACAAGTCCGTCTATGCACTGTGCGACCTGGTCTGCGGGAGCATCGCGCGGCAGTTCGAGCGCACGGCGCATGAGCGGGCGGTCTTCGTCACCCCGGCAACGAAGCGCGCCCGGGCGCGCTGACCCAATCCGGCCGTCCCGACCCACTTGCCGAAGCGCTTCACGACATCCGGCGTGCTGGTGCAAAGGCAGGACAGAGGGGCGCAGACGCCACGCGTCGGATCGCGAGAACCGGTGGTCGCGCCGGACATCGTCGGGCCCTCCGCTGCTCAGCGCGGCGGGGCGTCGGTCTTCGCGGCGCAGGTGCTGAGGCCGAACGGCAGGTAGACGGGACAGAACCGGAACAGGCCCGTGGCCAGCGGAACCACACCGATCCAGCCCCAGGGGCCGATGGCCCCGAACAGGCTGGCGCCTATCAGCGCCACCCCCGCGGCAACGCGAATGACGCGATCCACCGAACCGACGTTTTGCAGCATGGCGCTCTCCCTTTCAAGCGCATCATGAATGTCGTTTCGAGGCGGACCATGCGGCAGATCAACTTTGCGGCCGGTAAAGTGGCGCGAAGATCGCGCCGTCGGAGCGCGAAACCGGATTCACGGCGAAGGCTCCCCGAGCTGCCACGCCCGCGGCAGCAGCTGCTGTACCTTCGGCTTTCTGTAGCGGCCATCCATGAGCCACAGCCAGCCGCGGTCCTCGGGGGACCTCAGCACGCGCCCGGCGGCCTGCACCACTTTCTGCATCCCGGGCACCAGATCCGCATAGCCGTGACCCGGGCCGAACAAGGCATCCAGCCGCAGCCTGAACTGTTCCTGGACCGGTGACACCGGCGGCAGGCCCAAGGTGGCGATGAATGCGCCGATGAGGCGGGTTCCCGGCAGGTCCACGCCTTCCGCGAAGGCGCCGCCCAGAACCGCGAAGCCGATGCCTTGCCCGTCGCGAACGAAGCGCCCGAGGAAGGCGTCTCGTGCGCCGCTGTCCATGGCGCGAGACTGGCTCCATTGGGGCAGGCCGGGATGGCGCAAGCCCAGCCTGGTCGAAGCCTGTGCCAGGTAGTCGAAGCTGCTGAAGAAGGCCAGGTAGTTGCCCGGGTGTTCGTCGAACTGGCGGGCCATCAGGTCGACGACCGCGTCCAGCGAGGCCTGGCGGTGCGGAAATCTCGTGGATAGCCGGTCGGCGACCCGCACGACCAGGTTGCCGGGTGCGAAGGCCGGCGGCACGTCGATCCAGCCGGTGTCCTCGGGCAGACCCAGCAGGTCGTGCTGGTAGGCCTGCGGCGCGAGCGTCGCCGAAAACAGCACCGCGGTGTGGCATGCCGCGAACCGCGCCCGCAGGAACGCGCCGGGAACGACGTTGCGGATCGACAGGTGGGCCCGCAGGTCCGCTTCGGCGCCCGCCTCCACAGCTGGTTCTCGCTGGATGTCGAAGAGGGAGTGCGTGCCGAAGCGATCCACCACGCGCTGGAATCGGCTCGACTCGAAGTAGAAGTCGAGCAGCGGGCCGGTGGCCGCTGGTTGGTCCTGCAGGTGTTCGCCCACCGCGGCGTTCAGCGCCTGCAAGGCATCGCTGAATTCGTCCGGCACTGCATCGAAGGCCTGGTAGTCGGTGTCCGGCGCCTCGGCGGTCTGGGTGGCGACTTGCAGCAGGCGGCCGAAGCGGGGCCGCAGCTGGGCCGGCGCGGCACGCATCGCAGCGCGGATCTGCTGCAGGCTCATCGCCGCGCTGTACATCCGGCGCGCCCGCTCGACCAGGTTGTGCGCTTCGTCGACCAGCAGCGCGAGGCGCCAGTCCAGCGCCTGCGACAGCCCGAACAGCTGGCCGTTGGGGTCGAAGGCGTGATGGACATCGCCGACCACCACGTCCGCCCAGCGCAGCAGCTCCTGCCCAAGGTAGTAGGGGCAGATGCCGTGGCGCAGCGCGATCAGGCGCTGGGCGGGTGCGTCCTGCCAGCCGGTCGCCACGGCCTCGGCACGCGCCGCCGGCAGACGGTCATAGAAGCCGCGCGCCAGGGGGCAGGCATCGCCATGGCAAGCCTTGTCGGGGTATTCGCAGGCCTGCTCCTTGGCCACCAGCGTGAGCACACGAAGCGGGCGGCCCGGCATCACGTCGCGCAGCTTCTGCAAGGCCTCCAGCGCCGTGATCCGCCCGGTGCCCTTGCAGGTGAGGTAGCCGATCTTGTCCAGCCGCTGGCCAGGCATCGCGCGCAGCAGCGGATACAGCGTGCCGATGGTCTTGCCGATGCCGGTGGGGGCCTGCGCCAGCAGGCAGCGGCCATTGACGGCCGCCCGGTAGACCGCCTCGGCCAGGTCGCGCTGGCCGGGCCGGAAAGCGCCGGGCGGAAAGGGCAGTTCGGACAGTGCCGCGTCTCGGGCCGCCCGGTGGGCCGCCTCCTGGTCGGCCCAGCCGGCGAACTGCCGACAGCGCGCCTCGAGAGTGGCGTCCAGTTCGGCCGCTGATCGCAGTTCGCGCAGCACGGTCTCGGTCTGGCTGGCGGCGTCGACGTAGACGAGCTCGAGGTGGACCTCCGGAAGATCGCGCTGGCGGCACAGCAACGCGCCATAGGTCTCCAACTGCGCCCAATGGAGGCGGCGGCGGTTCTCCGGAATGTCGTCGGGGTGCCCGCGGATCGTCTTGATCTCCTCCAGGCCGTTGCGGGCCGCGTCATAGCCGTCGGCGCGGCCGCGCACGCGCACGTTGCCGCGGCGGCCTTCGAGGGAGATCTCGCTCTCGTAGCCGGGGCCACGGCGCGCCACGACGGCGGCCTGGCCGAGCAGGCCTTCGAGTGCGGTGGCGGAAGGGGTGAAGCGGCGGTCCAGGTCGCCCAGCTTGGCGGTGAACTCGCACAGGCTGCGTACGGAAACGGTGTAGGGCAATGCAGCCGCGCGGCCAGTCCGCGGATCGTCCTGGTCACGCTCGCGCGGGCCGCCGTCCACAGCGGGATCAGCGGCGCCTGAAACTGTGTGGGGCGGCGGCATCGGCCCGCATTGTCCGCACACCTCGGGCGGCCAGGCTTGCTGGGAAACCAGCTTCACCCGACAGGCCGGCAGACCCCGGTCAGACAAGGCAAACTCCGCTTATTGCTTCGATGGAGTCAGGCATGACCGACGACCCTCGCTGCTGCGGCAGCGGCACCTGCATCGTTGATCCCACGGGTCGCTGCTGGTGCGGTCAGCAATGGGATGGCGAGAAGATGTGCAACCCGGCGCCACCAACCCATCCGGACACTGAGCGCGCACCCGGTTCCGAGGGCACGGGGCCGCAACAGGAGGCCTGGATGAGCGCGCCGCCTTCGGCCCGTCATCGGACGCCGGCAGCGCGAGCAGTCGTGATGCGGCAGGGCTTTCGTACGGGTCTCGGGCGCCGGTGGTTGTTGCTGGCGCTCGTCGTCGCGGCGCTGGGCGCGCTGATGCACTCGCGGCCCGCCAGCGCGGCCGAGGTGGCCGAGGTGGCCGAGAGCGACGCTCGCGCCGTGCGCGCTGTCATCGAGGCACAACTGCAGTCCTTCACGGCGGCCGACGCGGAGAGGGCGTTCTCCCACGCGTCGGCGGCGATCCGCGCTCAGTTCGGCAGCGCCGCGAACTTCATGTCGATGGTGCGGGCCGGCTACCCGATGCTGGTTCAGCCGGCCGCCAGATCATTCTTCGTGCCCGAACGGGCCGGCAGCACCCTGCTGCAGAAGGTGCAGTTGCGCGACCGCGCGGGCGTCCTGTGGATGGCCACTTATCAGCTGCAGCAAGAGGCCGATGCCACCTGGCGCATCAATGGCTGCGTCGTGGTGCCCGATGCCGGCAAGTCCTCGACCTGAGGTCTGCGTCCGGCCAGCGGATGAAGGGGCATGCCGATGTCCTGGCTGAACCGGCTGCCGGGTTCCACGCCAAGCGCACCCGGGCTCGAATGGTGGATCTGCAAGCGGCTGCCCGCCCTGCTGCTGTGGGGTACGGCCATTCCGATGGCGGTGGCTGCGGTTGCGTGGCTCGCGACGCCCGATCTGCCAGGCGGTGCCGAAGACGCGGCCTTGTGGCTGATGATCTACCGGCTCATCGGCCTGGTGATCCTGCACTGGTCACTCATGCTGACGCTGGCCATCGGATGCGCCATCGTCATCGTGATGAAGGGCCCGGCGTTCGTGGCCGACCCGTACCCACCGCCCGGCCGAGATTCCGGGTCGTGAACTCGGGCAGCGCCGGGCTGACACCGACCGGGCGTCAGCGCGCGGGTCACTTGACCAAGGGCCGGACGGTGGTGAAGCCGCCGTCCACGGCGATCACCTGCCCGGTGATGCGCGCAGCGCCGTCCGACAGCAGCCAGGCGATGGTGTCGGCCACCTGCGCTGCGGTCTGCACGCCGCCCAGCGGGTACTGCTTGCCGGCGGCTTCGCGCATCGCGTCGGCGCGCAGCATGCCGGCGGTCATCGGTGTCTCGGTCAGACCGGGTGCCACCACGTTGATGCGCAATCCCGCTGCCGCGTAGGTGGCCGCCGCGCTGCGCGCCAGGGCTTCGATGCCGCCCTTGGCCGCGGCGATGGCCTCGTGATTGGCGACGCCGATGCGCGCCACCACGCTGGACGCGAGCACGGCACTTCCCGGCTGTCCGCCCGCGCGCAGCCCTTCGATCCAGGCCTGCAGCATGAACAGCGCACTGTCGAGGTTGATGCGCAGCACCTCGCGGATCTGCATCACGCTGCTGCGGTGCAAGGGCGCGATGAGCGTGCTGCCCACGCAATGGGCCAGCAGGGATGGCGGGCCGCCGAGTTGTTCCTTGCACGCTGCCACGGCCGCCGCGGCACCTTCGGGTGTGGTCGTGTCAGCGGCGATATGGGCGTCGGCCGGCACCGCGGCCAGTGCGTCTGCATCGCGCCCGACCGCCGCCACGCGGTGGCCGCTGGCGCGCAGGCGCGCCACCACTTCGCGGCCGATGCCGCCGCGTGCGCCGGTGACGAGCGCGATTCGCGGTGTGGTGGGCTCTGAAAGCGGTGTGTTCATGGGTGTCTCGTGGTGGGTTGACGTTGAGTGTCGTCGGGCTGATCGAACAGCGGTCCTGCCGATCCGTGGCGCGCCAGGGCCGCCAGGCCGGGCAATTCATGCAGGTGGGCGACGCCGCGCGTGACGCGGGTCCACCATGGTGAGAAGGAAGCACAGGGGCGCGCGACTTCGGCAAACAGGCGCTGCGGTGCCCAGCGCGTTGCGGCTGGCGGCAACAGGCTCGCCACATGGGGATCGTCCAGGGCGTGCACCGAACGTGCGCCCTCCAGCGCCCGCGAAACATCGTGCGGGCTGCCGTGCCAGCACAGCGGCGCCAGCTCGGACATGCGTGCGCCCACGAAGGACCAGCGCGCTGCACTCCACGGCCACGCGTCGTGGAAGTCCGACAGCAGCAGCCCCAGGCGCAGGCAGCCGACAGGCAGGTCGCGCGGCGGCTCGCCCAGCGCCCAGGGGTGCACCAGCCAGACGTCGCGGCCGGCCACGGTGGCCGCGTCGGGTGCCTGAAGCGAAGCGGCACCCCGACCCGCTGGAGGCACCGGCATCAGTGCCGGTTCATCGACGCCGATGCCGTTGACGCTGGGAGCGCCAGCCACAGGCTGCAAGCTGCGGGCGATAGCGTCGAGGGCTTCGTATGAACGGTCGATCACGCTGCCGCCGCTATGCCAGGGCGGCGGTGCATGGCGCGCCACGTTGTCTGCATTGAAGAGGTACGGCTTGCTGCTGCCGGTGCCGGCCACCCACTGCCAGCTCAGGTGGTTGCTGGCCAGGTCGCCGTCCAGCAGGTGGGCAACCAGCCAGTCGGCGCCGTCGCGCCAGTGCACCTTGCGCAGATGGATCACATAGCTCGCCAGCCACATGCGGGCGTGGTTGTGCAGGGTGCCGGTGGCGTACAGCGTGCGCACGGCCATGTCGATCGCGGGCACGCCGGTGCGGGCCTGACGGATGTCGGCCGGCAGCCCGCGCGTGTAGGCCGCATCGGGCAGCGGGCCGGTATGCAGCGATTGCAGGATGGCGTCACCGCGATGGGCCCACACATGGCGGAAGAACTCGCGCCAGCCGAGCTCGAAGACGAACTTGTGCTGCACCTGCAGCCGGTGCCGTGACGCCACTCCTGCAAGCACCTCTGGCAGCGTGACGAGACCATGCGTGATGTAGGGCGAAAGCTGCGTCACGGCGCCGTCCAGGGCGTTGCGGCTTCGCGCGTAGTCGGCGGGCCGCACGGCGGCGATGCGGGCCTCGGCGGCGTCGCGTGTCGGCGCGAACGAGCAGTTCGCTGTCATCGGCTTTCAGCCGCAACCGCGTTCGCACCCACCGCGCCGCGGCGAATGGCGTCTGCCCGCTGCACGATGGCCTGCCTTTGTGCATCGCTCAGGCGCACGATGTTCTTCACCTGCAACGCCATGCGCGGGTTCTTCTGCAGCAGCGTCTCGTGGCGCATCAGGAAGTCCCAGTACAGCGTGGTGTAGGGGCAGGCGCGCTCTCCTTCTCGGGCAGCCGGGTCGTAGCGGCAGGTGGCACAGGGGCCGCCCATGCGCTGGATGTACTTGCCGGTGGCGACGTAGGGCTTGCTGGCCATCAGGCCACCGTCGCCATACTGGCTCATGCCCAGCGTGTTGGGTAGTTCGACCCACTCGACCGCATCGACATACACCGCCAGGTACCACTCATGCACTGCCTGCGGCCGCACGCCCAGCAGCAGCGTGAACAGGCCCGTCACCATGAGGCGCTGGATGTGGTGCGCATAACCGTGTTCCAGCGTCTGCGTGATGGCGTCGCGCAGGCAGGCCATGTCGGTCTGGCCGGTCCAGTACCAGGCGGGCAAGGCTTGTTGCGCATCCAGGGCATTGAGCCGGGCATAGCCCGGCATGTGCATCCAGTAGATGCCACGCACGAACTCGCGCCAGCCGAGGACCTGGCGGATGAAGCCCTCGACGCTTTGCAGCGGCGCGAGGCCCGCGCGGTACGCCGCCTCGGCGGCCTGGACCACTTCGCGCGGGTTCAGCAGCTTGAGGTTCAGCGCCGACGACAGGTGTGAGTGGTATAGCCAGGGCTCACCCGGCCACATCGCATCCTCGAAGCGGCCGAAGAGCGGCAGGCGCTGCTCGATGAAGGAGCGCAGCGAGCGCAAGGCCTCCTCGCGCGTGACCGGCCAGGCAAAACTGTCCAGACTGCCAGGGTGCTGCGCGAAGTGGTGGTTGACGAGGGCGATG
>Ga0209181_10006335_pt1 | contig 16614 bp, 16 predicted proteins | sample MAT05_FD_187208 | JGI IMG/M metagenome (GOLD analysis project Ga0209181, IMG submission 187208) | Freshwater microbial communities from Lake Fryxell liftoff mats and glacier meltwater in Antarctica - MAT-05 (SPAdes) (version 2) | ecosystem: Environmental > Aquatic > Freshwater > Ice > Liftoff...
TCAAAAGCTGTATTTTTAACTGCACTCAGGTTGCCGTTTGGAATCTGTGTTTCATCTGTATCGGTAATAAAGTCAGAGTCAATTTGTAAAATATGGTCATGTATACTTTTTTCAATTCCGTTAAGATTGAAATACGAATGGTTAGTAAGGTTTACATGCGTCTTTTTATCAGTTTGAGCGGAATAGTTAATAACCAGCTCATTTTGATTGTTAAGGATATATTCCACTTCGACAAGCAGATTTCCAGGGTAAGATTCATCACCGTCGGGTGAATCATAAGCCAGTTTTAAACCCACAAACTCTGTCGTAATATTTTTAACAGCCAGCCAAACAACTTTATCAAAACCTTTATTTCCTCCATGTAGATGATTAGACCCATTATTGACAGCCAACTGATATTTTATTCCATCAAGTGTAAAACTGGCATTTCCAATTCTGTTTGCAAAACGGCCAATTATCGCACCAAAATATGGGTGAGGAGCCAGATAATCTTTCAAATTATCAAATCCGAGAACAATATCCGCTTGCATTCCCTTCCTATCGGGTGTAAGGATATGAGTTATTATTCCGCCATAGTTAATAATCCTGATAATTATACCTTTATCATTTTCAAGTTGATATGAAAATATTTTAGTGCCATTTGGCATAACTCCAAATTCCTGACTTGTAATATTCATTTTATTTTTTTTATAGTCAAAAGTAAGAAAAATTGGGTATTGGCAATGCTAAATTTCTTCATTCAACTAAGGAACGTATATCTGAACGTTTATGGTTTTTGCTTTTATCTCTTCCTTCACTAAAATGATAGAAAGAAATTTGTAAATTAAGAATTGATTGTTTTTGTTTTACTAAATTTATCCATTCTGAAAAAATGTTTTAAATCCGATTGTATTCAGTAAATTGATGACATCATTCCGAAAACGTTAATATCTTATGAATCAAAGCTTTATTGATGCAATCATGCATTTTGTATCTTTGGTGTTTCTTCCTTTTCCGGGAAGAAAATATGATTCCATAAGCCTGAAAATTCGCGAATATGTTGAAAAAGCGGGGATAGAGATTAATGCAGATGAGTGTCTCACTATTTATAATTCATATTCTGATAAATACCGTGCGCAATTCGACTTAAATAGTCAGGAAACAGATGAACTTACTGAAAATGTTCACAGGCAAATACTTGCTGATGCAGGCCGCAGTGCACAACAGAACCTTTTCCTTCGCGAACGTTTCTTAATAATTTTAGCCCTGCTCGAGTTTTATGAGTTATATTTTCGGGGAAATGATTTTATTTCAGTGGAGATTGAAAGATTATCAGAAAACCTGAATCTTAAAAAATCTGACTTTACCGAAGCCAGCGATTTTATTTCAAATAAGCCCGATGATTTTAACAGGAATCTTATAATCCTTGAAGAGGATAAGCATCTGGATGACAGGCTGGAAGGAACATGGGTTGAGGAGTACAATCAGGAAACCAAACAACAGGAAAATCGGGATATTTTTCAACGAATACGGGGGAAGCTTGTTTTTCGTTATTTCTCAAATTTTAACCTTTTGGCATTCAGATACGAGGGAAAGGATAATCTATATGTAAACAATAAAACTGTTTATCCCGGATTTTTTTACTCCCTCGATAAAAATGATACAATTTGTTTTGAAGATCTTCTCCCAATACAGACTGAGGAAATTCTGAAACATTTTAAACTGTCTGGTAATTCCCTAAGAATTGAGCTTAAAGCCAGGTCACTTGCCTTCTTTTACAGTGATTCGGAAAATACCGTTAAGCCATTTTCTGTAACAGAAGAATCCGGCAAACTTATCGGAATTATTGGAAATAATGGTGTGGGAAAATCAACGATTCTCAAACTTATTGCCGGTCATCTAAAACCATCTGGCGGAAATATATACATAAACGATACGGATCTGATTAAAAAAAATTTCAGAATCCAATCTGTAATTGGATTTGTTTCCAATGATGATATGGTATTCCCTGACTTATCTATCTACGAGAACCTTTTATTTCAGGCACGCTTAAGTCTAGGAAACCTGAGTCCTCTTCAAATTTCGGAAAGAATAGAAGACGTCATTCGGAAGTTTGGAATGCAGGAATTCAGGGATATTAAGGCCAAAAACCTGAATAGCCGAATTTTCAGCATGTACATGCGGAAATGCATTAATGTTGCCATTGAAATGCTCAGGAATCCTCTGATTCTTTGTATTGACGAACCTTTAACCGGACTTTCATATACCGATGCAAAAAGACTGATGAACCTGTTAAAAGAGGAAGCGTATTCAGGAAGACTAGTTGTAATGACAGTGCATTTACCAACTCTTGAAATATATAAATTATTCGATAAAATTTGGCTGATTGATTATGATGGATACCTGATCTATTCCGGAGAGCCAAAGGATATTTACTCCTATTTGAATAATACCGGGCTGATACCTTTTCACTTGAGAAATAAGGAAAGAGAAGATGTGAGTCCTGAGGAAATCATTAATCTTATTGAGACACGCAAAATAGATCCCGATGGGAGAATCAGTAACGAAAGGCTAATTAAACCGGAAACATGGTATAATGAGTTCAGAAAAAATTGGGAAGCAGATTCTAAAAACTCCCAAAAGACACCCAAAGTTGCACCTGTTTCTGTTTCGGGGATTCCAGGAATAGAACAACAGTTTTTTATTTATCTCTTGCGAAACTGCAGGATACTAATAAACGACTGGCGAGGAATTATAATCTATCTTCTGGGCATACCCGCTGTTGGAATAATTCTAGCCATTATGCTGAGGCATGTTTCAGGTGAGCCATATACACTGAGAAATAATATCTTTTTGCCTCTGTATATTTTCTTTATTGTTAATTACATGATGTTTTCAGGCCTGCTTACTGCGGCTGATTCTATTTTCAGGGAAAGAAATAATCTATTCAGGGACTATCAGATTAACCTCAGTTTATTTAGTTATTTGAATTCAAAAGTCATTTTTGTATTTCTATTATCCATTGTTCAAATTTTCATCATAGTTTTTGCAGGAAATGCCATCCTTGGAATCAAAGGCATGGCGTTACAATATATTCTGCCTTTATTCGCAGTTTCAGCCTTCGCTAATTTACTTGCACTGAATTTATCATCAGCAGTTCGTAGTATTTCATCATTATATTTGGTGATCCCATTCATTCTTATTCCATGCATGATTTACAGCGGATTTTTAATTCGATTCGATGATTATTACAAATACCGCAGTGATGATAAAAACATTCCGCTGATTGCCGAGTTTGTTCCTTCCCGATGGGCATATGAGTCAATGATTGTGAGTCAGTTTAAGGATAATTCTTACAACAGGTATTTTTTTACTCAAGAATTTATCGGATACCAAAATGCCTTTAATAGCGAAAAGCTGATTCCTATGTTGGAATTATCCCTCGAAACAAGTCACAGATTAATAGGGAAGCCTGATTCTGTTGAAATTCAGCGACATCATTTCAAATTGCTTAAGAATGAATTCGGATTTTTAAGTGAACGTGAAGAGGTTGCGCCTTTTGAAGGATTATCCGCCTTAAATGAAAATGATTTCGATGAGGAGATATATGAAAATACCAAAGGATACCTTACTTACTTGAAATTTCAGATTGAAAATTCCAATAATGAGATTATTTCAGAATGGAAATTGATAAAGCAAGCCATCATTGACTCTCTTAAAACACAAAGAATTGAAGATTTTATATCGCAGCATCACAATGTTGCCATTGAAAACCTAGTTTATGGCAGATTTCAGGATGGATATGCCCGCATTGACAATGAACATGTTCTGAAATCCGGCAGTTCGGTTTTCCTTTATCCTGAAATGAACACTGGAATAGCGGGTTTTTTCTCAACTTTTAAAAGGTTTAGTGGTCGCTATATTGAGACATTTCGGTTTAACCTTTCTGTCTTATGGTTATTAAATCTGACTCTTTATATTATATTGTTGGGTGATTTCTTCAGAAAGTTTTTTAATCTTTTCAGAAAGCATAAACTGGAGAAAAATTAGTTACACAGATCCTAAAATATGACAACTATCAACGAATTGCCGGAAGATGAGTTCAACTTTATAAACGTTGGGCAAACGATTCCTGATTTTTCCTGGAGTGATGATTCAGGAAAAATTTATTCTTCTGAAATGCTTAAAGGGAAGAAAACTCTGGTTATTTTGTTTTCATATATTTGTCAGCATTGTGTTGCAAATTTCCAATACCTGGAAGAGAAGCTTTTTTCTTCAGATCTTTCACATCTTAATCTTCTGATTGTGGCGAGGGAATGCTCAGAAGATCATATTGAAACCTATTGTAAAAAGTATTCTTTAACTATAAAACCGGTAGCTGATGTTGACCGCGTTATTTACTCGAAGTTTGCTGAAAAAGTTGTTCCAAGGCTTTACTTTTTCGATAGTTCAGGGGATTTGTTAATATCAGTCAGGGGATATAAACCACGGGCACTTGATGAGTTAATCAAGGTCCTAAAAGCGTGAAAAATATGTCTGAAGAAATTACAGAATTTACCGCATCAGAATATCAGTAATATTAAACACGGCAAAAATAACGCTTGCAATTCCATTTGTAGTAAAAAAGGCAAGGTTTAACCGACTCAGATCTTCGGGTTTAACGATCATGTGTTGGTATGCAAGAAGTCCTGCGAAAATGATTGATCCGAACCAGTAGAACGCTCCAAATCCTGCCAGAATCCCTATTACTACTACAAATCCCGCTGAAAGAATATGAACGGCTACTGAGAGCCTTAAGGCTCCTTTTTTCCCAAGGAGCACAACGATTGATCTTAGATTCATACTTTTGTCGAAATCTTCATCCTGAAGGGCATATAACATATCGAAGCCACTTACCCAGAAGAGAACCAGCAGCGAATAGAAAACAGGAAGCAGATCGAATTCGCCTGTAACTGCAAGATAAGCACCAATTGGGGCAAGTGCGAGACCTATCCCCAGTATAAAATGACAAAGACTGGTGAATTTTTTGGTTAAGCTATAACCAAGAACCACCAAAAGTGCCACAGGGGCGAGGTAAAATGTTACTGTATTAATAAACCAGGTGCAGGTAAGAAACAGAATTGAGTTTAGGATGACAAAGATGAGCGCAGATTTTGCTTTTACAATACCAGCGGGTATTTCACGCAGAGCGGTTCGTGGATTTTTCCCGTCTATTTCTCTATCGATATACCGGTTAAAAGCCATAGCCGCATTGCGGGCAAAGACCATGCATAATACTACCAGTGCCAGCAATTTCCAGCTTATTGGTTCTTTGGTATTCATAATACCCAGAAAGAAACCAGTAAGTGCAAATGGCATGGCAAAAAGGGTATGTCCGAATTTCACCATCGACATATAATTACGCATTGCTGATGTGCTGTTATTCATATTTTTAAGCTCTGATCCGTGCTCCGGTTTCTTTTTCAATTGCTTTAAGAATATTCTCCATTATTTTTTCTATCTGCTGATCGGTAAGGGTTTTTTCATCATCCCTTAATGTGAAACTTACTGCGTAGGATTTTTTCCCGGCTTCAATTTTTTCTCCCTCGTAAACATCAAAAAGGATAACATTTTTCAGGAGTTTCTTTTCTGCCTTTACTGCTGCAATTCTGATCTGATCGAAACTTATTGCTTGTTCAATAACCATGCTTAAGTCACGTTTCACCTCAGGGTATTTTGGGATACCTGCGAATCGGGTTGTGTGCTTTTTAAGTTCCTTCATTACCAGATCCCAGTTAAAATCGGCAAAGAACGCATCCTGTCTGATATCAAAACGTGAAGAGTGTTTTTTATGAATTTTCCCAAACGATACAAGAACTTTTGTGTTTACAATAATATCCAATCCCTCGCTGTAAAAATCAGACTGGCTCGTACTTACATTCAAAGAAGCCATTGCAAAACCAAGGCGTTTGAGGACCATTTCAACAAATCCCTTCATCTGAAAGAAATTGCTTGGAACGGATTGAGTTGTCCAGTTGCCCTCGACTTTATTCCCCGAAACCAGCATAACAAGATGCGATTCTTCAAAATACTTGTCATGTGGATTCTCACTGCGTTTTTCGGTTAACTGATATGTATTTCCAAATTCATATAACCTAAGATCCTGATTCTTACGGTTAATGTTGTAAATCAAGGATTCCAGGGCACCGTTTAGCAGGTTTTTCCTCATAGCATTCAGATCAGAGCTCAGGGGATTTGAAATTCTGACGAGTTCCTTATCTGCTCCGGTTTCTTCCTCATAGTAAGAAGATTTTGTCAGTGAATTTGACATGATTTCCAGAAAGCCATTACTGCTAAGAAGGTCTGATACCATGTTAACCATCTTTTCTTTATCCGGTTTTTGGATATATGACAAGGCGCTGTGCACGCTTTCACCGATATGAATATTGTTATATCCGTAAATCCTGAGGATTTCTTCTATCACATCGGCTTCACGTTTAACATCCACCCTGTATGGAGCAACCTGAAGACTCAGACTGGTTGGCGTTTCTTCTTTAATTTTTATATCAAGGGAAGAAAGTATGTTTTTAATTTTATCCTTCTCAATTTCTTGTCCGATGAGTCTGTTTACATTCTTATACGAAAGCTCAAGCTCGAAATCCGCAACAGGCTTAGGATACACATCAACCACTTCCGATGAGATTGTTCCTCCGGCCAATTCCTTAATAAGCGAGGCTGCACGTTTAAGAGCATAAATTGTAATATTGGGATCAGTACCTCTTTCAAAACGGAACGATGAATCGGTGTTAAGTACATGCCGGCGGGCGGTTTTACGCACATGTACTGGGCTGAAACAGGCACTTTCCAGAAAAATATTTTTCGTGGAATCTTTTACACCCGATTTTAGTCCCCCGAAAACACCGGCAATACACATTCCCTCGTTTGCATTGCAAATCATCAGATCTTCAGAAGATAGCTTACGTTCGGTCTCATCAAGTGTTTTGAAAAGAGTGCCTTCCGGAAGTGTTCTGACTTCAACTTTTTTCCCGCTAATCTGATCGGCATCGAAGGCATGTAAAGGCTGACCGGTTTCGTGCAAAACGAAATTGGTAATATCAACCACGTTATTGATGCTTTTGAGTCCGATAGCTTTTAGCCTGTTCTGAAGCCATTCAGGGGAAGGCTTAATCTCCACACCGCTTATAGTAACCCCGCTGTATCGTATGCAAGCATCAGGATTCAGAACCTCTACAGGAATATCCAGCTTATTGTTTTCGACTTTAAAAGCCTTTGTATCAGGTCGTTTCAGTTCAACTTTACTGGTTTGGTTAAGAAATGCTGCGAGATCGCGGGCAACACCATAATGAGAAGCAGCATCAATGCGATTGGGTGTTAGTCCTATCTCCAGTACAAAATCACTTTCAATCTTAAAATATTCTGATGCAGGAGTACCGGGTTTTGCAGATGGGTCAAGTACCATAATTCCTTCATGGGATTTACCCAGCCCAATTTCGTCTTCAGCGCAAATCATTCCTTCTGAAAGTTCTCCACGGATCTTCGATTTGCTGATTGAAAAACTTTCATCGCCATGATACAATGTAGTTCCGATGGTTGCAACGGGAACCTTCTGTCCGGCTCTTATATTGGGCGCCCCACAAACAACCTGCACAGGTTCTCCACTTCCAATATTTACCGTTGTTACACTAAGTTTATCGGCATTCGGATGTTTTTCGCAGGTAAGAACTTCTCCCACTACAATACCTTTCAAACCACCTTTAATACTTTCAAATTCTTCGATACTTTCCACCTCCAGCCCAATGCTGGTAAGTATTTTGGAAGTTTCCTCAGGGGAGGGGATAGGATTGATATATTCCTTAAGCCAATTGTATGAAATCTTCATTTTTCGGATATAATAAGATCACAAAAATAGTAAATTAAGCTCTCGCAGCAAGAGGAAAAATAAGTATATGCTTTTATAAGTGGAGGAGTGATGAAGACAGATATATCCATCGCTCCATCATCCCAAAAAAATAATATTGTTTCTTCCTTTATATTGAATATTTTTGTAATGTTTTTAGAAAAGCTTATGAAACAGTCTGCATAATGCGTGAGACGGCAGGTGGCGAGCAGATTAGGTGTGAAATTTATAAAATTTAATTAATCAGTAATAGGAAATTGTTTTGAATAAAGAAAAATTAATTCTCGTATCCAACGACGATGGCATTGATGCAAAAGGCTTGAAAACATTAATTGAGGTAGCATCCCGTTTTGGAACTGTCCTAGTGGTTGCTCCGGCTGATGCCCAATCTGGAATGTCGCATGCAATAACAATAAAGACGCCACTTAGAGCAAAAAAACTTAAGAAAACCGATACTTTGGAAGTTTATAGTTGCCAGGGAACTCCGGTAGATTGCGTTAAACTAGCAATAAATCAGCTTCTTGAAGGACGTCAGCCAGATTTGCTTGTATCAGGAATTAACCACGGTTCCAACTCTTCATCTAGCGTTATTTATTCAGGAACCATGTCAGTTGCTATGGAAGGTTGTGTGAACCAAATTCCCTCGGTAGGATTTTCATTACTGAGCTATGACCCGGAAGCTGATTTTACTGCAGCTGGAATGATCGCTGAAAAAGTTATTAAAAATACACTTGAAAACGGTCTGCCGGAAGGCATTTGTCTGAACGTAAATATTCCTTATTTGCCGTTTAATGAGATTAAAGGGATAAAAATTTGCCGGCAGGCCAAAGGTTTATGGAAGGAAGAATTTGTGAAAAGAGTGGATCCGCATCAGGGTGTATATTACTGGTTAACTGGATATTACCTGAATTTAGAGGAAGACTCAGATGATACAGATGAATATGCACTTGCTGGTAATTATGCAAGCATTGTCCCTATAAATATTGATCTTACTGCTTATTCAGCGATTTCCAAACTTAATGAGTGGAAGTTTTAAGTAGATATAAAAAATTATGATTCTATGAATAAATCAATTTTGAATACGTTTTTATTCGGTCTACTTACCGGATTGGTATTTCAGATTATTGCGTTTTGCGTGATACTTATCCTTAATAAATCTCTGATCGGATATACCGAAAGATCGGCCTTTGATTTTTTTAGTTATCTGATGGATTATGAGGAAGGGAAATCACAGATTATCCCTAAATTGCTGAGTCTTTCAGCTATTGCAGACTTGCTGTTATTTTTTATTTTTATTTGGACAGAAAGGCTTAAAAGTGCAAGGGGAGTTATTGCTGCAACTCTGGCACTCGGCGTTGTTATTGTAATTTTGAAATTCTTTTAATCGGGATGCGCTACTACCTAATTGCTGGCGAAGCTTCAGGAGATCTGCATGGTTCGAATCTGATGAAATCCTTGAAGGAAACTGATCCTCAGGCAGAATTCAGATTTTACGGGGGAGATCTGATGAAAGCGGTAGGAGGTAATCTGGTTAAGCATTTCAGGGAAATGGCCTTCATGGGATTTTTTGATGTACTCGCAAATATCCGCACTATCACAAGGAACCTGAGAATCTGCAAGGAAGATATTCTCAATTTCAACCCTGATGCATTAATTCTTATTGATTACGCAGGTTTTAACCTTAGAGTAGCTGAATTTTCATATAAGCATTCAATAAAAACTTTTTATTATATCTCTCCCAAAGTCTGGGCATGGAAAAAGAAAAGGATCGAAAAGCTAAAAAAATACGTCAGCAAACTATTTGTAATCTTTCCTTTTGAAGTTGAATATTTCAGGAAAAACGGACTTGAGGTTGAGTTTTATGGTAATCCTTTGATGGATTCACTCGCTGAGTTTAGAAAAGAATCAATAAACAATATTGACTTCCGCACGAAAAACAACCTGAGCAAAAAACCCATTATTGCTTTACTTAGTGGGAGTCGCAAACACGAGATAAGTCGCTGTTTACCTGAAATGGTCAATGCAGCATCGAAATTTCCTGATTACCAGTTTGTTGTTGCCGGTGCGCCCTCCATTCTAGAAGAACATTATAAGGGAATACTTGCAAATACTTCTATCAGAATCGTTTATAATCAGACATACAGCCTTCTGCAGAATTCATATGCAGCTGTTGTGACTTCAGGTACTGCAACTCTTGAAACAGCCTTATTCAGGGTTCCACAGGTTGTAATCTTTAAAACTGGAGCACTTACGTATCAGATTGGGAATCTTTTGATAAAAGTACGGTTTTTCTCCCTCGTAAACCTTATTGCAGAAAGAGAACTGGTGAAGGAGTTTCTCCAATTTAATTTATCGCAAGATATTGAACAAGAACTTGGTAGGATATGTAAAGATACCAACAGAAGGCAGGAAATTTTGGACGGTTACGATCAGATTATCTCATCCCTGGGCGGAGCGGGCACTTCAAACAGAATAGCAAAACGGATATGGGAACTTGCAGGAAAAGCATAATTTTTCTTACCGTTTTATTTATGTTGTATGGGTTTTTCCCGACATCTCTTTCCGCGCAGAAAGTCAGAATCGGACTTTTTGACGATTCTCAAATCAAAACCTTTGTTTTCAATTGTATTAACGGTCAATACGTGGTTTTCGGAGATTCAGTTTTCTCCCGCGAAATAAAAGCCGGAGAACTGGTTTATGTTAGCATGATGGGAGACAGGCTGGTTCTTATGGATGGCGAATTGCATTTCGGTACCTTTAATTACATTGAATTTAATGAGTCTTTAGCAAACAGCAGTTTCCGCTTAAAACTTGTTGATCCCATTAAAGAGCCCAGAAATTATGAAGGCGAGTTAAGAATTAGCAGGTTTCATGGGAGTATCCAGTTATGCAATGAACTTGAGCTTGACAATTATCTTGCCGGAGTGGTGCAAGCAGAAGGTGGATCATCCGCAACTGCAGAATTTTATAAAGCTCAGGCTATATTGTGCCGGAGTTATGCCATTAAAAATTGGGAAAAGCATCCCGGACAGGATTTTAACTTGTGTGATAATACCCATTGTCAGGCTTTTCATGGAATGTGCGATGAAAATCCACTTATTCAGGACGCAGTTCTTGCAACACATGGTTTAGTTTTGGTTAATAGCAGTTCTTTGATTGCATCAGCAATTTTTCATTCAAACAGCGGAGGTGAAACTCAGCGTGCATCGGATGTCTGGAGCAGCGGGGAAGATTACCTGCAGGCCGTTGTTGATCCGTTTTCAGATAAGCAGAGAAACGCAAGATGGGAGACTTCCATGAGTACTGCGAAATGGAAGGAATACCTTTCACAGCATACAAAATCTGATATTTCAAAATTACCCGATGATCTTCTTTTAATCAGACAGGATCACAGAAAGAAGTATTTTATACTTGAAAAAGACTCGCTGCGAATAGCAGACATTCGTTCTGACATGAATCTGCGTTCAACTTTTTTTTCAATGGAAATTAAAAATGATAGTTTACTAATTCATGGAAAAGGCTACGGACACGGTGTTGGAATGAGTCAGGAAGGTGCCATGGAAATGGCTCGTCAGGATTATTCAGCATCGGATATACTCAGTTTTTATTTCTACGATGTGAAAATTATTGAACTTTCGGATGTGCCGGAGTCTGAGTTGCCGGAGGGGTTTAGGTAGTTTTTGGAAGGGTTCACTACTAAAAGCTCTTCATTTATCGATATTTTACTGATAAAAAGCGGGCAATATGACCAGCTTTGCTTACAAGGTATCTGAAAGTAGCACCAAAACTGAAAAGTTACCCATTATTCGGTTGTCCAGTTCTCAGGCAATTGACCTTCATTCCAATAAATCATCTTGTCGTTATAAACACTAATCTGGATTGGAACTCCTCCCGAATAATCTTTATGTGAAATTGCATTTAATAAAGCTTCGCGAACTGCCTCTTTTGGGTATTCATATTTTTCGACTCTATTCAAACCTTCATAACTAATTGATGATTTAATGTATTTTGTAAAAAGCAAATCCATAGTTTTCTCGATCTGCTCGAATAAGTTTCCGTGAACTTCGTCTTGAAATTTCAAATCATCATCGGTTTCAAAATAACCAATTTTGATGTACGCACCATTAACAAATTTATCTGGATTAGAATGAAACAGAAGTATAGCTGCCCGTTTCAGATATTCATTTTCATTTAATTACAAGTTACCAATTAAAAGTTCATTAGAGTCGGTCAAGACATCCTTTTCGATACGCTGAGCCTTAACTGCTTTCTTTCTAAAAAAGTCAAATGTTTCCTTCTTTAAATCGTTAACAGATACATTTGGCACTGGAACATCATCCCAACGTTTACCCTTTCGTTGCAATAGAAATTTATCTAATGCAGCACCTTTAAATTCTTGTTTCGTGCTTCCGCTTCTATAATGGTATTGTCCCTTGTAATTGACAGGATAGGGATAAGCTTCCACTAAAATTTCAATGAATTCGCTGTTTTCAGTTTGATGTAAATTGACATCGACCAGAATGCCAAGAATATCTTTTGTTTTGTTGGGAATATCTTCAAGTAGTTTTTAATCCTCCACATCCGATAGCTATCGGATTTAATGAACCACCGTATACGAGACCCGCACTACAGTGGTGTGAGATGCGCACTGACGGACTTTAGTCTGTCAGCCGTCTACTCGACTACCGGCAGGCAAATTGTAGAAATTACAAAGTCCAATTATCAATTTTAAGTCCTTTGATACGCTTAAAATGATTTGAGTTATTAGTTGAAGTTCACTTGTGATTGCAATACCTGCAATCAAAGTATCAGTATGACCAATTTCAGTTCCTTTTTTTCAAAAGATCTGCTTGAATAATCGCGGCAGTTTTAGCCATAGGTAAAGTCAAAGGGATTACTTTATTTAATTGGATAAAATCTTCAAATTTTTGTAATTGCTTTTTGGCGTCTTTATATAAAAGTCCGTTGAGTATTTCGTAATATGTTATGATACTAAAACTTACAAAGCCATATTCATTCAAATGCTCGGCTACTTTTTCAATAACCTTAGGATTTCCTCGTAAAAACTCCGAAAGGATATCGGTGTCAAGCATCGATTGTTTCATATGTCAAATTTACGGTCTAACAGTTCGGTTCGAGTTTTCTTAGTTTGATTAAGAAAGTCAGCATAATCAGAGTTATTCATATCGCTAAAAGCCCCACCAAATGAAAGAATTCTTTTCCTTAAACGCGATCAGAATGCTTGGTTCGGTGTCATCGCATGAATAAACTGATAAAGTTCTTCCAGTCTATTAACTGGGACATCTTTCATTTCTTTTAGTATGGTATTTAATGTTGACATATTAATCTGAATTTTCACCAAAGATAACTAAAAATTCCTTTCAAGTTTTGCAGACAAAATCAAATTGGCAGTGTCAACCCTTGCTTACACTAACTTGTTGTAAGCTCTGGAAAAAGGGCAAATATGCAAATTAATTTAAAGATGCAAGCAACAATTGGCTCTAATCATAAAGTTAAACATCTCATATTTTTCTTGTTTTTTGTCAATAGCTGTATGTGCCATAGCCAAGTTTGCATATGAATAGTAAATTAGATGTCTAACTGTTTCAATTTTTTGTTTCGCCATTTTACTCAGTTATCGTTAAATCCTTTTTTTGCCTGTTGACTCTTGCTTGAAACGACCGATCTAAATTTAAACTTTTCTTTACAATTCTAAGATTTGCTTTGTCTCTGTGGTATTGTCTAAATTCTTCTTTTAGATTTTCGTCAGCAAGTTCGTTTGGACCACCGTCAATTTGTAAATAGTTGATTTTTTTAAGGTCAAGTTTGTTGAGTTCAACAAATCTGTCAACAATTACGGAAAAAGTATTTGGTTGTCTGTGGTCAACATTCAGTTCTTCATATTTGGCAAGGTCTCCCGATTCTTGACATTTTACCTGCCCCTTTTTTGAAAATCTGTCAAAATATGCAAGTTTTACGTTTCTCAAATCTTCTTGAATTGCTTGTCTGCAAGCTTCTCTTAATTTTGTAAAATCTGTCTTGGGTGCGTTAATTCGTTTTGTGTATGAAAAAAACTCTGTCGAACCGTCTGTTCGCACCAATTCAAACGATTTCGTGTTATATTGAACTTTCGCTATTCTTACATATTCAATTCCTACTCCAATTTTTCTTTTACATTCGGATGGCTTTCGAGCAAACCTAAAATGTCTTTTAAGTCGTCTTTGTTTAAGTTCAGTCCAAATTCATATGAGTTCAAAATGGTCTTAAAGTGATTTAGTGCGTCTTTTTTAGTCGCAAATTCTCTTTCTCCTATTTCGATTTTCTTTCTCACGTTGTCGTCTTTTTAAATGCCATATAACGCACCGCAGCTACCCGCAGGCAGGCCGAATTAAGAAAGATGCCTGCGAATCGTTGCATTTTAGGATTGTTTTATTTTATCCCACGAACAGCAATTCCCTGCTTGCGGGTAGGTGCTGTTACCAACCGTACTTATTTATCGGGTCAGTTGATAATCGTTTATTAGCAGTCCAGGTGAAAGATTTAACCGGGTGGTCAGTTTCCGGATCATTTCAACAGTCAGTTTACGTTTTCGGTTAAGTATCTCAGAAACTCTGCTTTTCCCACCAATCTCATTAATTAAATCTATTTGCTTTAATTGCAGTTCTTCCATTCTGATTTTAATTGCTTCAATTGGGTCTGGTGCGTCAATAGGATAATGTTTTTTTTCATATTCATCGATCATTAAACCAAGCACGTCTGCTTCGTCACTTTCGGGTGAACCAATCTTCGCGTCAAAAATGATATCAAGTCTGTTTAATGCTTCCAGATAATCAGATTTAGATTTAATAGGTTTTATGTTCATATTTTTAATATTTTAAATTATGTTGGCATCAATTTTATCGTATTCTGCATGTGTACCAATGAATTTGATAAATATCCATTGTTTCTCAAAATTAAACTTTGCTACCAATCTGTAGGAATTACCTTTAATATTAAAAACAATCCTACTATTCTTTAGAATACTTGCACTTGCATATGTCATCATAATATCGCTTGGGTTTTTCCAATCAGAATTCATTGCTGTATCATACCAAGTCTTTAAATATTGCTCAGAATTAGGATGTTTCTCCCAATATTCTCGTAATGTACTTTTCGAATAAATTCGCTCCATTTTTTATTTTGAATTATGCAAAGATAAAAAATTAATTCTCAATTTGGGAACTTTATTATCGGGAATGTCATTTTTAGTATAGTTGGTAACGTTGGCAATATGGCATGAAGCGGATTGCGAGCGATTCACTATCAAACCGAGATGAAGTTGGAACGGGCTAAAGCCGCCCCAATTAAGCACTTCGCCGCTTTTTGCTATATTGCGTGTGTGCGCCCTGCATGAGCAGCGCGCACACTTGTTGTAAGCTATGGAAAAAGTTTAAATATGCAAATTTATTTCCATAGAGCAAGCAACAAGTGTGTATTTTTCCAGAGGGTGCAAGTCCCTTATGCGCGGAGTCGTGTCCGAACGGCGAAGCCCTCACGAACACTATTAAAATGATGAAGAAGTGAGTAACCATTAGCAAGTGGCAAGGGTTCGGCGTGAGCTCAGTCGAACGGTGGTTTGGGGTGACCCATGCACTGAACCTTAGCGAAGCGGAGCTCACGACCAACGTGTGAGAGGCTCTCCCTGTCAGTTCATCTGGCGGGGCGGTCTACTCGATTAGGTGCTGGCGTTCTTTTCTACGGTGCTTGTAAACCATTGTCGTTGTTGAGTGTCGGCTGTGCGTTGCGTATTTTTTATTTGCAAATGTTATAGTTTTATTGACAATCCCGCATTCAATCCAACCCACATAAATAATTTTCCGCTCGACCATTCCTTTGCATAAATTGAATATGGAATATTCAATGTACCATATTCGCCATCAACTTTTTTTTCTGTCACATATATATTAAATGAAGGTCCTATCAACAGAGAAAATTTCTCAGAAAAGCTATATTTGTAATTAAAATCTGCCTTGTTTAACATATTCAATTTACCTTCCCAATTGTTATTATATACAATCGAATTGCTTGATAAGTCAATACTTATCTTCTGTCTGTCAGATATGGATAAATTTACTCCAAATCCAAGACCAGCACTATAAACAGGATTATTCTTATAGGAAGAGTAGCCTATTTTATAAATTGTGTAAAACCTTTCAACTCCCATTTTGTAATTTAGGTTTGAGTATATTGCTTCGCCACCAGTAAGTTCAAGTTCATATAGTCCATTTTTCACAATGCTAAATAAACCAATTGGAACACCTTTTTCTGCATCGCCAAGAATATTAATTACTCCCAACTGAACACCTTTTATTTTTTTTGCATAATTCACAACACCTAATTGAAAGCCGTTGAATTGATTAGCGGATATGTTAATTGTAGCTAATTGAAGCCCTGTTGAGTTTCCTTTTGAATAATTCAACACGCCTGATAATAATAGACCAGAGGTTGAATCCCCGCAAACATTTGAAACACCACTTAGCAAAAATCCTTTTGAAAGTCCTATGTTAATATTTGAGATACCTGACAATTGAAAGCCTTTAACTTCACCTTTGTTATAATTCAATATCGAACTTATTTCTACACCATTTACGCCCCCATTTAGACCATACAAAATATTAAAAGAGAAATTATTCGAATATTCAAGAGAACTCATTCCATTGCTACCAATTGGGTAAGCAAATGTTACCTGCGCTTTGCGG
>Ga0209181_10006339_pt1 | contig 16604 bp, 15 predicted proteins | sample MAT05_FD_187208 | JGI IMG/M metagenome (GOLD analysis project Ga0209181, IMG submission 187208) | Freshwater microbial communities from Lake Fryxell liftoff mats and glacier meltwater in Antarctica - MAT-05 (SPAdes) (version 2) | ecosystem: Environmental > Aquatic > Freshwater > Ice > Liftoff...
GCCCGGCGCTTTTTGGAAATCATTCGCAGTCACTGGGGTATCGAAAATAAAAACCACTGGAAGCGCGATACCCAGTGGGCCGAGGATCAGCCACGCCAGAAAAACAGCAGGACCGCCCAGTTCCTAGCCGTATTGCGCGGCGCTCTGCTCGCCCTGATTAAGGAACCCTGCCCACAGCTCTTCGCCCGCACCTGCCGTAGAAGCTCTATCGCGTACCGCATCCTATCAGCTCCGCTACCCGCCTAATGAAAAGCCCTGCAATCACACCCGTGTAGCCATTATAAGGCTGGTTTAGTAGATATTCCTCTGAAAGCCTCTGTCTGTATGACTCGGCAACATTATTCTATAGAGGAACTCGCAGAGGTTCTGGAAAGAAATGAGGATCAGATTATCGCGGAATGGCGGGTGAAGGCACAATCGCTCCTTGAGGAACTCAGTCTCGATAAATCCACGCTCACCGATCATGTCCCGAACATCATCACCGAAATCATACAGGACCTCAAAAAAAGCGGTAAGCTTGGCGTGGACAAAGAAAGCGACAAGGACAGTCCGCCCGCTCACGGAGTTCAGCGTTTTCATGACGGCTTGGATGTTGGGGAAGTGGTTGCTGAATATAATCTTTTGAGGACTGCTTTTGCAACGGTGGCCGAACGGCACGAATTCAACGTGGCGGGTGAAGCTTCACGAATGATCAATGACCGGATTGACGAAGGAGTCCGGCTGGCAGTGATAGCGTTTGCAACGCAGCAGGAGCTCATGCGCAAAAAGCAGGAAGACGAACATCTTGCTTTTATTGCCCACGATTTGCGCACCCCGCTCAATGCAGTCTCCCTGCTGGTTGACGAACTTCGTTACAGCTTGGATGAAAAAACACTCGCCGACACTGGTGAAGTTTTCGAGATTCTTGAGCGCAACCTCCATCGGGTTGAGCTTTTAATCAAGCAGGTGCTGGATACGAAAACAGGGCCTTCGGGAATGGGGAAATTCAGCCATCCTGAGCACAGAATCTTTGAGCTTCGTCCTGTGGTTCAACGTTTGATTCGCGATCTCCATGCCGTCTCCTCCAAGGACGGAGTCGAGATCATCGATGAAATTCCTCCATCGCTTACCGTTTATGCTGATGCATGCCTAATAACCCACGTCTTTCAAAACCTGCTAACCAACGCTTTCAAGTATGCCCGGAAAGGCCGGGTCACTATATGCGCCAGTAATGCAGATGAATCGGTCATTTGCACGGTGCGCGATAATGGCACCGGCATACCACCTGAAATGTTGGATAAGGTATTCGACAAGCTGGCAACCGATCCTGCCAAACTCGGAACAGGACTGGGGCTCGCCATTGTAAAACAAATCATGGAAGCACACGGAGGCAGCGTGAAAGTGGAAAGTATTTACGGGGAAGGCGCGGTGTTTACTTTTACCCTCCCACTTCATGTGGAAAATTGATGGATATTATCCCGTATTCAACCCGGTGTTCAGTGGACGCAGATCTCCCTTCTATTTAATATCCTTACCTTCCTTCATGTAACAAACCGCTCTCTGCCTATTTTCACTGACCTTTGCTGTTACCGCTTTCGCGCAAGCGCCGAAAAAGCCCGAGGCAATCGCTGATCGAAAAAGCTACCTGGCTGAGGTGAGCAAGTTTTGCAGCGAAAACTGGCCGAAAGGAGAGCTGGCGAATATGGTGTGTCAGGGACACAGCGTGCCGGCGGGCTACTTCAAGACGCCAGTGGTGGACACCTACAATGCCTACCCGAACCTGCTCCGGGCGGGACTGGTGAAACGCTTCAACCATGCGGTGATCAATGTCATCGTTAGCGCGGTGAGTGGCGAATCTTCGGAGGCTGGAGCCGGACGTTTTGAGAAAGACGCGCTGCCTTGCAATCCCAAGGTCATTACCATCGACTACGCCCTGAACGACCGTTACATCGACAAAGATCCCAAAGTGAGTCTGGACCGCGCGAAAGGAGCCTGGATTTCGATGATCGAACGGGCTCAAGCCAACGGGGATCAAAGTCATCCTCCTGACTCCGACCGGTGATCTCAGTGCTGCGATGGACAACCCGAAGGATCCTATCAATCTCCACGCTGAACAGATCCGGGCGCTTGCGCGGCAATATCGCACCGGGTTGGTGGACAGTCTCGAGGCGTTTAAAGCCTTTCGAAAAACGGGGGGTAAATTGGAGACGCTGATGTCGCAGTTTAACCACCCAAACCGTCAGGGACACGAGCTGGTCGCGAATGAACTACTGAAGTGGTTTCCGTAGGAGCTTGGTTGATGGATGAGAGGTGATTGTTGATTGAATCGACAAGCATTGGAGCAAGCACTGAATTATTTTAAACCCCGCCTCTGCTTTGCGGAACTTACTTCGTCAGCACCACCGGCTCGTCTGAAGCACTTTTCTTACGATCGGCGCGGACAAGCTGGCCGCCGTTTTTACGGGCTTGATGGACAAACTGGTTGTTTTCTCCAAACCGGCTCCAGGGACCAATGGGCACGTCTTTCCATTCTACAAACTTCCAATCCACCACATCGGTGTCGGCCATCCCGAGATAGTCGCGGACGGCTGGGGAGACGTCGAGCCCGGCTCCTTTGTTGAGATTCCATGCAGGTCGTTCACTTCCAAAGACATACTGCCAGTGATCCGTCCGGAAGGGACCGCAATCGCTCCATTGGCCGTAGGCGACTTTCCCGCCTTTACGCACTGCGAGCCATCGGTCTTTGCAAACAGATTGACCTTTCTTTTCAAAGGTCTGCTTAAACCATGGGATGCATTGGGAGGCCTCCGGTTTGTGATCGCCCCTGGTTACATCATTATAAGGGAGGGCGATGTAAAAGGGGTTTCCCTGAGGGACGAATCCTCCGGCGATTGATCCACCTTCTGGAAGCGCGCGCCGGGCGTCACGTTTTGGGTTATCGAAGCCGCCAAAGGTGTGGTACCAGTCTTTGTCCCATGAACTGCTGAAGTTGTGTACCGGGTTGTTTTGCCCCGCCAGCTCGCCAACCCAGAAGGTGGTGGTGACTATATTAAGCTTCCAAGGATACTTGCCGCCGACACCGTAACGGGCCGCATCAGTTGGTATAAGAACCAAAGGCTCAAGCTTTAATATCGAATTCTCACGAAGCTGCCTTGCGTATTTTGCAAAGTCGGAACTGCTTTGGTAGGGGGATTGGGCGCCTGCTGGGACCGTAGGGAGCAGAGCTCCAACGATCAGGGCGAAAACCATCGTGATCTTCATACGTGGTGGGGTGGGCTGATGATAAAGGTATAAGAGTGTGGGGCAAGGGTTTTTTCCCTAAGGCAAAAGGGTGTTTGCTGAGAAAAGCAAAGGCGGCAGGCGTTTAATCTTTTCACCCTTGTGGAGCGACGCGCACTTTTTCCTTACTCCTTTGTCCTTTTTCCTTTCTCCTCACCCCATGTCTCCTTGGAAAAAGTTCCGTTACCGTGTTGAAACCGCCCTTTGCGGGTTCTGCGCATGGGGAGTTCCGCGTTTGTCCCGGTCGAAGTGTGTCCGGCTTGGCAATGCGCTCGGTCAACTCGGCTATTTACTCGATGCCAGGGGTCGTGCCGTGGGGCTGGCTAATCTGGAATGCGCTTTCGGGAATACCATGTCACCGGAGCGACGAGTGGCGGTTTTGAAGGAGAGTTATCGAAATTTTGCCCGAACCATGGTGGATCTGTTCTGGTCCCCTGCCCTGATGAAGCCGGAAAATCGGCGTTTTATCCGACTCCATGGTTGGAAGGCGGTGAATGAACAGGTGGGTAAACGGGGAGCGATTTATCTCTCCGTGCATGCCGGGAATTGGGAATGGGTAAATATTGCCTCCGGAATTAATGAAGCCGGAGGGCTGGCCGTTGCGGAGAACTTTAAAAACCCCGGCCTTACCGCCATCTTTTATAGTGTCCGACAGGTTTCCGGTCAGATCATTATTCCTCAGGAGAACTCCATGTTGCGAATGCTTCGGGCGGTAAAACGCGGGATCCGGGTGGGGTTGCTGGCGGATCTCACCGTCCCCCCGGCTCAGGCGGCGACGATTGTGAAAATGTTTGGAATGGAGGTCAGCGGGAGCCTCTTACATGGGGTTTTAGGACAGCGGAGTGACGCCCTGTATGTGGCGTTGGAGTCGCGCCCGCATCCCGATGGCACCTGCGACATTTATGCAAAGGTGTTGGATATTCCAAGCGAGGCCAGTTTGAGGGAAGTGGCGCAGCTGTGTTGGGATCACTACGAGCCCGGTCTGAAGCGAAACCCTGGTCTCTGGTTGTGGGCCTACAAGCATTTCCGTTATCGCCCGAAAGGGGCTGAGCGGCCTTATCCCTTCTACGCCAATGAATCGAAGTCTTATGAGAAGCTGAAGAAGAAGGAGTTGGGCGGGTAGGAAAAGTTTTCCCCGGAGGAAGAGAAGCAGAAGATCGAGGAAAAGATTTGATCCGCGAAACACCAATCACTCGAAAGAAGCGGCAAATTCAATCTGTCCACGGAAGACACAGAAATGCACGGGAGCAAGACAGCAAATTTTCAGAAACTTCCGTGTTATTCTGTGGCTTCTGCGGACAGACTGGGTGCGATTAAAAGTGGGTGCGGTTGAGGGAGGTGCTGGCGAAGCCAGAGGAGCGAAGCAATATAGCGTAAGCTTCCAGCTTGCGCAGCGCATCGCTGCCAATTGGAAACAAATGCTGATGATTTCCGTGGAATGCCCGCCTGCAACGCTAGGCGTAGTATTACGGGCAGGCGCAAACTGGAAGCATGCGCACCATTGGGCGGCTTCGCCGCCGCTCGCGCGTCAACCGCACCCACTTTTAATCACACCCGGACAGACTTCACTTCAGTTTTTCCTGTATCTTTTCACTGCAAAAAAGCGCACGGACTTCTATTCTCTTATTTTTACGACAAAACGGCAGTGACATATCCGAAACATGAAGAAGACGCTCCATCTTATCGCCTGTCGTCTTGGTTGGGTTCTTTCAGCGCCAATCGCATTCCTTTGCGACAGTATATTCTGGCCTGTCATTACTTTCTCTCTGTTCGTCATGCTTCGTTACGTAATCCGCCGTATTCGATCGCTCAATCTCAATAGAAATCTGGCAGCCTAAACGCAAAACACGGGGGCAGACTTTTAGTCAAACGGACTTCACGGAGAGCTAACTCACCAATTGCTATACGCGTATAGCGGGAGTAAAATCCTTCATGCTTGCCATCCGACTCGACGCCGAAATTGAGAAGCGCCTCGACAACTTGGCCAAAAAGACCGGGCGTACCAAGACCTTCTACGCACGTGAGGCGATTCTCGAACATCTTGAAGACTTGGAGGACATTTACCTGGCCAGCCAGCGTTTGCAACGTCCCGCCAAAACTCTCTCAGACAAGGAAGTAAAGCGTGCGTTGGGTTTATAGATACGACGAGCGGGCCTTGAAGGAACTAAAGAAGCTCGGGCGTCAGGCTCAGCAGGAAATTATCGCCTATCTCGATGAACGGGTGGCGGGCAAGGCCGACCCTTGCCGCTTCGGCAAGAGACTCAAAGCCGATCTGGCGGGCCTGTGGCGTTATCGAGTCGGAGATTACCGGATTCTTTGCCAGATCAAAGATCAAGAGTTGCTGTTACTGGTGATCGCGGTCGGACATCGCAAAGACGTTTACGAGTAGTTGATCTCACAAATCCTCCGTTCTGTTCCCGTTTACCCCAAAATATTTGTGTGCCCGTGCAATTGATCTGATACAGCTTCCTTTTTTATTACTGATGGATTCGCCTTATAAAGTTACCCGCCTTCGCAACGGCACCCGGATTGCGACCATAGAAATGCCGCACATGCGCAGCGCAACAGTGGGGATTTGGGCCGGGGTTGGAGGGCGCCATGAGCGTTCGGAGGAATGCGGCGTCTCCCATTTTATCGAGCATCTCCTTTTCAAAGGGACCAAAAAGCGCACCTCCCGGCAGCTCACCACGGCGGTAGAAGGTGTGGGAGGCTATCTGAACGCGTTTACGACGGAAGATCATACGTGCTTTTACGCAAAGGCAGGGGCAAATCATTTTCACAGGCTGTGTGATGTGCTGGGCGATATGTATGTGGGTTCGACTTTTCCAGAGGTGGAGATCGCCCGCGAACGCGATGTCATCCGCGAGGAGATCATGATGTATCGGGATCAGCCAGGTCAGCATGTGCAGGAGCTGCTTACCGCGACGCTCTGGCCGGATCATCCCCTCGGGCGTCCGCTCACCGGCACTGTGGAGACAATTGCGAAGTTTCGCAGGAAACAGCTTCTGGAATATCTGCACACTAAATACGCCGGTGCGAATACCGTTGTTACCGTGGCGGGTTGCGTGACGCATCAGCAGGCCGTCGAGGAATTGCGTCCGATGCTCGATAAGCTTCCAGCGGGAAAGCGCCCTCGCGCCCAGCGCGCGCCCAAGCTTGTGGGCAAGACGCTGATTTCCCTGCACACGCAGGACACTGAGCAGACGCATCTTGCGATGGGCTTTCACGCGTGGGGACGCAATGATGATCGGCGTTTTGCGCTCAAGCTGCTTTCGGTCATTCTTGGTGAGAACATGAGCTCACGACTTTTTCAAAAACTGCGGGAGCATCACGGCTATTGTTATTCGGTGCAGACGGGAATGGTGGTGCTATCTGATACGGGAGCCTTTCACATCAGCGCGGGGCTGGATTCTGCGAAGCTAGAAAAAGCGTTGCGGATGATTATGAAAGAGCTGGAAACCATCGCCTTGAAGGGGCCCGGGAAATCGGAGCTGCAAATGGCGAAGGATTACACGGTGGGCCAGACGCTGATGGGACTGGAAAGTACGACAAGCCAGCTGATGTGGATGGGTGAAAGCCTGCTCAGCTACGATCGGATGTTGTGTCCGCAGGAAGTGGAAAAGCGGATTCTGGAGGTGACCGTGGACGATATCAAAGCCGTCGCACACGCCTGTCTCCACCGCTCACGTCTCGGCGTGGCGGTCATCGGTCCGGTGAAAAGTGAGTCGGAACTGCGGCGCTGGCTGTCGTAGGAGACATAGATTGCGGATCGGGGATATGAGATTTCGGATTAAGGGCGGCAGGCTATGGGTGATTTTTGGATTTAGGGTGCAGAGTTGGCAACACTGAGAAGCCGAAATTTTCATGCTTAAAACCACAGGCGTCCCATAGGAGGTTGTTGAAATACTCAGCGACGCATTTCGTTGGGGCTAAATCTTACTCTTTGTCTTGCTCTTGATCTTACCTCCTTTGGAGGGATGTTTTTGGCGAGGCCAAAAACAGCACGCGAGGGCGCGTGCGCTCCCCGATGCATCGCGGATGAAATCCGCATAGTACTTCCGACCCGCTCCAATACAGGTGCGTCAGACTCTGTGCCGAACTTGCTCAAGCATGAATTGATGCGGGCTCGGGCCGCATCAATCCTTTGCGTTTAGGCGTTCGGTTGGACTCGGAATAGGCTCCGCAAAAGGAGTAATTGACGCTCGCCGTCGCGGGACGCGAGCGAACTCTGAATGGTCTAAAGCGCGGTTGGTTTGAACGCATGGCTTTAAGGTTCGCGGCCAAATAACGTGGCTTCGATGCTGCGCATCGCGTCGGCGTGACAGGCGTCGGTAGTGACAAGAATTTCGGTCTGTCCGCTGTCGCCTTCAAGTTCGACGCTTGTAGGCTCCTCGATGTATTCGGCGTGGAAATCAATGCCCGCCTGTTCGAGGGCGTCGAACAACATTACCGCTTCGGATGGAGAGAGGCCGTGAATGCAGTAGCTTTCTGTTTCATCCGACTCGGGATTCATTGGGAATGTGCGAGAACGCCTAACACTCATCGTGCTGCAAACAGTGCAGACAAATACATGCGGTTGCAGTGAGGGTGATAACAGAGAGCTGCAACATCGTTAAGACCGTTGCTGATTCCAAAAATACCAACAAGCCAAAAACTTTTGGATCAAAGAGGCGAGAGGAACGAATAAAAAGGTCTGGCTTCGCCGTTTTCTAAATTGGATTTACTTGCGGAGGGACTGTTGCTGGATCGGAGTCACGCTGGCCGCAAAGGATTCAATCCCGTGCTCCATCACTGACATCTGCCCATACGGCAAATGTCAGAAATTTACCACGACAGCGTGGACGCCGTTTCCACAGACCGTTCCAGTATATCGCAAATTGGAATTGGTCGGATGCTGGACTTCAATTGCGTGCGGTTCGTTGTCACCGAAGAAATTGAAATAGCAGATGAGCATTTTATTTCCGAGGATGCGCACCTTACAAAGACCACGCTTTTCAAAAAAAGACGCAACGATGTCACTGCCGTTTGCCTGCCGGTTAATCCAGTTCCCACCGTCCAGCTTGTAAGTCGCGTAGTAGGACGTTCCGCCAGCAACCTGGCCGCCGGTGGCATTCCACAACGCCACTCCGAAATGCGTGATGTCTCCGAGGTAGGCGTTGGCGCTGTAACGATTGGAGCCGTTTTCTGAGTAGTAGGGAAAGGAGCTGGGTTCGGACTGCCCAGTCGGAAACCAGAAGTCTTTTCCGATGTGCATGGGTGGATAGTAATCCACTGGTTTCTTGGTATCCGACATGCGCACATTCAATCCCCACTCGATGAAAATAGTGCCGTATTCGTGAGCGAGAAACGCCAGGGCAATCTGGATGTTAGGATCGAGCGGAGTTTTGTCCGAACGATAGAAGGTGCCATCCGTATATTTTATTTTGGAGGCGAACCCGGGGTGCCACTCGTGAACATTAAATTGAAACAAGCCGGTGAATTTCCCCATTTTCTGCATGAGTTCCATGCGCATGATCGCGCCAAGCAGCTGCTGGGTCACAAGGTCCGGCGCATTAACATAAATACCTTCCAGAACGGTATTCGTGCGGCTTAGTGACCGACCGGGATGATAGTTGGTCACGGGCCAGTTTTGCCAGGGTGTGTTATAAAGCACTTCGTGATTTGCCCGGGTATCTAATCCTACTTGGTAGGCAATCGGGAAGCGAGTGAAGTAGTTGTGGGCAACGTAATACGGTACGCCGTCCTGTGTCTTTTGTGTCTCATAGCGATTGATCAGTTCGTCATAAAACCAGTTCCAGATCGGATGATCTTCCGGAACATAATCGTCTCCTTCCATGGTTTCCCCCACCCACATCCGCGCACTAATGGATACCTCCCTGCCTTTCTGGCGTGCCTGATCTTCATTATAATACCCGTTTGGCCACCAGTTGCCGTTTACCGGGCCCGGCAGTCCGAAGATATGCCGGATCTGCGGAACGTTGTTGTATTCCTTTTTTGAGGTAAGCGGGTTGCTTCGAAATGCACCTTCTCCTCCCTCTTCGCCAACGTAATGCGGAGCCCAATGTGTGACTCCCTTCGCCATTACTTTTTGAGTGGTCCAGCCCTTTTTCGTGGGCGGTTTAAAATAGATGTGCCCGGAAGGCAGCGTCATGTCGGGACAGATGTCTGCGAACTGTGGAATTTGCGTGGCACCGTCGAATGCGGCGGGAATGGGATTTACAAACTGGATGGCGGTCTGGGCGCACAAACCGCCAGTCATCAACGAGGCAGAGAGAAGCAGGAGCGAGAGCTTTTTCATGGGGAAGGATTAGGAGACTGCTGTGGAAAAATCAGGATTACTTTGAAACTTCATCATCCGGAAATTCTTACTCTTTGTCTTGCTCTTGATCTTACTCTGAAAAGACGCCCGAGGGTTTAAGAGCAAGACAAAGAGTAAGAGCTGCGAATGCATCGGTTTTCAGCAGTATGTTATCGAAACATGAAGGTGGTTACCCCGCCGACATCGGCACGATCAAAAAACATTCCCGCGTTCGCATCGTAATACCATCCGATTTCGTTGGACCAGCGATTGAAAGTATCGAGGCCGATTTTCCCCGCCATTTTCAACACACGCCCGGGATGATTTCCCCTCCAGGGTTCATTGGTGAGGTTGGAACTGGTCTTGATGATTTTGCTGCCGACGAAATACCACCACTCGTAACCGGATTGGAGCTCCTGGGTAGCGGTGTCGCTGATCCGCCAGTTCCCTGACGAACCGGTGATTTGCACGTTGAGGATCTTCGCGTATCCGCTTGTCATGATGACAGGTGACACGCCGCCAGTGCTTGCGGCTAGAGTGATTGCATTCGCTTCATTGGAGAAACCGGAATTTCCACCCGCGTTGTTCGCCCTGATTCGGTAAAAGTATTGGGTGGAAGCCGTGAGACCGTAGTCTGAATACGCAACGGTATTGGCAGTCAGCAGCGCAATCTGGGAATAAGTGCCGCCGCTTCCGGTTTTGCGCTCCAGCTTAAAATCGGTTTCGTTATTCGAATTATCGTTCCAGGAGAGGTTGATCTGTCCGCTGGAGACGCCGCTCGCAACAAGACTGGAAGGTGCTGTGGGTGTAGTGACGAGTGTGGTTGCAACCGCTTCACCCGAGAAGACGGAATCGCCAATCGCATTGGTTGCGCGCACCCGGTAGTAATATTTGGTCGCCGCGCTGAGTCCGGTATTTGAATAGGCAATGGCGTTGGTCGCTGGTGTGGCGATCTGCGTCCAAGTGGAGGAGCCGCTTTGACGACGCTCCAACTTGAACCCGGTTTCATTGTTCGAATTGTCGGCCCAGGTGAGATTGATCTGACTGCTGGATGCGACGTTCGCGATGAGCCCAGAGGGTGCCACCGGAGCGACCGGCGTAGCTTGCGTGGTTGCATTCGATTCCGATGAAAAGTTGGAGTCGCCTGCGTCATTCGTTGCACGCACTTTATAATAATACTTCGTGCCCCCGGTGAGGCCTCTGTTTGAGTAGGACGTGGTGTTCGCCAATGGCGTCGCAATTTGCACCCATGTCGAGGTGCCGCTTTGACGGCGCTCGATTTTGAAGCCGGTCTCATTGTTGGAACTGTCGGTCCATGCGAGATTGATCTGCTTGTCCGAAACCGTGGTAGCCGTGATGGAAGCGGGAGTGGCTGGAAGAACGACCAGCGGACGCACCACCTGAATTTTGTAAAAACATCTTCCAGCACCGTTAGTGGGGATGAGCGCCTTGACTGATTGCACCACGCCGTCATCGGAAAGGATTTGCTCAACGACTCCAACGTTGCTCCAGGGTCCCGCGATCTCAGTTGACCAAATAACGCTGATCGCCACTTCATTCAGGGCTGATTTTCGGCGCGAGTAAGTCAGGACATGATTGGATCCCTGAACAACTAGGTTGTTTAAAATAGAAGAAGGCTTTGTGGGATCCAGCATGAGCGCGTACTCCATGAGATTCCCCAGTCCGTCGTTGTCTCCGTCAGCGAGATCGGCAGCAATGCCGGTGTTGCTCGTCGTCCCAAAGTTCAGCTTCCGCCAGTTGCTGCTTGTGAGGGGTGTGGAAGCGATTTTCAGCTTTGCTCCAAACACCATGTCGGAGTTCGGGCTGCTTGCCTGATGCACCTCAGCAGCTAACACGTTCGTTCCAAACACAAGCCCACTTGGGGTTCCAGATAATACATCCAGCTCGAACATCCCTTCTGTGCTGAAAGTAAAGGCCGTGTTATTCCAAGCTCCAGGGTTGTGCCTTACCGAACCTAGAATGTTGCCGTTCAGGTAATAGGTGACGCCATCATCAATAAGGTGATCGATGGCAAACGTCGCACCGACTGGGTCGCCGCTAAACGTGAACGTTTTACGAAATAGATACACCGGCTGATTGAGTGTGTTATTTCCAACGACCGTTTGAATACCGGGTGCAGGCAGGATTGCCGTTTCATAGCCGAGAAATCCGGGACCGGCAGCCCACGCGGAGTCATTGAAAGCGACGCCACGCCAGCTGGTACCAGGGTCGCTGGCTGGGAGGTTGTATTTCCAAACATCGCCGTAATTGATGACGATTGATTGCTGGGCCACGGATGATGCCGCGCCAAATATGGCCAGCAGCAAATGCAGCAGCATTACAGTAACACCGAAAACCCTGGGGGGGAGTTTCATTGTTTTGGGGGTGGGAGGGGAACCACCGACTATTACATCGGCGATACGCACATACTGCCGGGTTTTTAAAAAACTAGCAATATACCCTATGATGTAAGGCTTTGGTTTGGACCAGCGGTTGAATAGTAACGCAACGTGTGTGATTGGAAGTGGTGAGAAAAGCGAAGTGCGCCGAAAGAGCGCGCACGGGGCACAGTCCGTCCCGGCTGTGGGGCTGCCGGGCGTTTCCCCTGGCGAAAATGGATAGTTTCCAAGTGGCAAGTTGGTAGATCGGCCTTTCATGAAACCCTGGTTCATCAGGCGGGACGCCCGCTGGCCCCACAGCCGGGATGGACTGTGCCACTCTGCCGGTGGACAAATTCCGGATTGGCCGTTATTTTTGCAACGTGATCGAACCCGAATCTCCATCCCAAAATCTCGCGGGCAGTCTTGTTATCGCACATCCGGGGCTTGAAGAACCGAGCTTTCGTCACTCGGTGCTGATTCTCCCAGACTACCACCCGCAAAACGGCTGCTTCGGACTGATCATCAACCGCCCCATGGGCAAGCTCGTCGGCGATATCCTGAAGGAAAAAGCACCGCACCTTGCGATGGTGCCAGTGATGCAGGGTGGCCCAGTTGGCACGGACGAGCTGCTTTTCGCCGCGTTTCGGTGGCGCGCTGAAAAACGAATAATTGAATGCAGGCACCACATTTCGCTGGAGGAGGCGGATCAGCTCGCGCTTTCACCGCAGCACACGGTGCGGGCGTTCATCGGTTACGCGGGCTGGACCGGTGGGCAATTGGAAAATGAGCTGACAACCCAGTCCTGGCTAGTACGTCGTGCAGAGTTCCCCGAAATCCTAGAACTCGAAAATGCACCGCAGATGTGGAAAAATCTCACCAGCGGATTTGGTCCGTGGTTCAAGCTGTCAGCCGAGGCGCCGGACAATCCAACGTTGAATTAAGCGCTTTCCTCCGACTTCATTTCCGAGCTTTTCACCGCATCAACCATCACGCTGCGCTTCCGTGCCTTCGGCCAGAGCAACGAGGCCAGCTCCATCCTCAGCCAGAGACCGATTCCTTTGAAGAGCAGCTTGCCGGAGACATTATTCTGCGGAGTGAAGCCAGTGAGCACGAGACGATGATTGGTGTTCTTGTTCCCGTAAATTCCTGCCGCTAGCTTCTTCTTCGCAATCACCACGAGACGACGATTATAAAACGAGATGAGCCGCGAAGCGAGCTGCCCGGCTTTTCCATCAAAAGGAAATGACGCGAAATTATTCATCGGATCCTCATAGACCTGTTTTACCGGACCCAGGTGATACGCAGCGATGTCCAGCAGAATGGCGGCAGACATCAACTCGGCGTCGCCAAGGTAATAGTATTTGTCGCGGTAAATGCCTTCAAACCATGAGCGGAAGCAGAAGGCGAAACGATCGCTGTAACGCGCAATTTCCTCACTCACTTCCTTCCCTTCGCAGGACATGCCGACGATGTGCTGCACGCCAAATGTCGTGAACGCGCAGAAGTCCAGACCGGGACTGTAAAGCGGATCCAAAAATCCTGCGGCATCTCCTACGATCGCCCAGCCGTCGCCCATCGTCTTCCCCACTCGATAAGGAAGCTGCGAATAGGCCTTCTGATCCTCCTCCCGGACTTGCGCCTCGCCGAGAATTTCGCGTCCCACAGGATGACATTGGAAATGCGTTTTCAGACGATCCCCTACCCTCTTGCCTTCCGGCGATTTGAATAGTCGCGTGTCGTAAACCAGCCCCACGCTCACGTCGCCGCCTTTAAGTGGGATGATCCAGCACCACCAGCCCAGCCCGTTTAGATGATTCGTCGCCAGACCGCGCTGCGTGCACATCTTCTTTGCCCAGCACGGATATTTTTTATGCAGCTCGTATCCGTCCCAATCCTTCACATGGGTAAAGCGCGCCCATAACGAATTAGTTGGATGCTCCTTCATCAGCTCCAGTGTCTTTTGCTGACGCGCGATCAGCGTCGCCCGTCCGCTTGCATCCACCAGCCACTTGGAAATCACCGTCTGCTCCACACCATCGCGCTTTACAGTGATCTTGTTTTTGCCGATCCCACCCAGCTCGAACGACTCCACCTTTACCGGTCGCCACAGCGCGCACCCGGCTTCCACAGCTTTCTCCAAAATATGTTCATCCAGCGTGGCGCGATCCACCTGGAAGCCCGAAATCCGGGAATTATATCCGCCGCCGATCTCCGAGCATTCGTCAAACTTCCCATCCGGCGAATTACAAAACCACATACGCAATCCCTGCTTCGTAAGCTGATGATGACTGAGATAATGCGCCAGCCCCAGAGTCCTCGTGAGAAACCCCGAGCTTACCTCCGTCGTGCTCTCCCCGACCTTGCGATCAAATGCCTCCGCCCGCTCAATGATAAGCACGCGCAACCCGGGATTATTTCGCTTCAGCAAAAGCCCGGTTGAGGCGCCAGAAAATGCGCCGCCGATGATTACGACATCGTAGGTTTCATCCATCCTTCGCTTATCCCCGAAAAAAAGACAACTGCCTAGAAAAAGCACGTTTCTTAAAAAAGTATTTGCCGTATCCGGGTGAGATCGTTACTTTCCGCGCCCTTCTTGGAGCCTTAGCTCAATTGGTTAGAGCGCCGCCCTGTCACGGCGGAGGTTGCGGGTTCGAGTCCCGTAGGCTCCGCCACTACAAACTGTTGTAGTGGCGGACTTTAGGAATAATCGGCTTTGCCGCGCTTGCGTTTGGTGGACAAATGGAGGACAACTAAGGAATGAAAGCGCCGATTTCGGGCCGGAGAATCCGCTCTAAAAACAGGAAACAAAAAGCGTCAGGCGCAAGCTGGCCCATGGAAATTCGCAATGGCAGTGCGAGTGTGAAGATCTACAGAACTTATCGCCGTGGTGAACCCTTGTACAGTGTGGCTCACTACATGGACGGAAGTCGAAAGCGGAAAACCTTTGCAGATCCAGCTAAAGCTGAGCAGGAGGCCAATCGCATTGCATCGTTGATCTCGCGAGCGGAGAAGGATTCATTGCATGTGAATTCAATGGATTGGCGTCTCTACAATCTTGCAGTGAATGCCCTCTCTGGATTGGAAGTTCCCATTGATGCTGCTTGCAGAGAGTATGCGGAGGCGAAAAAGATCATAGGGAATACCCCTTTAGTGATTGCGGTTAAAGCTTACATCAAAAGACACGAGATTGCTTTGGCTGAAATAAATGTCCCCGATTTGGTGGAGGAGTTCATCAAAGCAAAAACTAATTCTGGAGTTGGTCCGCGTGTTCTAGCTGACTACCGCAGCAGATTAAGGAGATTTGCAAAAAAAGTTCGCATGCCAATCGCTTCAGTCACGAAAGACATTCTTCAAGAGTTTATTGGATCTTTGAAGGTAGAACCAAGAACACGCCGGAATTTTCAGTCCAACCTTGTGACCCTATTTCAACATGCGCGGGCACGGGGTTTTTTGGAGCGGGACATTAAAACTGAAGCAGAACATCTGGATACTATAGTGGTCCCAGAACAGGATATTGAAATTTTCCCGACAAAGGATTTGGCGAAGCTTCTGGCGGCGGCTGATTCAAAGCTTCAGCCCTACATTGCCATACGGGCATTTGCTGGAGTACGTGATTCTGAGATAAATCGCATGCAATGGAGTGATGTGAAATTTGCCGAGAACACCATTGAAGTAAGAGCAAGTGTAGCGAAGCCAAAACGCGGGAAAAAAGCGAAGCTACGACGGCTCACACCCATTCTCCCGAATTTAAAAGCATGGCTCGAACCTTACATTAAGAAGGAAGGTCCCATATGCGCATATTCCAGTTGTGAGCGACAGGCCGTGCAGTTGGCAGCTTCGCTGGAAATCAATTGGGTACACAACGGGCTGAGACATGGCTTTGGAAGTTGCCGTGTAGCAATGATCAAAAACTATCCGCAGGTCGCTTATGAAATGGGCAATAATGTGGACGTAGTGAAGTCTTCTTACGACCAGGTGGTTTCAGAAAAAGAAGCGAGGAAATGGTTTGCCATATCACCAGAACCTAAAGTCCCCCGATCCACGGTATGAAATTAATTAAAAAAACAATTTGTAGACTAGTTCCATTTCAGCTTATCTGTCGGCCTGTTGAATCCTGTTTAGGGAGGTGATTTTCATTCACTAGGCAGTGTTCTTTCAGATATACATATGGATTACATGACAAAAGTTGGCATTAGTGCCAGATACGCTGTGAATCCACGTACCATATCAAATTGGATGAAACACCACAATATGCCCTGCCTAAAGATCGGCAGGGTTGTGAGGTTTGATACAGTAAGTTGTGATAAATGGTTCAGTCGGTTCACAAAAAGCAGTCAGTAATAATTCCTGACGCTCTAGAAGTTTGATTTTTACCACTTTAATTTTAAGACTACCTCAGCAGCGGACAAAAATTTACCGCACCGATGTAACTTAGGGTATTAAGACAGAAAAAAGTTTAAAATTATAAGGTCTTTGAAAGCCCCGGCATGGTGCCGGGGCTTTCCTCTGTACATGTGTCTCATTCTCCGCATAATTGCCCCATAATACTTTAGAGGAGGATATATCCACTGGCTGTTATGGCTGGTGGGTGATCTTCCTTATGCGTATCTCTTGATACGCGACGCCTGCACCAGGGCGAGATCAAAGCCAAGGTCGGCATGGTGCAA
>Ga0209181_10006341_pt1 | contig 16604 bp, 15 predicted proteins | sample MAT05_FD_187208 | JGI IMG/M metagenome (GOLD analysis project Ga0209181, IMG submission 187208) | Freshwater microbial communities from Lake Fryxell liftoff mats and glacier meltwater in Antarctica - MAT-05 (SPAdes) (version 2) | ecosystem: Environmental > Aquatic > Freshwater > Ice > Liftoff...
GGTTCCGCCGGCAGCTCCTGCGCCCGCGCCGATCGCCGCTCCCCTGCCCCTACCGGCAATGGCGCCGATCGCCGCGCCGATTCCCGACGCAATCGCGACTTTCGCCACGTCCTTCTTGGTTTCATCCTTCCCGTACGCAGCGAACGAAGTCGTATTGATCGCGACCCTTTGACCGTCCGCTGTCACTAGTCGCGATAACGTCACCCCGATTGTCCCGACGCCTTTAACACGTCCGGCCCGTTTCACATTGTTCACTCGCCCTGTGACTTCCGCGCCGCGTTCGGCGATTACGAGACCGTCCACCACCACCGGCTCGGCCAGCGCGCCTATCCAGCCGTCGCCACTTTGATTCTTCTCAGACGTCAGCGTCTCTCCTACCCTTACCGCCAGCACCGTACCTGTAGGCAGAGTCACTTGCTTGGAACCGGATGCCACCGGCCGGGCCGACCTTCGAGCCGCCGCCACCGGTTCCCGAAGCGGAGCAGGAGCGGGTGTCACCGCCCTGGCTGCCGGCCTGAATGCCGATTCCCGGACCAATGCCGCTTCCTGGGTCGCCATAGGCTGCAATTCCGCCGATACTGGCGCGCTGTTTCTCGAGCAAGACGCCGTCGTTACCGCCGTCGCCGCCGTCAACAGGAAGACTGCTAGATTCCGTTTCATACTAACTTCCCTGCAACTAGGCCTCCAAACCATCTCAACGCTACAATAGAGTGATGAATCCCGTCCGGACTGAGGACCGGCTGAACTTCCCGAAAAGTTACCGCGTCGGCGCCGCCGTCATCGCTCCCGCCACCGTTCTCGCGCCAATGGCCGGGGTAACCGATACCGTCTTCCGCCGCTTAATGCGCAACCAGGGCGGCTGCGGCCTCATCATGACCGAATTCACCAGTTCCCATGGGGTTATCAGCTCCGATGGCGGTCGCAAGAAGAAGTCCTTTAACTACCTCCATTTCGAACCTGAAGAGCACCCCATTTCCGCTCAGCTCTTCGGTTCGGACCCCGTCGTAATGGCCGGAGCCGCGCGCATATGCCAAGACCTCGGTTTCGACTTCGTCGACATCAACTTTGGCTGTCCTGTGAAGAAAGTCACCAAGTGCAATGGCGGGTCCGGCTGCCTCCGCGATCTCGGATTGATGCGTTCAATTCTTGAACAGTGTCGCGATGCCATACAAATTCCCTTGACCATGAAGTTCCGCGCCGGCTGGAACGACAACGAACTTGTTCATGTGGAAGTGGCCCGCATGGCCGAGGACATCGGCGTCGCCGCCATCGCGCTCCATCCCCGTACCCGCGAGCAGGGCTACGCCGGCCGCGCCGATTGGACCCGCATCGCCGAAATTAAGCAAGCGGTAAAAATTCCCGTAATCGGCAATGGTGACATTGTCACTGCCGAAGACGCAGTTCGCATGTACCGGGAAACCGGTTGTGACGCCGTGATGATTGGCCGCGCCGCTTCATCAAACCCATGGATCTTCCGGCAAATCGCTGAATATCTGGAAACGGGCGCTTATTGGCAGCCCTCGGAGCGTGATCGATATGAGATCATGGCCACTTACTACCGCATGATGGAAGAAGAAGAACTCCCCGAAACCGTCGGCAAAATGAAGCAGTTCGCCAGCTATTTCACCCACGGCGTCCGCAACGGCGCCAAGCTCCGGACGGCAATTTATCACACCCATTCCGCGTCGGAAATCCGCGAACTGGTCGACTCGTTCTTCTTGGGAGAACTCGCCGTCGCATGAAGAAGATCGCCTTGATTACCGACGGGGCCTGCATCGGCAACCCTGGCCCAGGGGGTTGGGCCTGTGTCCTCCGTTACGGCAAGCACACTAAAGAGATGTACGGCTGCGAACCGCAGACGACGAATAATCGCATGGAACTCATGGCCGCCATCCGCGGCCTGCGCGCGTTGAACGAAAACTGCGACATCACCGTCACCACGGATTCCGAATACGTGAAGAACGGCATCACCCAATGGATCCACGGTTGGAAAAAGCGCGGCTGGGTCAAGGCCGACAAAACCCCCGTAGTCAACCAGGATTTGTGGATGGAGCTCGATGCCGAAGTCAGCCGCCATCAGACCAAATGGGAGTGGACCAAAGGCCACGCCGCCCACGAAGACAATAACCGCTGCGACGAACTCGCCACCCGCGCCGCGCGCGAACAGACCAACAGCGACTAACACCCAAGGAGAAAAAACATGAACTACGGCTTCAATATTCGCGAGGACGCCGCCCTTGACTGCGTCTCCCTCGGCGCACTCGTCCACCGCCTCGATCCGGGCATCATCCCCTTCCGCAAAGCGAACGATTTCCATATCCACGTCAGCGGTGGCGAGTTCAATGTCGCCGCCAATCTGGCCGACTGCTTCCGGCTCAACACCGGTGTCGCCACTGCCATGGTCGATTACCCCGTCGGCAACCTCATTGCCGAACGCGTCCGCGGCATGGGCGTGAAGCCCTTCTACAAGCAGTTCACCCACAACGGCGTTACCGGCCCCAACATGGCCACCGTCTACTCCGATCGCGGCCAAGGCCCCCGCGGCCCCGTCGTCTTTTACAATCGCTCCAACGAAGCCGCCGCCCTCCTCAAGCCCGGCGACTTCAACTGGGACGAAATCTTGAAAGGCGGCGTCCGCTGGTTCCACTCCGGCGGCATCTTCGCCGCCCTTTCCGCCACCACCTCCGAAGTCATTCTCGAAGGGATGCAGGAGGCCAAAAAGCAAGGCGCCATTATTTCCTTCGACTTGAACTATCGCGCCAAGCTGTGGAACATCTTCGGCGGCGGTGACAATGCCGTCGCTATCCTCAATAAGATCGTCAGCAACTGCGACGTCCTCGTCGGCAACGAAGAAGACCTGCAAAAAGGTCTCGGCCTTCCTGGCCAGGACGTCGAAAATGCCTCCAAGCTCGATCCCACCGCCTTCTTCGGCATGATGGAAACCGTCCTCAACAAGCACCCCCACCTCAAGGTCGTCGCCACCACCCTTCGCGAAGTCCATTCCACCAATCGCCATAGGTGGAGCGCCGTCGCCTGGATCAACGGCCAAACCTACCAGGCGCCAACCTGCGACCTTGATGTCCTCGACCGCGTCGGCGGTGGTGACGGTTTCGCTAGCGGACTCTTCTACGGCATTCTCTCAGGCGCAATTCCCTCCGATGCCGTTCGCCTCGGCTGGGCCCACGGCGCACTGCTCACCTCCTACCCCGGTGACACCACCATGGCCACCCTCGAACAGGTCGTCGATTTCGCCAAGGGCGGAACCGCCCGGATTCAGCGCTAAGAACATGCGAGATCCCAAAGAAGAAGTAAAGGGCCGCCTCCGCAGCCGTGCCTGGTTTGACAACCCCTATAACCCCGGCATGACCGCCGTCTACCTGGAACGCATCCAGAACTACGGACTTACCACCGAGGAACTCACCTCCGGTAAACCCATCATCGGCATCGCCCAAACCGGCAGCGATCTCTCTCCCTGCAACCGAATCCATCTGGAACTTGTTACCAGGATCCGTGACGGCATCCGCGACGCCGGTGGCGTGCCGCTCGTCTTCCCCACCCACCCCATCTCGGAAAGCTGCCGCCGCCCCACCGCGGCCTTGGACCGGAACCTGGCCTATCTCGGCATCGTCGAAATTCTCCACGGCTATCCGCTTGATGGCGTCGTCCTCACCACCGGCTGCGACAAGACGACCCCGTCCTGTCTCATGGCCGCCTGCACCGTCAACATCCCCGCCATCGCCCTCAACAGCGGGCCCATGATCAATAGCTATTACAAGGGCAAACTCGACGGCAGCGGCATGGCCGTCTGGGACGCTCGCCGAATGTTGGCCGCCGGTGAAATCGACTACAACGAATTCATTCTCAAAGTTGTCAACTCCACCCCTAGCGCCGGCCATTGCAACACCATGGGCACCGCCACGTCCATGAACTCCCTCACCGAAGCCCTCGGCATGTGCCTCCCCGGTAACGCCGCCATCCCCGCCGTTTACCGGGAGCGCGGCCAAATGGCCTACTTTACCGGCAAACGCATCGTCGAAATGGTCCACGAAGACCTCACGCCGTCCAAAATTCTTACCCGCGCGGCTTTCGAAAACGCCATCGTCGTCAACTCGGCCATTGGTGGGTCCACTAACTGCCCGCCGCACGTCATCGCTATCGCCCGCCACATCGGCATCGAACTCCACGTCAAGGAATGGGAAACCCTCGGCCACCACATCCCTCTCCTGGCCAACATCCAGCCCGCCGGCGAATTCCTGGCCGAAACGTTCCACTTGGCTGGCGGCGTCCCCGCCATCGTCGGCGAACTCATGGAAGGAGGCCACATCCGCCGCGAAGCCATCACCGCCACCGGCAAGACCATCGGCGAAGTCTACGCAGGCAAGCGCAGCCTCGATGCCAACGTCATCCGTTCCCTAAATAACCCCGTAAAGGAAAACGCCGGTTTCCTTGTCGTCAGCGGCAATATCTTCGATAGCGCCCTCGTGAAGTCTTCCTGCATCGGAACCGAGTTCAAGGAGCGCTTCTTTTCCACCAACGTCTTCACCGGCCGTGCCGTCGTCTTCGAAGGTCCCGAAGACTACCATGAGCGCATTGACGATCCCGCTCTCGCCATCGACGAACACTGTGTTCTCGTCATCCGTGGCGTCGGCCCCGTCGGCTATCCCGGCGCCGCCGAAGTCGTCAATATGCTTCCGCCGGACTACCTCGTCAAACGCGGCATCGACGTTCTGCCAACAATGGGGGATGGCCGCCAAAGCGGCACTTCCGCCAGCCCGTCCATACTAAACGCCAGCCCCGAGTCCGCCATCGGCGGCAACCTCGCCATCTTAAGAACCGGCGATCCCATCAAAATCGACCTCAACTTAAGCCGCGTCGACGTACTCATCAGTGACGAAGAAATCGCCACCCGCCGCGCCGCCCTCGAAATCACCATCCCCGCCAGTCAAACTCCCTGGCAGGAACTCCAGCGCGCCCACGTCGGCCAGCTAGGAGATGGAGCTGTGCTCGAATTCGCCGTTAAATACAAGGATGTCGGCAAGGACATACCCCGGCATAACCACTGATGCTCACCCGCCGCCAAGCGGTAGCTCTTTCTTCGACGGCCTCTTTGACGCGCGCCGTCGAAAAGCCGTTCCTGATCGCCCATCGTGGCGGCGTGGTGGGCGCCGAGCATGCCGAAAACAGCCCGGCCTCCGTCGAAGCCGCGATTCGCCGCGGCTACCAGATGATCGAGGTCGATATCCGCCGGACTAAGGACGGCCGGGCAATCGTCCAGCACGATCCCACCTTCGAACGTTTTTTCGGCGTCGACCGCCCCGTCGTCGACATGAGCTGGGAAGAAATAAAGAATCTCCGCGCAACCCCCGGAAATACTCGCCCTATGGATTTTGCGGAACTGTGCGCGCGCTGCCACGGCCGCGTCCGTCTGATGCTTGACATTAAGGACGAAGAGTTTTCCGACGCTTTTTATGCCGATCTGGATTCCACGCTCCGCCGCCACAATCTTCTCGGCAGCGCCTACTCGCTAGGCGGCGCGGAGATAAAGTCTTTTTTCAAAGGCAAATTGAAACTTTCCGCGAATCGCAGCGATTTGAAAGGTGCTATCGGACGTCGCGAAAAAGTCTCGGATCTCTACTTTCTCTTCGAACTCGGCAGCGTACTCGACGAGGAAGCCGTCGCGCTCTGCCGCGAGCACAACGTCCCGCCCATAGCGGCGCTGAACACCTTTCGCTACGAGATGGAAAAGATCGATCACTGGCAGGGCGCCCGGCGAGATGTCGCGAAGTTGAAAGGCCTCGGCGTCAACCATTTCCAGATTGATTCGATTTACGACTCCCTGCTGCTCGGATAAGGTCGCGGACAACTACCGAAGACCTCGCCACCGTGGCGATAGTCAACGGTACTCAGTAATGTAACATTGCAGCCCGGAAAGCGGATCGAGGGCGACGCCACGGCCCGTCCAGTCGCTCCAAACACATTACCATTGCACTTTCAACGCCTCCTGCCGTTCACCGTGCTGCCCAAACGGGGCCTGATGAGCACTTCCCCCGCCTTTGGCGAATTCAATCGTCTCGAAAGATCGATGAAAACGGCCCCTTACGTTCAAAATGTCAGCTACCCCGATCCTTCCGAGGTCCAAATTTGCAGCCCCAGCCCGATCCCCGCCAGCCACGCGTTGCAACCGAGATTTCAGCGCGGTCATGTAGGCCACCTGGGAGACGAGGGTAGTACTAAAGTCCCTGCTGCCGGCAAGCGTATCAATCTAAATAACTACTTATATTGCAATGGTTTAGAATGTTTCCGGCAGCCTAACCTCATGGCCGGCGTCCAATAGGACTTCATTCCCACTCGTGACTCTGCTTAGGGTACTTTCGTCCTTGCGGTGCCTGCCGGACTATGGCATTATATTTCTACAATACGTAGACATACGTAAACGTCTGTTCTCCTCACGTTCGAGTAGGATACGGGAACTAGATTATAAAAGGGTGCATTTCGGAGGAAAAATGGGAAATGTAGTAAAACGGGCTAGGCATCTAGCTCTCACGCTGGGGCTTTCATTCGTCGCGCATGGGGCCGTCATACACGACAATGGTGCACCGGATCAAATTTTCGGCGTGAACATGAGCAACTTCGTTGTCGCCGAGAACTTCTCGATCGCTGCCGCAACCGATATCACTAATATTCGCTTTTGGAGCGTTCAGTCCCTGTTGGCGGATTACCTCGGCGACGTCTTCTGGGCAATTTACGCGAATAGCGCAAGTCTCCCTGGCGCGGTCGTCCAAGGCAACACCACTGCGGCGATTACCCCGACCGCAACCGGCAACTCCACCGGATTCGGATATGCCGAGTACGTCTTTGACATTCCCGTCACCTTTCAATTGGCGGCCGGCAACTATTGGCTTGGACTTTCCAACAGTCCCTTAAACACAGTGACGCCCACCGAGATGCTCTGGTCGACCACCAGCGTGGGCAACGGCTCCGCCGCCCAATATCTGGATGCTGGGAACTGGCTGGATTCCGGTAGTGAACTCGCCTTCCGTCTCGACGGTGATGTCGCCGGGATTCCGGAACCGGCTACCTTTATCCTGCTGACCGGCGGACTGGCCGCCGCCGCTTTCCTCCGCCGCAAGACGAGCTAGCAAACAGGGAGAACAAGATGCGCAAAATACTCTTTCTATCGTTGGTTGGCGCGGTCGCCGCCTCGGCCCAGGTTTCAGGCCCTATCGTTTCCGCACCCGGAGCAATGGCTGTATCCCAAAGCCTTGAACAATTAGCCCGAAGCGGGCAAGTCAACGCCTTTGCGGTACGCGAGTTCCGGGTAAGCCGGAACCACAGTATTCCCAAGGCTACCATTTCGCCAAGTGGTTTCATCGCCGATCCGTACGTAACCGTCCCTGCCAGCACGCCTTACACCCAGACAGCGAATTACCAAACCTTGGGCGCGCCGATCGGAGCCAATTTTGAAGCCTTGGGCGTCGGCACGCCTGGGTATTCGATTTCCGGTGCTCCGCCTGATACCACCATGGGTGTCAGCGATACGCAGATCGTCCAGTGGGTGAACACGGAGCTTGCTGTATACAACAAGAGCGGCGTGGCGCTGCTGCCGGCCCCAGGCTTTATTCCGGGAAATCAAATATGGAATGGCTTAGCCCCCGGCAGTCTCTGCCGCGACTTCAATAATGGGGACCCCTTGGTGCAGTACGACCGCATTGCCGATCGTTGGATTCTCTCCCAATTCGCCTTCAACGGAAATAACTCCCAGAACGCACAGTGTATTGCCGTGTCCACGACCAGCAACGCGATGGGGACCTACACCCTGTACCAGTTCAACTTTGGCAACGTCCTTCCCGATTACGGCAAACTCGGCGTTTGGCCGGATGCGTATTACATTACCTACAATATGTTTACCAACGGCGCATCCTACGCAGGCGGACGGGCTTGCGCATATGATCGCGCGGCGATGATTGCCGGGAACGCCGCGACTCAGATTTGCTTCAACAGCACGCTTCGCTTCAGTTTCCTTCCTTCCGACTTGGATGGAGATACGCTGCCGCCAGTGGGTGCTCCGAATTACCATATTTCATGGAATTGGGCGTTTCTCACAGCTGCGCCGTATACAATGCAATTGACTAAATTCGTGCCAAATTTCGCGACACCGGCAAATTCCACTTTCACCGATGGGTTCGGAGGCGCCGCATTCTCCTTCGTCGGTTTTAGTCTCGCCGCTTCGACGTTGGCAGCCTGCAACGACAGTTCGGGTAACTGCGCGCCTCAATCCGGAACTACCAATACACTCGATACCCTCGGTGATCGCCATATGTATCGTTTGGTTTACCGGAATTTCGGAACCCATGATGCCTTATTGTTCACGCAAGCAGTGGACAATGTGGCCGGAGCGACGGCTCAGTTGCGTTGGTGGGAAATTCGCAATCCTGGCGCAAATCCGCCAATCGTCTTCCAGAACAGTACCTTTTCGCCCGATTCCACCGCACGCTGGATGTCCTCCGCCGCCTTCGATAAACTCGGAAACATAGGCGTCGGTTACTCCGCTTCTTCCTCGGCGATCAATCCCGGCATTCGTATTGCGGGTCGCCGAAAGACCGATCCGAAGAACCTTCTTCGGACCGAGGTTGTTGTCCAGGCCGGCACCGGCAGCCAGACCGGCACACTCGACCGGTGGGGCGACTACTCAACCATGCAGATCGATCCCGCCGACGACTGCACGTTCTGGTACACCACCCAGTACATCGGCGTCAACGGATCGTTCAATTGGCGGACAAAAATCGCGTCGTTCAAATTTCCGAACTGCATCGCCGCGCCCATCTAGAGAATCGCTCCGTATCGTCAGCAAAGCCCAATAAATGGCCGGCAACATAAGTTGCCGGCCATTCCCTTGTAATTTTGAGGAGATTTCATGATTCGCAATTCCATTCTCATACTTGCCGTTGTCTTCTGCGGCATTGTCCACGGCCAGGTCGCCGATAATACACCCATCATAGAGGCCAGCGGCCTGTCTATTACAAAAGCCGAGTTTGAAGCTATGCTGAAGGGCGACTCTAAATACAGCGCCGCATTCGCTCAACCGGCCGGTAAGAAAGCCCTCGGAGTGGAGTTCGGCAAGGCATTTGCGCTGGAGGCCGAAGCTCGCCGCCGCAAACTGGATCAATCGCAATCCTTTCAGCTTCGCATTAGAAATTACGCCCAACAGGTGCTCGCCAACGAACTGCTGGTCACCCTGCGCCAACAGTATATGGACGACGCCGCGGCACTCAAAGCGCACTACGATTCTCGCCGGACATTCTTCGACCAGCCTCGTGTGCGGCAGATCCTTGTGCGATTTAAGGGTTCAGAGGTCGCAGCGCGGCCCGGCCTGCGTGAACTCTCTAAGGACGAAGCCCGTGCCAAAGCGAATGACCTGCACGCCAAATTGGTCGCCGGCGCGGATTTCGCCGCGCTCGCCAAAAACGAATCGGATGAGATCGCCTCGCGCTTAGCCGGTGGGGAGATGGGCTTCATTCTTCGCGGATCTACCGGCGCCAACTTTGAAGCGGCCGCTTTCTCCGTCCCGGCCGGCAAACTAAGTGATGTCGTCCAAACGGAGTTTGGATTCCACATCCTCCGTGTCGAAGAGCGCCGCCCCATGCCGCTGGAATCCGTGAAGGCCGTGGTAGCCAATGAACTCGCTCACCGCGACATGGACGCCATCATCCGCAACGGCTACAAGTTAAACGACGCCTATTTCGGCAAGTAACCGGCGGTACATTGGCCGGCGACCGCGATATTGACGAAGACAAGCTGTCCCCGCCTTCTGCCGTTAGGTTCCAGGGTCGCTGAAATCCCGTCTCTTACCCCAGAGCCGGTTTCTCACCGCCTTGGCCATTGGTCCTCAAATAAGTCCCTGGATGCGCGGGAACGTTCGGTCCAGGGACGATGAGCGTCGGCCAAATCATCCGTTTTACTTGCCGGTTGGGAGGCGCGTGTGCTCGGCTTCGCGTCAGGCAACATCGGTATCGCGGCCATCCGCCCACAATTGGCGTTCCGGCCGTCGGCTGTACGCTGATCTTGACGATCGAGTTTTTCGACACCGAACCCGTGAGCATTCCGGTTACTGTCACGGTTCCCGGGGTTGTACTGCCATCGCTAACGAAAAAGAAGACGTCATAAGAGTTTGTCCCTCCGGGCGTTGGGCGTGTATCCAACGTGGTATTCTGCGCCCGGTCGAAGGTTGGCGAGACTAACTCGATCGTTCCGGCATTCGTGTATCTGTCGGTAGCATTGGCGCCCGCCTTCAAAAACACAAGCTGCGTCCTGCCGACACCGGTAAGCGAGACAACGGCCAAGTCGGGGCCGATCATTCGTATACCCTGCGCGGGAAATGGAAGTCCCGAGTATACGGTGGTCACGGAGGTTGCTGTGCCGGTGTTGCCGGGATCGGCCAGGCGCACCACATCGCCTCGGCTAAAGATAGAGTCTCCCCCCGGACTGGCTGGCATCCATTGTGCAAACCAACAGTGACTTATCGGGTAAGACTGCCATGCTGTTCGGATAGGACAGGCCCGTGTGAAACGCCGTAACGCGAAACTGGCTTCCGGTAATTCCGGGAGGGAGGGTCAGGGTCGGGAGCCCAAACGCCTGTACTCCGAGAAACAATAGACACGCAAACATCAACCGGCTGTAGAACTGCATGGCTTGACCTATGGGAAAGCATAGCGCAGTCACTGAATTCCAATTCGTTGACGGGCATGCAATCCAAAAGTGGTATTCAAGCAGCCCCGCTCACCCGGTTCCCATCCTGCATTTGAAAAACTTTTTTCGGCGAATGACGGGCTATGATGGGATTTCCCCTGTGAAAGCCCATCAAAAGATCGTTTCGCTCGACGTCCTCGACATTCGTTATCCCACTGTCCGGCTGGGAATGGCCGGGAGCGATCCGCGGCATCTGGCGCCGAACTATTCCTGCGCCATGCCCGTGCTGCGGACGGATGGCGGGCTGGAGGGTCGGTCGTTGATTTTCACGATCGGCGATGGAACGCAGATCCAAGTCGCAGCCGTGGAGGCGCTGCGGCGGTTCGTCGTCGGCCGGACGATTGAGGAGTTTATCGCCGAACCGGGACTCTTCGCCCAGGCGTTGACCGAGCATCATCAACTCCGTTGGCTGGCCTTAGGCGCCTACCGGATGGCGGTCGGCGGAGTCATCAACGCCCTATGGGACCTTTGGGCGAAGAGCGAAGGCGTTCCGATGTGGCGGCTGTTACTTTCGCTGCCGCCGGAGCGGATCGTGCAATGCATCGACTTCCATCATCTGCGGGATGTACTTACAGAGGATGAGTTACTCGGTATGTTACAGGAGCGGGAGGCGGCAAAGGCCCGAAATATCGAGCGGCTGCAGTGCGAGGGGCTGCGGGTTTACAGCACGGCCGGATGGTCGGGCCGGCCGCTGTCGGAGGTCCGGGAATTGTGCGGAGCGCTGTATGCACAGGGGACGCGGGCGTTTAAAGCCAAGGTAGGACGCGGTCAGCAGTATGACCGGGCGCGCGCGCTCCGGGAGGACCGCCGGATGCTGGACACGATACGGTCGGCGACCGGGCCGGATGCACTTTTACTCACCGACGCCAATCAGAATCTGGGCGACTGGCGGAACGCGGCGAGTTACATGACGGAACTTGCCGAATATAAGTTGCTTTTTATTGAAGAGGCCATCGCCTACAACGACGTCATGGGCTATGCGAAGCTGCGGGAGGCGCTGCAACCAGTGGGGATGGGTGTGGCGGGCGGGGAGCAGGCGCCGGACGCGGTTACCTTCAAACAATTGCTGGCGGGCGGGGGCTTGACGCACTGTCAGATCGACGGCGCGCGGGTTGGCGGCGTCAATGAACTGTTCGCGATTGTGGCCATGTCGGCGAAGTTCGGCGTGCCGGTGTGTCCCCATAGCGGGGGGATCGGGCTGGGGCAACTGGTGGGGGCGATGTCGATCTTCGATCAGGCCTGGTTTGGAAGCGAGGGCCGGTGGCTGGAGTATCTGGAGTTCCTGCAGGCCGGGGTATTCAAACATCCGCTGGTAGTGCGGAATGGACACTGGATGCTGCCGGATGCGCCAGGGTGGGGATTAGAAATGGAGGAAGAATTTGTGACGCGTTACCGGTATCCCGGCGGGCCTGATTGCGCGAATTCCGAAGAGGCCGATCGCGTCGCGGCGGCCCAGCCCGGCGCGCCGCCCTACGTGCGGTTTTGGTAGCTATGTAGCGGCGATGTCTTACAAAAAGGTATCGTAGAAGGCAAGATCGGAGCGTGCAAGTTCCGGTCCGGGAAGGGCTACGCAGGATGCGCAAATACAGTCATATTTCGGTGACAATACCGGGAAATGTGCTCGACTTATTTCTTGCCAGAGTGTCCGGTCTCGCCGCCAGCAGATGGCGCCGAAATTCCGCCTTAGAGAAAAATTCAGGCGAGACAGTGTCCAGTTTGGGAATCAGCTATATATGGTATTCCCGTACAGATGGACCGGCGACGGATGTCGTCTTCTTGTATCAGAAAGACCAGTTTACGTTGAACAATGTCTTCACCACGGGGAAGGGCATTTCGCATGAGGAGCATGAACTCCTCGTCGCGGATATCTGGAACTCCGCGATGAAGCAGGCCTGCCAGGAACATGGCCTGGCGGGAAAGTTTGTCTCATCCCGCCAGGTGAAGCCGGAGGAGGGGCTGCCTCCTGTCGTCGAGCAAGCCTTAAAGATGTTCGGACTAGGGGCCAATAAGAGCACCGGTTCAGCCGATCCGAGCGACATGGAAATCTGGTGCCGGTTCATTGCGTTATTGCATGCCACCGGTTCAGAAATGGACGAGACGCGGTTGGGCGCCTATCTCAAGGAGAAGAAATTCCCGGCCAAGATCGTGAGCAGCCTGTTGCAACAATACGAGATGGCCATGGCGCTACTGCCGCTGTATGACGAGATGCTGGAGGCCCGGCCCGCGCCGCGAATTCAGTAGTTAGGCCGGTACCGCTCCGATCCCTGCGCCGGTCAATTCCGCCGTGCGCAGGGATCCATCTTTGATCACAAACACGCCCGGATGCGTCTTCGCCCAGCGGGCATTGGCCGCTGGCAGGTATTGCCGCGAGTTGGCTTCGATTCCCGATACTCCCGGCACATGCGACGCGATGCTCGCCGAATGTATCAACGATGCGCCGGGACATGTCAGGTCCTGGACGCATAGAAACATCTTGTATTTCTGCGCCGCCGCGGCCATCAGCATCGCCTGGCTCTGCCCCTTGCACGCTTTTAACGCCACCCCGGTGTAACCCATTTCCCGGGCGAGCAGAAGGGTTTCAAGGTCGGTCAGCGACTCGTCGATTACGACCGGACGGAGCTTGGCGGCCTCGTGCATCAGATTCGTACGATTGGCCTTCAGGTCGCGCGCCGTGGGCTGCTCAATATACTCAATTCGTGTGAATCCCTTCGGCGTCTTTTCCTTCACTTTGCGCAGAAATTCCAAAAGATATTCGACGTTTGGGCAGCGCTCATTGAAATCGACGCAGTAGCGCCAGTCGATCTCCGGACGCGCCTCCTGAGCGATACGATCGATGTTCACGACGCGCTCAATATCCCAGTTCAGCTCGTCGCCCTGAAGCTTGATCTTGATGTGATGCAGACCGTTAAAGCGGATCCAATCGGGCAACGTTTCCGGTAGTCCATCGCCCACCGGTTTGACGATGTCGGCGGCCAGCAATGGATCGGATCCGCCAACAGAGTGGTACAGATTGACCGACGTCCGGGGCTGCTTGAGCAGGTACCGGTCGAGCCGTTCGCCGCGAAACGCGGAGCCCAGGAAGGCGGAGAGATCCGGCCCCAATAGATCCGGCCCGTAAGTGTGATAACAGTTGCGTCCGTGGGCTTTGCCGAAGGCGTCGTGGATGGCGCCATCAATGGCGCTGGCCGTAACCAGCGTGCAGAGTTTGGGGATAGGGACGGAGAGTTTCAGATCGGCGCCGACGCTCGCGGCGGTTTTCAGGTATTCCGGCTCCAGCGCCGTGTTGATTTCGATGGGATGGCCATAGTCCTTGTACCCGGCGGTCAGCGGGCCGAGCGCCGAGGCGAGCTGCCGCATGGCGTTAAGGGTGATGTCGTACGGCATCGTCCGGGAAGGGAAGGCCCACACATTCCCCAACGGCATCGACCCGAAACCCTTTGCCACTTTCCCCGGCCGTGTTCGAACCGTGCACTCCACGTTGAGCAGCGTCGCGCGATCGACAGCCACGCCGCCAAACTTGTACGGCGCCCGGTACTGAATGTCTTCAAACGAAATCCGCACATCTTCAATGCGGATATCCGTCGGCTTGCCTGTCTTCGCCAACACCGTTAACCCTGCCATACCGCCCAGCAATCCGCGTCGCGTCATTTCATCTCCTCAACTCAATTTCCATCCGAGTCGCTCCCGGCCTCGTAAACATAGAGGAACCCGGAACCACCGGCTGAAAGAAAGAGAAACCCATATGATTCGTCGTTATCTATTATCACTGACTGGCGCCGTGGCCTTGCTGGGCACGGCTGCGTTCGCCAAGAACCCGATGGTGGGCGGCCAGGAGATGCTCCCAACGAAAAACATCATTGAAAACGCCGCGAATTCAGCCGATCACACCACCCTGGTCGCCGCCGTCAAGGCCGCCGGACTGGTGGATACTTTACAAAGCGCCGGTCCGTTCACGGTGTTCGCGCCGGTAAACAGCGCTTTCGCAAAGCTGCCTGCCGGCGCCGTGGAAACGCTGTTAAAGCCGGAGAACAAGGAGACTCTGGTGAAGGTGCTGACCTATCACGTGGTCGCCGGAAAGATGTCGAGCGCCGACTTGAAGAAGCAGATCAAAATGGGCCGCGGCAAGGCGATGTTGAAGACCGTGGCCGGCGGTTCGCTGTGGGCCATGATGCAGGGTAATGACATCGTTCTCAAAGACGAAAAGGGCGGAATGGCCAAGATTACACAGGCCAATGTGTTTCAATCGAACGGCGTGATCCACGTGCTGGATACCGTCGTGCTGCCCAAATAACTATCCGGGAAGCGGGACGGCGGTGAAATCTGGCAGTATGGTAGCTTCCGCATGAAAACCTCACCTGTTCAGCTATCCGACCGGCAAGGCGTCATCGCCGTCCCGCCCCTTTGCCGAGACGCCTCTGGGGCGTTCAATTGGGAAGAATGCCGCCGCGTTGTCGATCACATTCACGGCGGCGGCGTCACTCGCCTGATGTATGGAGGCAATGCCTTCCTCTATCACTTCACCCTGGCTGAGTACGAACAGCTACTGGCCTGGCTGACGACGCTGGACGACGCACTCTGGTGTATCCCCGCCGCTGGTCCTTCGTTTGGCCGTTTGATGGATCAGGCTCCGCTGCTGCGCCGGTACCGGTTCCCCTGCGTGATGGCCCTGCCGTGCGCCGATCCGCGTGACGCCAAGGGAATCGAGGCCGGGCTCCGCCGCTTCTCCGCCGAAGCCGAAACGCCGCTGATCGTCTACCTGAAGGAAGAGAACAATTTTGGCGGCGATCTGATGGCCGGGCTCGATGCCGTGGCGCGCCTGCTCGCCGATGGCGTTTGTGTCGGGATCAAATATGCCGTTGTGCGGAAAGATCCATCGGTGGACACTTATTTGACGGCGTTACTGGAACGCGTCGATAAACAGTTTGTGGTCAGCGGAATCGGTGAACGGCCGGCGATCATCCATTGGAATCAGTTTCAGTTGGCCGGATTCACGTCCGGTTCCGTTTGCGTCGCTCCCGCGCTGACACAGGCCATCTTCGAAGCCCTGAAGGCCGGCGATACGGCGACCGCCGCTGCCATTCGCGAGCGTTTCATTGAACACGAAGACTTCCGCGATGCCTGGGGCCCTGCACGCGTCCTGCACGCGTCAATGGCGCTGGCCGGCATCGCCGCCACCGGGCCAATTCCGCCCTTCGTCAGCGAACTGAGCAAAGAACAAAAAAGCCAGCTCGCACCCGCGGCAATCAAGCTGCGCGGCTAAATATAGAACATCAACCCGTCGCCGTCCTGCGCCGACTGCCGCGCCTCATCCATCCGACTGCAGACTTGCGCCAGCGTGGTTTCGTCGAGTATCTTCGCCATCGCGTTGCGCACCTCCCGCATCACCATTCGCGTACCGCAAAATCGATCGTCGACACACTCATCGCACTTACGGTAGGCAGTCTCGCTGGCGCACGGTAGCGGGGCCAGCGGACCCTCCACGAGCCGGATCACGCGTCCCAACGTGAGCTGATCCGGCGGTGCGAGAAGGGCGTAGCCGCCGCCCTTACCCTTCTTACTGCTCACCAAGCCTTCCCGTTTCAGATACAGCAGGATATTCTCCAGAAAGTCCTGCGGAATGGCCTCTGCCTTGGCAATGGTGGCCGACAATGTGGGGCCCTGGCCATAGGTGCGCGAGAGTGCGTAAAGCGCGCGAAGGGTATACTGTGTTTTCTTGGAGAGGGTCCGCATGCGGGATCTCTCCAGTTTCCCACGCCCTGCTATTGGCGGCGGCGAATTATCGCCAGGAGAGCAAGCGGAACCGCGGTCAGGAGCATGGTGGCGGGCCCAGGTAACTCGGCCGGCTCGGTGGCGGCGGC
>Ga0209181_10006343_pt1 | contig 16602 bp, 14 predicted proteins | sample MAT05_FD_187208 | JGI IMG/M metagenome (GOLD analysis project Ga0209181, IMG submission 187208) | Freshwater microbial communities from Lake Fryxell liftoff mats and glacier meltwater in Antarctica - MAT-05 (SPAdes) (version 2) | ecosystem: Environmental > Aquatic > Freshwater > Ice > Liftoff...
CCGCGACAGGTGGCATTCTTGCCCTCATTGCGGCTGTGAACTCGACCGCGACCATAATGCAGCCATCAATATCAAACAAAGGGCGGTGGGTCATCCCGTTCTTAAAGCTCGTGGAGTCCTAAGCAATAGCCGGACTGCGAAGCGAGAAGCCCGCTCTCTATGCGAAGCATGAGAGTCGGGAGTATGTCACTCCTTTGCTTGTTTCCAAAACTTTCTGGGCACTATAGGCAAGATTGAGCGGTAGTGAGCGATCGCCCTAACTCAGGGTGCTTAGAGCGTAGGAAGAAATTATGAGTATTGAAAGAATCGTTGAACAGGCTCTGCAAGATGGATACTTGACGCCAGCTATGGAGGCGGAAGTTGGGCGAATTTGTGATACTGCTTCTGAGCTGTCGATTGAAGAGTATATGGCGTTAGATCGGCTGATGGGCGCTTTGCTCACGGGCGAAGTCGTGGCAGTCCCTCGCAAGCAGTTTATTAATGTCATGGAAGAATTGGTGCTGACTGAGTCGATCGCTCGGGTTGCCGAGATCGAAGCCACTAGCGATCGGACTCTCGACTTGGGAGACATTGCTGCCTATGCCCTCAACCGTCTGCCGCCTCTGTATGCCACCACTGAGGAAGGCGCAGACTATCAACGGGGTAGAGCCAAAGACGAGCTACAAGATTTAATTGCTCAACAGGTTAACGATGCGATCGCCCGTAACCTTGATCGTCCTGAGTTTTTCCCAGAGCGTCAAGTCTTGAAAAAGAATACCGGGAACGAGATGTTGAATCAGGTCAGTTCGTTACTCAAGACTCATGCCCACCAGTACGAGGTACCCACGCATTAGGGGTTAAACCCATCAATCAAAAGGGCGAGGTTCAGATAGAGCTTCGCCTTTTTTGTGTTTGCTCTTCCTCTACACCGTAGAAAACACTAGGGCTGCACCACCACTACCGTTCCGATCGCCACCCGCTCGTAAAGCGCTTGAATATCTGCATCTCGCATCCGAATACAGCCATGAGAAACAGCTTGCCCAATCAGGTCAGCCTGGTTGGTGCCATGCAAGCCAATTTGGTGAGTGCCATCTGTCCAAAAACTAATCCAGCGGCTGCCCAGCGGGTTGTCTAGCCCCGCTGGGATAATATCACCCGTAAAAGGATGCTGCCACGTAGGGTTGAGTTGCATACTGAGAATACTGAACTTTCCTGCTGGAGTTTCCCAGCCTGCCTGTCCTACAGCAATGTCGTAGCCCGTCTGGACTCGACCATTGGCATAGAGATAAACTTTGCGATCGCTCAAGTCCACCACGAGCTGCGATCGCTCCTCTTCTGCTTGAGTCAAGAACGGTGAGGAATTCAAAGCATTGGCAGTTAGGGCAGACAAAGCCCCCAGTTGGCTTGCCACCATTAAGCCCACTGTGGCAAAACTCATCCACATAAAACTTTGGGCAAAGGAATAATCTCGACTCATGGCGCAGAAATTTTTTCAAGGAAGCTGATCTAATTATCTAATGCTTCAATCGTTCCATTCAACCCATTGCTGTCTAAAATCTGCGCAGCTTCCTCGGCGTTGGCGCGATCGCCAAATGCACCAACCTGCAAAACCGCTTCACCGCTAGAGTAAGTCGTAAAGGCACCAGGGAACAGCGATCGCACCCGATCTGCCCGTCTGCCCGCCGCTACCACTACCCGATACCGCAGCCCTCTAGCTGCTGCGCTTTGTCTGCTGCCAGATTCTCGCGACTGCAATGGGTTACGAGAAACATTAACAATTGGCAAATCTCCCACATTTCCAATCGGCGGTGCAGCGGGCACCCGCAGAAGATTAGACTGAACGCTAGAACCAGGGGGTGCTGTGAAGGAGGATGGAGAAGCAGCACGGGTTTCGGGTGGAGGCACCGGAATAGGCGTAGAGCGGCTCACGGGCAGATTCCGCCGCAGTTCAGCCTGAGGAACAGGAATATCTACTACTGCTGATCCGGTGCGCAAACTTGGGCGTGCTGCTGACGGAGCGGGGGGAGACAGCTCTGAGGAATTTGGCGAAATGGCAGCAACGGTAGACGGGGGCATAATCCTGGGTTGAGGGGATGAAACTGAGAACCGGGATAGGTTAGCTTGTGAGGCTGTTGACCGAGCCGGAGGCGTGTGAATTAGGGTTGCTGAGGATTGATGACGTGTGGGATTGAGTGCTGGAGTGGCTTGGGCGATCGCGGCGGGAGGACGTGCAGCACGCGGCTCCGCAGATACCGCAAGGGTCGCCGCCTCAACTTGATCCAAACTATCTTGGATTGCTGGCTGAGCGGTCGCTGCTACTACGATTCCTGACCGATTGTGGCTAAATGCATTGCCTTGGAGGGTGGGTGTACTGGTTCCCACAATGGCAACGCCCGCCAAATTACTGCCTGTAAAAGTATTGTTGGCAATAGTTGGGCTGCCCGCTTCGATCCACACTCCATAGCCATTGGGATTGCTGACCGTGACGCCTACAATTTGCCCAGCACCCACGATCGCCACATTTTGATGACCTGCTGTTGCCGTCGCAAACGATCCGCCGCCCCGGATCACAATACTCTGACCCTTCGTACTAGGGTCGCCTTGAATCACGACTCCGGGCGGCATGATCAGCGGGAAAACTTCGCCTGTATCTAGCGTGTAGCTTCCGGCTGCCAGCATGATAATGGTGTTAGACAGAGCGTTGTTAGACTGAACAGCCTGGAGGGCACGGGTCAGGGTGCGGAAGGGCGATCGCTGGGTCATGCCCTGGCTGGCATCATCGCCACTCATGGCATTGACAAACAAAAACTGCTGTGCGGTATCAGCCGATTGCAACGGAGGAGGCACAGGAATAGGTTGGGCGATCGCGCTCTGGAAGAACCCCAAAAACGCCAGCAGTCCTAAACCAGACAACGCTCTCACCCAAGGTATAAACCGATGATGACGGCTGGGGGAAACGGGTAGACTCATGGGATTTTCTCCTACTGTCAAGGCACATCGACCTTTCAGGAACCGACTCAATTCTGCCCCATTATCCTGAAAATGTATCAATTAAATTGGGCATCCCCGATCAGGCTGATGCACTGCTAGGATCAGAAAATAAAATTAAAACCTTCATTTATTAAGACTCTCATGGGCGAAACGTTGAGCCAAAATAGCCTCTCGAAATCAATTCTTTATCGCATTCTTGACGCGAACCTAGACCGTGCCCGTGAAGGGTTACGGGTGATTGAGGAATGGTGTCGTTTTGGGCTGAACCAAGCGCAACTGACGTCAGAGTGTAAGCAGTTGCGGCAAGCGCTGGCACTTTGGCACACTCCCGAAATTTGGGCAGCACGAGACACAAGCAACGATCCGGGTACAGAGTTGACCCATCCTCAGGAAGAAAGTCGGGCAGACATGACTCAGGTGCTGCGGGTAAACTTTTGCCGAGTGGAAGAGGCTTTGCGAGTTTTGGAAGAGTATGGCAAGCTCCACACTCCTGAGATGGCAAAGGATTGTAAGCAGATGCGCTACCAGGTTTACAGGCTAGAAACAAGTTTGATTGGGCAACAGCGACATCAGAAATTGGGGCGATCGCTCCTCTATTTGGTCACGTCTCCAGTCGAAAATCTTTTCGCCACCGTTGAAGCCGCTCTCCAAGGCGGAGTGCCGATTATGCAATACCGCGATAAAGATGCTGATGATCCGACTCGGCTACACAATGCCCAGCGGATCAAGCAGCTTTGCCATCAATATAATGCGCTGTTTATTATGAATGATCGGGTGGACTTGGCGATCGCTGTAGACGCCGATGGGGTTCACCTGGGGCAGCAAGATATGCCGATTGCTACTGCCCGTCAGCTTTTGGGCAATCAGCGAATCATTGGTCGTTCAACGACTAATCCTGACGAAATGCAGCGGGCGATCGCTGAAGGAGCCGACTACATTGGGGTAGGCCCCGTCCACGAAACCCCCACTAAAGCCGGAAAAGCCGCCGCTGGATTGGAGTACGTGCGTTATGCTGCTGCCCATGCGCCGCTGCCCTGGTTTGCCATTGGCGGCATTGACACTGAAAATCTTCACCCCATCCTTGACGCTGGAGCGACGCGCGTAGCGGTAGTTCGCGCCATCATGGCAGCCGAAGACCCGACGCTGACGACCCAGTTTTTTGTTTCTCAATTGCATCGAACTCAGGCATTGCAGGAAGCCAACCATACTTTTCAAATATCCGCTTAGGGATCTGTATTGAAATAAAGTCCCAATGGGATGCGTTAGCTTTCTAGCCCCCTAAATCCCCCAATTCTGGGGGACTTTGAAAGGCTCGGAAGTCCCCCAGAATTGGGGGATTTAGGGGGCGGATCGGGACGTTATTTCATTGCTACTCCCTTACTGACTGGTAGTGACTTCATAGTGTTTTCTTAACATTGCTATGGAATCTTGGAGTCAGAGGTGATTTTGAGAAATTCATCTCTGACTGTTTCGTGTCGCGGTTGACGGTGGGTTTGCCACTCAACCCCGTACTTTTATGGGACAGGTGCATTTTCTAGGCATTGGTGCACATTATTCAATGCCAGAAGCCCTTCCTGGAAATTGATTCTAGGAATTGATTGGGTGACTTTGTCAGGGCTTGAGAAAACGACGCCATCTAAAAGCTGTATGCAGCCTGAACCATTCTGGCGGCTTCTAGATGTCTAGTTTTTACAACCCTTGCTTTTTGCTGTGCCCCACTTTGGATGGGGACGGCTTTTACCCTTGCACATCAACGTTGACTCCTATCCATAACACTAAACTATGCCGACAAAACTGCTCATTTCAGAACTCTTGCCAAACCCTAGTGGCACAGATTCTCCTTTTGAATATGTCGAGTTAATTGCAACTGAGACCATCAATTTTTCAGTGACTCCCTATACCGTTGTGTTTGCCAACAATGGCACAGCGACTCCCGACGGCTGGGTCAGCGGGGGTGGCATAACCTACGGGTTTAGCCTCACTAGCGGCGTGGTTAACGCAGGAGAAGTGGTCTATGTGGGAGGATCTTCTATGGCGCCTACAGGGGCTAAAGTCCGAATAATTGACACAGGGACGACGGGGGGCGATCGCTTTGGAAGTGCCAACAGTGCAGGGGTATTGGGCAACGGTGGCGCTAACGCAGATGCGATCGCCATTTTTGATCTTCCCATCGCTAGCCTCACCAGCACCACAGTTCCCATTGATGCTATCTTTTTTGGCACTGGCCTGGGTACAGCTTTTCTGAGCACGACCGTGGGCTATCAGCTTCCTCTCAACGATCGCTACAGTGGCGGCAAACTGCAATCTACCAGCTTTTTAGCCCCCGATCCGGTTAGCGGCACATTGGTCGCCAGCGGTGTCTACAATCCTGAAACCGGAGCTTTTAGCGCATCCCGGACTTGGGCAGCAGGAACATTAACAGATGGCACTTCGAGTCTTACCCTTGCCGCCACGCCCCCCGGATTGCCCGGCGGTTCGACCAATACGGCTCCCACTATTAGCCCGATCGCCGCCCTTTCGGGAGTCATTAACGATCTGACCAATCCTGGCGTGAGCTTTACAGTTAACGATGCTGAAACGGTGTTGAATGATCTGGTGGTCACAGCCACCGCGACTACCAATGCCAGCGTATCGGCTCCGACCAATGTTAGTGTCACTGGAACGGGAGCAACCCGGACAGTGCGCGTCAGTCCAGTGGGAGTGGGCTTTGCAAATTTAACTATTACCGTTACGGATGGGGGCGGGCTGACGGCAAACACTGTCCTCAACTATGCGGCTTCGGCAGCGGCAGTGACGCCTAGCATCAGCCGTTTTCATACAGGCACCAGTGATGCATCAACGGCGATCGCTATTGATGCTGACTATATGTTTGTGGCAGATGACGAAGATCAGAAACTCCGGCTATACGATCGCAACGACTCCGGGCTACCGCTTGCCTCCTTCGACTTCACCACTGCCCTCGGCTTAACCGACCTGTCAGGCGGCATCCCCCGCGAAGTTGATATTGAGGCTTCCACCCGCGTGGGCGATCGCATTTACTGGCTGGGTTCCCACAGTAATGCCAGTGGGGGTAACAGCCGCCCTAATCGCTCGCGGTTGTTCGCCACCGATATTTCGGGAACCAGGGCGAGTACAACACTTGCCTATGTGGGACAGTACAACAATCTTCGCACCGATTTAATTGCCTGGGGAGACACCAATGGCTATAACCTAACTGCCAGCGCGGCTACGGGTAATATTCCTGAAGATCCTCAGCTAGATGGCTTCAACATTGAAGGATTAACGATCGCCCCTAATGGCACCACTGCATACGTGGCGTTTCGGGCGCCCAATGTGCCCCCGAGCAATCGCACCAAAGCCCTGATTGCCCCGATCACCAACTTTGCCGACCTGATAACGGGTGGAGCGATCGCTGCTACCATTGGTGCGCCGATTGAACTTGACCTGGGCGGGCGGGGGATTCGCAGCATCGATCGCAACAGCAGCAATCAATACGTGATTATTGCCGGCCCTGCCGATAGTGCAACGGGTACGGCTCCCAAAGATTTTCGCCTTTACACCTGGACGGGCAATGCCGGAGATGCTCCGCTGCTGCAAGCTGCTGACCTGACTGCCCTCAATTCGGGAGGTAGTTTCGAGTCTATTGTTGAAGTGCCTGATAATCTGACCGATACCACGCAAATTCAAGTACTTGTAGACAATGGCGATACCCAATGGTACGGAACTAGCACTATTTCTAAAGAACTGCCCCAAGACAACTTCCAGAAATTCCGAAGCGATGTCATTACCTTAGGTATGGCAACACCGCCTGGATCAACAGTGCGCATTCGAGATATTCAAGGTTCTAGCCATCTTTCCCCGTTAGTTGGCACCACCGTCACCAATATTCAGGGGGTTGTCACTGCTATTATTTCGACCGGTTCAGGTCGAGGCTTTTATCTGCAAGACCCTAACCCAGACCGTAATAATGCGACTTCAGAAGGCATTTTTGTCTTCCGAGGCTCAACTTGGACTCCGCCCGCTGGATTTGCCGTGGGTAGTTCGGTGCAAGTTGCGGGACGAGTTGAAGAGTTCCGCCGGGGCCGTGGGGGCGGTGATCCTAATAATCTGACAGTGACGCAGATTAACACGACTAGCTCCGTTGCGGGTGCTTCTGTAGAGGCGATCGCTTCTCTTGGCAGTATCACCCCGACCCTGATTGGCGCAGGCGGGCGGGCGGTTCCCAATTCAGTCATCAATAATGACTTTGCAGTAAGCGGCAACGTTGAAACTAGCGGCGATTTTGACCCTATTAACGAAGGCATTGACTTCTACGAAAGTTTAGAAGGCATGTTGGTTCAAATCAACAATCCCCGTGCAACATCGCCCACCAACTCGTTTGGCGAAATTTGGGTGCTGCCTGATAACGGCGCAGGTGCAACAGGAGTGACTTCACGGGGTGGCAGTATTATCAGCCCTACTGACTTCAACCCAGAGCGTATTCAGGTTGACGATGCACTCCTCGCTGCTGTCTCTCCAGCCGTGAATGTCGGCGATCGGCTTAGTCCCGTAACTGGGATCGTAGATTACAGCTTCAGCAACTATGAAGTTCTAGCAACGACCCTGCCGACAGTCGTTTCATCCGGTGCCCTAACTCCCGAAGTCACCACCCTGACATCGGGGGGAACCAACCAACTCACAGTAGCGACCTTCAACGTTGAAAACCTTGATCCTAGTGATGGTGCCACTCAGTTCAATGCCCTCGCCACCCGGATTGTTAAAAACTTAGGCGCCCCAGACATTGTTTCTCTTGAAGAAATCCAAGACAACAATGGTGCCATTAATGATGCGATCGTTGATGCCTCGACGACCTACAACACACTCATTGCCTCCATTCAAGCCGCTGGAGGCCCAACCTATGAGTTCCGTCAGGTCAATCCTTCTGATGACCAAGATGGCGGTGAGCCGGGAGGCAATATTCAGGTAGGGTTCTTGTTTAACCCGGCGCGGGTTCAATTTGTCGATCGCCCAGGTGCAACTTCCACCAGCAGCACAAGTATTAATAACATCGGCGGCAAGCCCCAACTTTCTGCCAGCCCTGGTCGAATTGACCCGACCAATACAGCTTTCTCTAGCAGCCGAAAGCCATTAGTGGGCGAGTTTGTGTTTAATGGCAAAACTATTTTTGTAGTGGGCAATCACTTCAATTCAAAAGGAGGCGATCAGCCGCTCTACGGTCCAAATCAACCGCCAACACTCACTTCAGAAATCCAGCGCCGCCAGCAAGCACAAATTGTCAACGATTTTGTTGATGGCATTTTGGCGGTTGACTCTGGCGCCAACATTATTGTTCTAGGGGATTTGAATGATTTCCAATTTTCAGAGCCGCTCAACATCCTAAGAGGCATTCCCGGTGGCGCAGGCACTCCTGTACTGCAAAATCTCATCGATACCTTACCTGTCAACGAGCAGTACACCTACAATTTTCAGGGCAATGCTCAGGTTCTAGATCATATCTTGGTCAGCAATAGTCTGTTTAGCCAACTGAATGGCTACGACGTTGTGCATATCAACTCTGAATTTGCAGACCAAATCAGTGACCATGACCCCAGTGTGGCTCGGTTCAATATTACAGGAGCCAATCCAGGAGCCAACACAGGAACCAATCCAGGAACCAACACAGGAGCCAACACAGGAACCACGGTAAGTACACCTGGCATTGACAACTTGGCAGGGACGGTTGGCAATGACGTGATTAAGGGCTTTGCAGGCAATGATACTTATCGGGTAAATGGGGCATCGACCATTACTGAGGATATTGATGCTGGCATTGATACCGTTCGCGCTGAAGTCACTTGGACACTAGGAGATAACTTTGAGAATTTGGTGCTACTGGGCAGCAAAGCTATCAATGGGACGGGCAATAGTGCCAATAACGCGATGGCGGGCAACAGCGGCAAAAATCTGTTAAGAGGTAGAGCTGGCAATGATGTGCTGAATGGTCGGGGCGGTAACGATGTTTTAGTGGGCGGTCGGGGTAGCGATCGCCTCACAGGCGGCTCTGGCAGAGACATCTTTACCTTCAATACCAGCAACGAGGGGATTGATGTCATTACCGACTTTGCTGCTGGCGATCAGCTCAAACTCGGTGCCCTTTTCAACAGCCTGGGCTATGGCGGAACCAATCCAATTGCCGATCGCTATCTGCGCTTTAGACAGGCAGGAGCCAATACAGTGGTGCAATTAGATGCCAATGGCGCCACAGGAGGGGAAACCTTCTTTAATTTGGTTTCGCTGTTGAATATCAACGTCTTAACCCTGGCGTTAGGTACAAACGTTTTGGTTTAGCACTCAAATAGGTTAGAGAAAACCCGTTTAAATTCTGCTTCCCTTATCTCTCCAGGTATTTGCTTTCCCCATCTCTCCAGGTATAAAGAGAGGTGGGGAATTTCTTTTCGTGTCGTTTGCCCCATGAGCACTATGGATTCTGTGATTACGCTACAAATTAACGGCGATCGCCGCCAATGCCCGCCCCAAACCTGTCTGACTACACTACTCACCCAGTTGGGCATGAATCCTCGACTGGTTGCAGTAGAATACAATGGTGAGATTTTACATCGGCAATTTTGGACTGAAACAGAAGTGCAAGAGGGCGATCGCCTGGAGATTGTGACAATTGTGGGGGGCGGGTAATAGAGGATAGGAGAAGGTTCGGTAATCCACTCTCAAGTCGCTCTTAAGACCCGCCTGTATATGGCTCAGAGAAGATAAACTAAAAGAAATAAATAGTTTGTAACGTTTGGTTAAGCCATAAGGTTAATTGAGAATCTATAGCCTCAGCCAACGTCAACCCTCATCAGTTTGAATCGGCATGGCACTATGAACAACAACCTGAACAAAAAACTCTCTAGAATTATCAAATCATTGATTAAGCCTCTCTTTGCAATCTGTCTAGTGTTTACGCTAGTTTTTAGTCAAGCAGACGGAGCCTTGGCTGCTCGAAGTGGTGGTCGGGTAGGAGGCGGTAGCTTCCGAAGCGCACCTCGAAGCGCACCCCGAAGTGCTCCCAGCTATGGCGGTGGCTATGGTGGCGGTTATGGTGGTGGTTACTATCCCGGTGGCGGTGGCGTTGGATTTCCGTTCCTCCTGCCCTTGTTTGGCTTTGGTGGCGGTGCAGGTGGACTATTCTCAATTCTGATCTTTTTTGCGATCGCTAGTTTCCTTGTGCGGAGCTTCCGCTCAGCTCAAGGTGGCGGAACTACCAGTGACTATGGTTATTCCACTGGGTCGCCCACCGTTTCTGTGGCAAAAATTCAGGTTGGCTTATTGTCTGAAGCTCGGAGCTTACAGGCTGACCTCGATCGCATTGCCAAAACTGCTGACACTAGCAACTCTGCGGGCTTAACGCTTTTGCTACAAGAAACCACTCTCTCCTTGCTTCGTCACCCAGAGTACTGGAGTTATGCAGGCAGCGACACTCAGCAAACTCGCTTGGAAGCTGCGGAAGATCAGTTCAATCGCTATTCTTTGGCAGAGCGCAGCAAGTTTACTGAAGAAACCCTTTCTAACGTCAACAATCAATTGCGCCAATCTACTCCCAAGGATTTGCTTCCTGGCTCAGGTGGGCAGTTAGCTCAGTCTGATCAAGACCCTGGTGCTTATATTGTTGTGACGCTGTTGGTGGCAACGCAAGGCAATCTCAAGCTACCTGTCATTCGGACTTCCCAAGACCTGCGTCAGGCGTTAGGGCAACTAGGAGCGGTTTCTAGTGATAACTTGCTAGCGGTCGAGGTGATGTGGACTCCTCAATCTGAAGGAGACACTCTTTCCTCTGACGATATGTTGTTGGGATACGCTGACCTAAAATTAATCTAGTATTTCTTGACCATTGCAGAATGCACAGGGGGAGCTGAATAACTAGCTCCCCCTGTGTTTTTGTTTAAGAGGTTGTTTGAACAGGATCGCCAATCATCCGTAGAGGCGAGGCATTCGGCTAAAAAATTCTCGGACACAGGAAAAACGATTGTCCGAATGCCTCGCCCTCGCCCCCCGGTCACATCTTTTCAAATATTCTCTAAGCCTCTCGCACCTTTGGACAAGGCTCTAAAGAGGGCATCACACCGCATTGATTCACTAAACAGGGCTGCTGATAAGCCGCTTCCTGCTCCAACGGTGGTGGCACCTGCCCAAATACCATCTCGCAACTCAGGTCTTCAAAGTTAGGAGTCATTGTTAACGGAATCCCTAATCCTTGGGTAATAAAATTTTGTGTAGGCATCTTGCACATATTGATGCACATGCCCACACAGCCAGTCTGCTCTAAATATCGGCACTTTTTCATGTACACGCCGCTTCTCTGAGTTCTCACCTGCTGATCTAGCCCCACCACTTCAACTTCTCGCACTTCACAGGGCCCTACCAACCATTCAAACAAGAGAGACGCAAACCAAGCATTCGACTCACAGACCCACTGGGTCGGTGAAAATAATGTGCGAATTAGGGTCGAAACTACAGACGGAACCAAAGAACCAAGCACCTTTGCCACAACTGCCTGCTGCTCTTTAGCATTTCGTCCCTGCATGATTTTCTTCGACAGATCTACAAATCCGTCGTAACCCTGCAATTTTGTATTTTTACCAATGGCTTTCGCCATCTTTTGGGAAAGCAGCCAAATAAAGAAGCGATCGAGGCGATCGTCGTGATAAATTTCTTTTTCTACCATAGTCAAACGCAGCGGAGTGGACGGAGTTTTTTAAAGGATTGAAAATCTTAAACTCTCGAAAAGTACAAAACCTAGAAATCCTCCCCAAAAGATAAGAATTTCAGTAAGGTTCTGATCTACCTTAGAGGTTCATTATAGATATCCTTATGAAAACTCCCTATTGGCTAGTTGCTATTTTTGCCGCGATCGCCGCTGTCATTGGAGCCAGTCTCGCCTCTTATCCTCCGGTATCTCCTACCCCGATCGCTTCAGTATCTCCTTCGCCATCTCCTACGATATCCCTCAGCCCATCGCCTTCTCCGTCTGCCTCTCCAGACCCCAAGCCCGCTCCCGCTCCTTCTACACCCAAGCTCACCGAGCAATCTAAACTGGTGATCAACGGCATTCAGCCCATCAGAATTGGCATGACCGTTATAGAAGCTACAAAAGCAGTGGGTTTACCCGCCAGAACAGACGGAGATGTGGCAAGTCAGGGTTGCTTCTATTACAAATTTCAAGGCGGAGTCCCTGGTCTTTCAATGATGGTGGTGGGCGATCGCCTTGTCCGGGTAGACATTGGGCAAGGCAGTAGAATCACGACCCGCAGCGGCGTCGGCATTGGCTCCACCGAAAACCAAATCAAAGCGCTATATCCGGGGCAAATCGAAGTCACGCCTCATCCCTATGTCAACGGCGGGCATTATCTTACCTTCGTGCCCAAAAGCGTCGCCGACAGCAAATATCGTATTATTTTCGAGACAGACGCAGCAGGCAAAGTTACCACATTTCGCGCTGGACAGATTCCTGAAGTTGGCGCAATTGAGGGATGCGCGTAGGATTAGACTCAGAAAGCGATCGCTGTTTCTCTCATAAATTTTCTGCTCTATGCGCCTGTTCCATGAACCCTTCCCCACTAGAGATCTTTGCCTCCCGCCACTTCGTCGAATGGCTGAATGAACAGCAGCTTAGCCTTGCCCTGACGACTTACCAAACTTCCCGCCTCATTCTTTTAGGCGCAACGCCCGAAGGACGAATTTCAGGATTTGAGCGGCTTTTCGATCGGGCAATGGGGCTGTGTGCCACCACAGAGCGGCTTTACCTCAGCTCTAAATACCAAATTTGGCGATTTGATAATGTGCTGGAAGCAGGGCAGTTGTACAACGGCTACGACAAGCTCTATATTCCCCGAATTGGCTATACGACGGGGGATTTAGATATTCATGATGTGGTGGTCGATCGCACGGGCAGGTTAATCTTTGTCAGCACTTTATTGAATTGCTTAGCCACGGTGAGCGATCGCCATAGCTGTACTCCCCTTTGGCAACCTCCCTTCATTTCCAAACTGGTCAACGAAGATCGCTGTCATCTCAACGGGCTGGCAATGGTGGCAGGCGAACCGCGATATGTGACCGCCTGTAGCCAATCTGACATCATCGACGGTTGGCGCGACAAACGGCGGAATGGTGGCTGTGTGATTGATCTACGCTCTAATCAAATCATTGCTACAGGCTTGTCCATGCCCCATTCGCCCCGCTACTACCACGATAAGCTCTGGCTACATAACTCTGGCACTGGCGAATTTGGTTATCTGGATCTGCAAGCTGGAACCTTTGAAGCGATCGCCTTTTGTCCCGGCTACCTCCGAGGCTTAGCCTTTTGGCAAAACTTCGCCATCGTAGGACTCTCCAAGCCTCGCCGGGAAGATCATACGTTTTCAGGACTGGCGTTAGATGACCACTTAGCCGCCAAAGACGCTGAAGCCCGCTGTGGTTTGATGGTGATTGATCTACAGACGGGCAGTATTGTCCATTGGTTACGATTAGAAGGCGTCATTACAGAGCTTTACGATGTACAGGTTTTGCCGAATGTGCAGCGACCGATGGCGCTAGGTTTCCAGACTGATGAAATTGCGCGATTGCTGACGATGGATGGGATGGGGAGCCTTTAAAAAACAAATGGGGCACGATCGGCACCCCAGAAAACTTGTGAAAGTAAATTACAGATCAATCAATCTAATGAACCGCAAAACCGAGGACTGCCAGCAATCCACCAATTAAGTAGAAACGAGAAACCACGGTAGTTTCAGACCAACCCGTTAATTCAAAGTGATGATGCAACGGAGCCATCTTGAAGAGCCGCTTGCCCACGCCATCACTATTCTTCGTTGCCTTGTAGTAGCCTACCTGAGCAATCACCGACAGCGACTCAACCAGGAAGATACCGCTCAAAATCAGCAAAGCAAACAGCGAATGACTGAGTAAACCCACGGCTGCCAAAGCGCCACCCAGCGCCAAGGAACCCGTATCACCCATAAAGACTTTCGCTGGGTTGTGGTTGTGTGCCAAAAAGCCCAGGCAACCGCCGCTAAGACAAGCACAGAAAATCATCAGTTCGGGAGAAGTCGGAGCAATCAGCGCACCCAAACCCATCAGTGCGATCGCCCCCGTTCCACCTGCCAAGCCATCTAACCCATCAGTCAGGTTCGTCGCATTGCTTTCAGCGACCAATACAAACCCAGCCAACAGCCAGAACCCCGCACCCAAGGGAATTGTCATCCCTAGCGGTAAAAGAATGGTTGTAATGTCCCAGGGCTGGCTCCATGCCATCCAAACGCAGAAGAGCGCTGCAAACCCCATTTGCAAAGCCAACTTCGTTCGAGCCGAAATCCCTTTGTTCGACTTCTTCAAGAGGATTTGCCAATCATCTAAGAACCCGATCGCCCCATAAGCCAGCGTCAGTACTGATACGGCTACCACATTGGGGTTAAAACCAGTCCAAACCAAAGCCAAAATTACTGCAATGGGAACAAAGAAGATGCCTCCCATCGTCGGAGTACCTGCCTTCTTCAAATGTGCTTGGGGTCCATCTTGGCGAATCACCTGCCCCGCTTTGAGCGATCGCAGCATCGGCACAGCCCAAAAGCCAACTCCCGCCGTCACTAAAGCACAGATGACAAAAGGCAAGGTCAGCCCAATTTCTGAAAAAAGCGATCGCCCAGCAAACCAGTCGAGAACCAAAGCGACGACGCTTAGCCCTGCTCCTAACGTTAAGAATAGATGGTAGCCCACAAGACCGCTGAGGGGTCTATCCGGGTGCAATTTTGCATCCACAAGTTTCACTCTCACATTCCACACCACTCACTACACTAGCACCCTGACCCTTTACGGAAAATTTATAAATTAAATTTCAAGAGCATTAAAGCCTACAGAAATGCCTGTAGTCAAGCTCTTCCGCTACCAAAGGGCTGAAGTTCCCCTAAAAATATCTCAACTTTGCAATTTTGGATCAAGTTCTTTAAAAAAAGTCTCCTGTAGGCAAATTTGCTACAGGAGAACGGCTAAATGCTAATCGTCTAAATCAAGTGCATCGTCGTCATCGTCATCAGCCTCGAAGGCGTTATCTTCACCTGCCATCAGGTCAGTAATTTCTTCACCGTCTTCACGGTAATCAAAATCTTGAACGTCGCGGGCAAGCATCCGCCCAGTTCCTTCTAACCAACCTAAGATGGAAGCATCTCGTTGCAGGGGAATGACTGCCGCAGGTTGATTTCGGGGAAGTTGGTGTAGCGCAGGGTTTTTCCTTTCCATGAAGCTTCTATACCTGTAATAGTTTCTGTTAGGTTCATACATTGTATGGTGAAGGTAGGCAAAAATGCTTGGTAAATCAGCTTTATTGGAGGCGATCGCTGGGAAAAATCGCGGCTTGCTAGCGACTGATTCTGAGCGGCAGGCGATTTTAGCAGCGGTAGCACAACTTGAGGAACGCAACCCAACGCCCCGACCATTGGAGGCGATCGACAAACTCAATGGCAATTGGCGGCTGCTGTTCACCACCAGTCAGGGATTATTGAAAATTGACCAATTTCCATTCGTCAAACTAGGACAAATTTATCAGTATATCCAAGCCAGTTCTTCCAGCATTTATAACGTGGCAGAAACTTCTGGTTTACCTTATCTCGAAGGGATGGTGAGCGTCACAGCAAAGTTTGTGCCCTTGTCCGATCGCCGAGTAAAAGTGAACTTTGAGCGATCGATTATTGGCTTACAGCGTCTGGTCGATTACCGCTCAGTCGATCACTTTATTAAACAAGTTGAGGCAGGAGAAAAGTTTAAGGCGATCGACTTCAGCATTACCAACCGCGAACAAAAAGGCTGGCTAGATGTGACGTACTTAGATGATGATCTGCGGATTGGGCGAGGCAATGAAGGCAGCGTATTTGTCCTCACCAAAGCTTAGTTCTAGGTTCGTCGGCCTGGATCACTTTGAAAGGTTTTAATCAGCTCGGGATAGTTTTCAATGTCGTCAATTGACTGCAATGGTGGATAGGTGATTCGACCCTCTTCGGCAGCCACGCGATCGACATACAAGTAGAATGCCTCTTCATCATTGCGATGGGTGAGGACATAGTTTCGGAGTTCCACCTTACTCATTCCTTGGAAATTAGGTTTCATACTGCTACCTGATCCACTCTCCGCTGGGTTCAATCTCAATCTCAATCTCTTCACCAGCCAACATGAAAATATTTCCTGTCCGTTTATCCAGTCTGATCAAATTAATGGGGACGTACATCTCTGTGAGCCAGTAACCCAGGATAAAACATTGCAAAGTCTGTGCGTTAGTTGGAATCGTAATTACACCCAGATTTCATCACCACTAACTGAAGTATAACGCCCAGGGGAGAGATCCCTGTGAACTAGTGAGCGACAAGAGAAAAGACCTAACAGCCCCCTGCCAGGTCTTTATGAACGTCACTTATCTTTCCTTAATTTAGGCGGAATTCCTTGTTCTCACTTCGTTCTTTTGGGTGATTGGATCGGGTGATGGGTGGCTCATGCGATCGACTATGCCAGAAGTTATGATCTTTTCTATATCCTCTCGTTAAACCCCATGTCACATTCAGAGCCATCGATTGAACAGGTGATGCAGTTGGTCAAGGAATTGCCGATCGCCAG
>Ga0209181_10006345_pt1 | contig 16600 bp, 14 predicted proteins | sample MAT05_FD_187208 | JGI IMG/M metagenome (GOLD analysis project Ga0209181, IMG submission 187208) | Freshwater microbial communities from Lake Fryxell liftoff mats and glacier meltwater in Antarctica - MAT-05 (SPAdes) (version 2) | ecosystem: Environmental > Aquatic > Freshwater > Ice > Liftoff...
GCAGGCGCGGATCTGATTCATTTCGACGTCATGGACAACCATTACGTTCCCAATCTCACCATCGGGCCGATGGTCTGCGCCGCGATCAAACCGCATGTCGGCACCACGCCGATTGACGTGCATTTGATGGTCAAACCCGTTGACGCCATCATCCCCGAGTTCGCCAAAGCGGGCGCGAACATCATCAGCTTTCACCCCGAAGCGAGCGAACACGTTGACCGCACCATTGCACTCATCCGCGAATGCGGGTGCAAACCGGGACTGGTGTTCAATCCGGCGACCCCGCTGACTTATCTCGATTACACGCTGGACAAGCTTGATCTGGTGCTCATCATGAGCGTCAACCCGGGATTCGGCGGCCAGAAATTTATTGATGGCGTGTTGCCGAAAATCACTGAGGTACGGCGGCGGATTGACGCTTCGGGACGCGACGTCATGCTTGAAGTCGACGGTGGCGTCAAGATCGACAACATCGCGAAAGTTGCAGCTGCGGGCGCAGATACGTTTGTTGCGGGTAGCGCGATTTACGGCGCAAAGGACTATGCAGCCGCTATCAGTGCAATGCGGTCAGCGTTGGGTTGAATTTCATTCCACATTGACCGTTTGTCATTCCCGCGAAGGCGGGAATCCAGACCGTAGGCCGTGAACGGAGCGATCAAGCATCTGCAGGCCCAACCCTCGGTCGCCCGACCCCTTTCGAGCTGACCTGACGCTGCGTCAGCACCTCAATCTGCGCCTTGAACTTCTCCGGGCCCAGCACCCAGCCCTTGTGTGTGCAGTCGCGGATGGCCGAGAGATCAGCCTTGCTAATCGCGGTTTTGAACAGTGCCCGATAAGCTGCACTCCGGCCTTCCGCATTGCGCGCCAGCCGACGATACAGCTCATGCGGTTTCACGAAATCCGAGTTCGGCCCTGTCTCATTCAACGCATTCGCCGCATAGCTTGACCACGCGTATTCACGCGGATGCGCCACCATCCCGGCGCGAACCGGATTTAACTCGACGTAGCGCATCAGCGTCAGCAAATACGTTTCGGTATCCACCAACGTCGCCCGGTAGCGTCCCTCCCACAGCGTTCCACTGCGTTTGTACGTGTAGTTGAAATACTGCGCATAGCGCAGCCCCACCGACTGAAACACCTTACTAATGCTCGCCTCGTGTTCGGGCGTTGCCAACAGGTGAATGTGATTGGTCATCCACACATAGGCATGAATCTTCAGACCGTGCGTGTCAGCGGCCTCAACCAGAGCGTCACGAAAGAATTGATGGTCTGCATCAAAGGCAAACACCGCTTGGCGATTGTTGCCGCGTTGAATGATGTGCTGCGGCTGACCCGGAACAACGATTCGGGGAAGGCGGGCCATGACGAAAGGCTCTGCGATTGGCTTGAGAGGCTCAAGAATAGCATATTTTATCGTGTCTGACCCCATTTCACTGACCCCATGTTATCCTTTTGATCGATGGTTGGGTGTTATTCGGTTGTCGGGGCGCTACCCAATCCTGTTTGGATAATCGCCGCGTGTAGATACGCTTTTTCCGGACGGGCATTCATGATCTCAAAGCCGCGGCGAGCTATGCGACTGCGTTCCTCGGGAGCATCAATCAGCTGACGCGCCCGCGTCGCGAGTAGCTGATAGTCTGCAAACGCCACTCCGTCAGCCAGAATGTCGTCGTCTACTGGATTGGCACTGCGCTCCGACAAAACCGTGCACTGGTTGGCCAGTAAGTAGGAAAGACGAACCATCTCTAGCACCTTGGCGTCGTAGTAGTGAACGTTGAGCAACAGCTTTGCCCGACCAATGAGCGTGTCGCGTTCCTTTCCATAGCTTCCAAAAACGGCCTCTACGCGGAGCCCAGTTGCGCGTACGCTGTCGATGATCGCCCTGCGGCGGGGGTTCATAGACCCGATGAACAGAACGTCGATGTCTGGTTTCGTGGTGCGCTGGATTCGCGTCAGCTCTTTCACGTAGCCGATAGGCAGAACGTGGGCGACCCGCACTCCGAGTGATCGGAGTGCTATGGCGTTCTGTTCGCTGTAGTCCCAGATCACATGGCGGCGGAAAATGTCGATTAACTCGGGGCGGAACCAGCTGGAGCCGATCTCCACCTGCTCGAGGTTGTAAAGGATCGCGTCGCGGGCGAGCGACAACGGAAAGTGCGGTAACAAATTCGAACCCAGCACGATGTGCTGCCTCCCTGGCAGTTCACCGATGGTGGTTAACACCGAGTCATGGTCAAGCGAAGTTAAGCCGTAATGGATGGTCTCCGCGACCTCCTGAAACACCGCAGAATGTATGTAACCTGGCGGCGAGACAACCGTAACCGCGAACTTCATTCTTGCAACGCCTCACGTCTGAATGAAGTCGGCCCGAGAAGCGAGTTCGGTTTCAAGAAATCAATGGATTCAGACAACAAGGTTTCCCCACGAGTAGTTCTCGGGAATAAATGGGGTCAGATACGATTAATAGATGCATCAACAAGACGTTACGATAATTGAACGTTACGCCAAAATACAAAACTTGACAATCGCAATTTCGCGCATCCGTGCCATCGCTATCGGTCTTGACGGCACCTTCCAACTATATCGTTGGGCGCGAGCGCGGCGCGTTTAGCTGATTGGCCCAGCATTGCTGGAATTCAACCAAGCAGCAAACTGTGTTCAGTCATGTGATGGTAGGTGTCAACGATCTTGAGGTGTCCAGAAAGTTCTACGATGCACTGCTCGGCACGTTGGGTTTAGCACCGGGTATGGTCAACAAGAACCGATACTTCTACCGTAGCCCGACCGGCACCTTTGGGATCACCACGCCCATCAATGGCGAGCCTGCGACGCATGGCAATGGCAGCACCATCGGGTTTAACGTGGAGTCACCCGAACAGTGTGATGCATTCCACGCCGCAGGCCTTGCCAACGGCGGCAGAACGTGTGAAGAGCCGCCAGGGTTTCGCGAGGGCGCGGTGGGCAAGCTCTATCTGGGCTATCTGCGCGACCCGGATGGCAACAAAATCTGCGCGCTGCACCGACCTGCCAAGGAAGCGTAACGGCGCGTACATCACAGCGGCGATCAATCCGAATCGCGTACTAGCTCCTGAGTTTGTACCCGGTTTTGAACACCCACCATATGAAGGTCAGGCAGACGAGCAGGAAGGCGAGCGTGACGCCAACACTCACGCCAATGTGCACATCAGCAACCCCGTAGAAGGCCCAGCGAAAGCCGCTGATCAGGTACACGACCGGGTTGAACAACGTGATCGTCTGCCATAGTGGTGGCAGCATGTTGATTGAATAAAACGCACCGCCGAGAAAGGTCAGCGGCGTGACGATCAACAGCGGCACCACTTGCAGTTTCTGAAAGTTGTCGGCCCACAATCCGATGATGAAACCGAACAGGCTGAAGGTGACTGCGGTGAGCAGCAGAATGGCGATCAGCCAGAACGGATGTGCGATTTCGTAGGGCACGAACAGCCGTGCGGTGCCCATGATCAAGAGCCCGAGCATGACCGATTTGGTCGCCGCCGCGCCGACGTAGCCAATCAGTACCTCGACCCATGACACCGGCGCGGACAGCAACTCATAAATCGTGCCTGCCCACTTCGGCATATAGATACCGAATGCCGCATTCGAAATGCTCTCACTCAGCAACGACAGCATGACCAGTCCCGGAATGATGAAGGCGCCGTAGCTGATGTTGTCGATATCGCCCATGCGCGAGCCAATGGCTTTGCCGAAGACGATGAAGTACAGCGAGGTCGTCAGCACGGGTGCTGCGATGCTTTGCAACACAGTGCGAAAGGTGCGCGCCATTTCAAAACGGTAGATCGCGCGAATGCCATGCAGGTTCATACGGTGGCCTCTTTCGGTTGATGCACGAGGCTGACAAAAATGTCCTCCAGCGAGCTTTCGCTGGAGCGCAAATCCTTGAAGTCGATACCGTGCTCGCCGAGCGCACGCAGCAGCGCGGCGATGCCTGTTTCTTCTTTCTGCGTGTCAAAGCTATAAACCAGCGTGTGGCCCTCGTCTGTGAGTTCGAGCGACCATTCGGCGAGCGCCTCCGTGATGCTCGTCATCGGCTGTCGTAGTGTTATGGCGAGCTGCTTTTTGCCGAGCTTTCGCATCAGTACCTGTTTATCTTCAACGACGATCAATTCACCCTTACTGATTACACCAATGCGGTCGGCCATGTCTTCAGCCTCCTCAATGTAGTGCGTGGTCAAAATGATCGTGGTGCCGTTTGCGCGCAGCTCACGCACCATGCGCCACATGTCGTGTCGCAGTTCAACGTCAACGCCAGCACTGGGCTCGTCGAGGAAGAGAATTTTTGGTTCGTGCGCCAGCGCTTTGGCAATCAACACGCGGCGCTTCATGCCGCCCGACAGCGTCAGGATTTTGGCGTCACGCTTGTCCCATAATGACAAATCACGAAGGACTTTCTCCAGATGCGCGGGGTTCGGCGCTTTGCCGAACAAGCCGCGACTAAAGCTGATCGTGGACCAGACGGACTCAAAGGAATCGGTGTGCAGTTCTTGCGGAACCAGGCCAATGCTCGCCCGAGCTGCACGGTAATCGCGCACGGTGTCGTGACCGTCGGCAGTCACCGTGCCGCTGCTCGCGTTCACGATGCCGCAGACGATGCCGATAAGCGTCGTTTTGCCTGCGCCGTTGGGGCCAAGCAGCGCGAAGATTTCGCCGCGCTTGATGTCAAGGTTGACGTCTTTTAGTGCCTGAAATCCACTGGCGTACGTTTTACTGATGCCGCGTATGCAGACGATGGTGGGATCTGTTGGGTCGGTCGTGGTCGCGGGGACATTCGATGAATTCATGCGTGAACTTACTGCTGCAAAGCCTCATTCTCCACCGATTCGCGAGTTTGTCTCGGGCCTGCCTCTCATCACACGAGTATGCCTTGAGGCAAACCGTCACTCGCCTGTTCGTTTTGGCAATAAAGTGGCACGATGTCGTTAACCGCGTGCGGGAAAGGATAATGTTGCGGGTCCGCAGCATTGGCGCGTGTTTCGATGCACGCAAGGCGAATGTTCGCGGCTCCCTTTTCACCACGAGGTCCATCATCTTGAACGCAGTAACTCAAGCCCCATCCACAAGTCACGTCGATACCAGCGCTGGCCGCGTTGGCGCCTTCGGCAGCGGCAAAGACGTTCGCCGTGTTGAAGATGATTTGCTGCTCAAGGGCGCTGGCCAATTTACAGATGATGTGACCGCTGACGGGCTCACGCATCTCTTCTTTCTGCGATCGCCGTATGCGCACGCTGACATCACCGCAATCGACGTTCAGGCTGCGCTGGCGATGCCGGGGGTGCTGCTGATTGTGACAGGGGCTGATCTGGTTGCTGCGGGCGCAAAGCCCGTTCCGGGTGTTGCGGGCTTTATGCGCGCGGATGGCACGCCAGCCCGATCCGCGCCGCGTCATGCGCTTGCTGTCGGTCGGGTTCGTTTTGTCGGCGAGCCGGTCGCTGCCGTGGTCGCGCAGACGCTGGATAAGGCGCGGCTTGCAGCTGAGGCGATTAACGTGAGCTACGACGCGTTGCCTGTAGCGGTGCATCTGGACGACGCGACCGCACCCGGCGCACCGCTGATGTGTGAGGAACTGGGCGACAATATTGCGGCCGAAATGCGCCACGGTAACGCGAAGGCCACGGCCGAGGCGTTCGCTGCTGCGAAACACATCGTTAAGTTGAATCTGATGAACCAGCGCGTGTCCGCTTTCTCGCTTGAGCCGCGCAGCGTGCTTCACACGTTTGACGAAGCAAGCGCACGGCTGACGATACGCATGAGCAGCCAGATGCCTTCTGGATTGCGCGATACTGTCTGTGACGCGCTCAACATCCCCAAGGATCAGGTGCGCGTGCTGGTGGGCGACGTGGGCGGTGGCTTTGGCATGAAGACGGGTGCCTATCCAGAAGACGTGGCAGTCGCGTTTTGTTGCCGGTCGCTGAAACAGCCGGTGAAGTGGATTGGTGATCGAGGCGAAGAATTTTTGTCCGCAGGTCACGGACGCGATGTGGATTCGGTGGCGGAACTGGCGCTTGATGAGCACGGCAAGATTCTGGCCCTGCGTGTGGTGAGTCACGCCAACATCGGCGCGTATGCAACCGGCGTGGCGGTTGCGATTGCGCTACTGATCGGGCCGTGGGTGCAGACCAGTGTGTATGACATTCAGACTATCGACTTTCACTTCAAGGGCGTGCTCACCAATACCGCGCCGATTGGCGCGTATCGCGGGGCGGGGCGGCCTGAGGCCATCTTCATCATAGAACGGCTGATGGACGAAGCAGCGCGTCAAATCGGCATGGATCGCATTGAATTGCGCCGACGCAATTTCATCCAGTCCAGCCAGATGCCGTACACCAACCCGATGGCGCAGAAGTACGACAGTGGCAAGTTTGAGCAGGTGATGAATCAGGGGCTCGCGCTTGCAGACTGGGTGGGCTTTGACGCGCGCGAAGCTGCGTCAAAGCTTCGTGGCAAATTGCGTGGACGCGGCATCGCCACGTTTCTGGAGTGGACCGGCGGCAACGTGTTTGAAGAGCGCGTCACCGTCACGGTGAAACCTGAAGGCATCATCGAGGTGTTCTCCGCTGTACAGGCGATGGGCCAGGGGATTGCGACGACGCTCGCACAACTAGTGGTGGATAGTTTTGGCGTGCCGATGGATAAGGTGCGCATCGTGCTCGGTGACACGGATCGCGGCGATGGATTTGGCAGCGCGGGTTCACGCTCCATTTTCACGGGTGGCTCGGCCGTTCGCATCGGCTCGGAGCGCACTATTGACGCAGCAAAGCAACTCGCTGCCGATGAGTTGGAGGTCGCTGCGCGTGACATCAGCTATGCAGATGCAACGTTCACCGTTGCCGGCACAGACATTTCGATTGATTTGTTCGCTCTGGCTGCTAAACAAACAGATCAACGTATTTTTGTGGAGTCCACGAGCACCGTTGCCGGCCCTTCGTGGCCGAACGGTTGCCATATTTGCGAAGTTGAGATTGACCCAGATACAGGCCATGTCGAAGTGGTCGCGTACTCATCAGTCAATGACGTTGGCCGCGTGATCAACCCGATGATCGTGCGCGGCCAGCTTGACGGCGGCGTCGTTCAGGGCCTCGGGCAGGCGCTGTGCGAACACCTGCAATACGACCGCGAGAGCGGCCAACTGGTCAGTGGCAGCATGATGGACTACGCAGTACCGCACACTGACATTATCGGCCCAATGACGCACGAGCTGGATCAATCCACGCCGTGTCTGAACAACCCTTTGGGTGTGAAAGGGGTGGGCGAGTTGGGCACCATTGGTGCGACGCCTGCGGCGGTGAATGCGGTTGCTGACGCGTTTGCCCGCAATGGAATGGCTAACAAAACAACGTTTTTGCAAATGCCGCTGACTGCGATGCGGGTGTGGGAGTTGATGCGGACTGGATGACACGCGTAAGCGTGACGGAGTTCACGTAGGAGCGGCGAAAGCCGCGATGATGTACGCCCCTTATCGCGGCTTTCGCCGCTCCCACGGGAGTGCTGCTACTTCCAGCCCTGCAACCACTGCGTTTCGTCCTTCAAGTCGCGCCAAGGCAAAGTGAGGCTTCGTTTCGAATACGTCGCCTCAAGCTCGATCATTTCAATTTTCGCATCAGGCACGTCGGGCTCGATCAGCCTGGTGACGATAAAGTGCTTTTCTTTGTTCTGCGGCTTCGCTGCTGTCCATTTCGTGAGTAGCAGTTTTTTGGCGTTCAGGCGCAGCGCCGCGCGATTGGGTTTGGGTTGAAAGCCGTTGGTTGAGTCCAAGCTGTGCTCGCTGCAGAATGAAAGTGTGGAATAAAAGCGGCGAATCCCGAGTGAAGCCTCACGAAAACGCTCACTGCTGCCATATACTATGATACGTGGCAAAGCGGTAACGGCATGCAACGTCAAACAGCAAGAATAGGCAAAAACAATCGGGCACAGGTGGTTACTATACCGCTTGAATTTCGCTTCCCGGAGACGATGAAAGAAGTCTTCATCCGGAAGATCGGAGAGGACATCGTGCTGTCCCCCAGGCCCACCGACTGGAGCGCATTTCTCGCTTCAGGCCCCCGTGCGAGCGACGATTTCATGGCAGACATTGAGGATTTGCCCGTGCAAGAGCGCGCGAGCCTTTAGCGCCATGAGCGCCACCTACATGCTCGACACCGACACCTGCGCCTTCATTTTGCGGCGCAGTTCGCCTGCGTTACTGGCGCGCATCGTGACCGTCCCGCTGCAACAGCAAGTCATCTCCGTAGTGACGCTGGCGGAACTGCTCTACGGCATCCAGCTCTCGAGCAAGAAAAAAGCAACCAGGCCGCGCTCGACGTCCTGCTGCGCCACCTGACGTTATTGGAGATCAACGTCGACGCCGCTCTCCACTACGCCGAGATTCGCGCAGACTTAGAAAAGAAGGGCCAACTCATCGGTGCCAACGACCTGATGATCGCCGCACACGCCCGAAGCATCAACGCCGTCATCGTCACCAACAATGTCAGAGATTTCGGTCACGTGAAGGGTCTTAAACTTGAAAACTGGATGGTGTCGTAATTGCTCGACTGTTGCGCGGCGCTCGGGCACCGAAGGAAGCAACTCTTTCGTTGAACCGCCGCAGCCTTCGGGCTGGCGCTGATTTTATGCCTAAGTCGAGTTAGCAGTAAATCGCGCTGTGGCGCCCTGATTCGTGGTTGTTTTGGATAAAAGCTGTTTAATCGTTTCTGCCCCCACTCAACCACCAACTGTTCGGGGGGAAACCTCAGTGTCTGATCCTACTTTCATAACGCCAGCGCCAGCCTTTTAGGCTAAAAACTGGCTTCCGACTCTTTTAATTTTTTGTGGACCCACCATGCACATCTGCCGTTCCCTGCTGACCGCGCTGTCTGCCTTCGCCGCCCTCACTACATCACTCACCGCGCACGCGCAGGTGTCACCGTACGACGCGATGCGCACCTGCAAGAACGAAGCGGGGGAGCGCATGCCCAGCGTGCCGCTGGCGCAGATCGCGGTAGAGCGCGGCTCGGACACGGGCAACGGCAGCTTCATGATCAACTTTCGCACACAGCGGTCGCAAGGGCGCCCGGCGTCCGGTTTTTGCATCATCTCGCGCGAAGGACAGTTGCAGAATTTGCAGTTTGATCCACCATCGGGCACCCGTCCGGGCGCAGGCGGCATCGGCGGAAATTTTGGTGGCCGGGTGTCGCCTCAGGTTGCTCTGCAGGCGTGCAAAAATATCGCCAGTGAACGGATGCCTGCTCTGCCCCGGGCCGCCATCAGCGTAGACCGCGGCACCGACCCCGGCGATGGCGGCTACATGGTCAACTTCCGGACGCAGCCGCGCTTTGGGACCGCGACCTCGGGGTTTTGCAACATCACCTGGAACGGGCACGTGCAGCGCTTCGAGTTTGATGCACCGCCACCACAACAACAGCCGTCGCCCCCACCCTACGGCGGGCGTCCAGGCGCTGCCACCGAGAACTTTGGCGGGCAGACCCCTTACGATGCAATGCGTTCGTGCAAAAGCACCGTCAGCAGACGATTTCCAAACGTTCCCCTCGCATTCATTGACGTGGACATGCCGCGTGTGAATGGCGGCAGCCTGCTGTCGGACTTTCGGGTGCGGGCACCGATCGGGCTACATGCCAACGGTAGCTGTGACGTCTTCAGGAACGGCCGGGTCAACTTGACCATACGTTGACGATAATTTGTCGTGTATGCCCTCATTTTTCCTCGCGAAGTAAAGCCCGTCCCCCCTAACGCGCGCCAGTCCAATCAGGAGTAAAGCGACTAACAGAAGGGTTTGCGGAATGAGTGGCAGCGTTGGCACAGGTTTTGCGGGTAATGCGGGTGCCGCGGCGATCAGCGACCGCAGCGCCGCGTTGAACTGTGGTTGATTGCGAGCAACGGTGCCGAAACCGTGTTCGCCACCCGCGATCTCAACGTAGCTAATGTCAACGCCTGCGGCTTGAGCGCGCGAGACATAGTCCTGGACAACAGGCGGTCGAGTGTTGGGGTCATTGCTGCCCACTAACGCGATCAACTTCGCGGATCGCGGAATCGTCGCAATGAAATCAATGGGGTTGAGCACCGGGCGCACGAATCCACACAGAGCTGGCGCACGCCACACGCACAGGTCGCCAGGCGTTGACACGAGCAGAGACGCATCGATCAGGCCAGGCTGCCGACCCAGAATAACAGAGCTATAGATCGCGCCGCCGGAATGACCGACCACCACTACGTACCGTGCAGAGTGATGCGTGCGGAGATTGCTGATCGCATTCGCCGCTGCGTCAATGTAATCGGGCGTCCAACTTGCGCCGCGCGGGGTGAATGTCGTGCCACTGGAGGTATTGGGTGGCATAGCCGAATCAAAATAACCTGGGCGCAACAACCGAACGTGCACTACATCTGGCGCGGCAAACGACGGCAAATATTCATCCATGTAATCAGCAGCCCCGCCTGAGCTCACGTCACCGTGAATCCAAACGACGAGGACCGGTGCCTGCGGCAGCGAAACCGGCGCTTCAGTACGTATCGCAAAGCACTCTGCGTTGCCTGTGACCCGGGTTGTATTGTCTGGAGTAATGCAGGACTGCGCGGACGCCAGGGGGAAATGCGCTAACACCACCAGCGCCGAAAGCCAGCGAATTGAAAGAAAACATGATCCGCAGAAATTCATCATTTTGCTTTCATATTCAAGTTGCGTCATGAACCACCTTTGAATACTAGCCGTGCGAACCGCGCTAAGTACGAAAAATAGTGTAAACGGGTCAGTAAATCGGGCTCTGCGGATCGCGATGTTGCGCTTACAGGCATTACCGTACGCAGGTGCCGTCACGCTTGATTTGGCGGTGCTACGCGGGCAGTAGTCAATACGAGAAATTATCACAGCGCTGACTTGTTCGACGTCGCGCAAGACGAGTTAAACGCGATTGCGTTCAAGCTCAACGCCGCCAAATCGGGCGTTGGACTACCAAATACCAGTGGAAGTCTTCGTCAATTTACTCGGTCGCGATAAGCTCACTGAGCTGGCTGCTAAGCAGTGTGGGTTCAATAGCATTTTGTTGCACTTCGATCTTGATACCGCTCCGTTAAAGGCAATATGTCGTGTCTGACCCCATTTGACCTGCATTTGACCTGTTGCCACGGGTGCACGGACTTTACTTGATGGAATGCAATATTCAATAGGGTCAGACACGATTAATAAATCAGTGTTCAAGACGCTACAATTAATCAACGTTACGGCAGCACAATCGAAATGACAAACGCAATTTCTTGCATACGCGCCATCGCCATCGACCTAGACGGCACCCTCCTCGACACCATTCCTGATCTTTGCAGCGCGGTCAATCGTGCGCTGACGGAACTGGGTTTTGATGCACTGCCGTTGCAATTGGTGAAGTCGTTCGTCGGCAAAGGGTTGAGCGAACACATGCGCAAATCACTGTTGACCGTGCTTAAGCGCGACCCTACCGCTGACGAAAAAGCACATGCGATGTCGCTCTACAAGAAGCATTACTCTGCGCACATTGCTGACCACACGACGATTTACCCAGGCGTGGTCGAGGGCCTGGATGCGTTCAAGTCACGCGGACTGAAGATGTCTGTGGTGACTAACAAGTGGGCGATCTACACCGAAACGTTGCTCGCACATTTCAAACTTTCGCCGTATTTCGATCACCTCGTCTGCGGCGACACTTTGACCACAGGCAAACCTGATCCAGGCATGATGTTCTATTCGGCGGGGCGCTTTGGCGTGAACCCGCGTGAGATGCTGATGATCGGCGATTCGGGCAACGACAGCCGTTCGGCGCAGGCGGCGGGCTCGCCTGTGGTGCTCATGACTTACGGCTACAGCGAGGGCGAAAGCCTTGTCGATTTGCACGCAAACGCAATCGTGGGTACATTTACGGATATTCCAGCACTGCTCGAAACCTGATTTTTCAGGGCGAGCGTAAAAAAGCACACAACATGTTCCTGTCAGTTCGCGTCACACCCTTTGGGTGGCAAAGCTCCGGAGCTGGTTGGCGTTAGCCATTCCATCTTGCCTTTGCGCGCGTTGCGAGCGCCCGCGTTTGTCAAAAACGCCGCAACAAAGAACCTGACCTTGACCCTTCCCCGAGCCAGTCTCAGGGACATCCACACTGGAACTGTTGCATCATGACCGAACAAGAATTTTTGAAGCTTGCTCAACAAGGCTTCACGCGCATCCCGCTCGTGGAGCAGACGCTCGCCGACCTCGACACGCCGCTGTCGATTTACCTGAAACTCGCAAACGACCGATACACTTTCCTGCTGGAATCAGTGGTCGGCGGCGAGCGCTTTGGCCGTTACAGCTTCATCGGGCTGCGCACCCGTACCCGCATCGAAGTGCGTGGCAATGAGATCACGCACATCACGCCACTGGGGCCAAACAAGCAGACGGTCGCTGATCCGCTGGATTACATCGCGGCGTATCAGGCGCAGTTCAAGGTGGCTACGATTCCCGGTTTGCCGCGCTTCTGCGGTGGCTTGACGGGATACTTTGGTTTCGAGACGGTTGGCTACATTGAGCCGCGCGTGGGCAAGCGCTATGCCGAGCAACCGCGCATTGATCAGATGGGTGTGCCGGATATTCTGTTGCTGTTGACTGAAGAATTGGCGGTGGTCGACAGTCTGTCGGGAACCATCTCGCTGATTGTTTACGCTGATCCGTCGAAGCCGGACGCGTTTCAACGTGCGACGGAACGCCTTGCTGAGTTGCGCGCCAAATTGCGCGAGCCTGCGAAACTGCCGTTGCAGCATGCGACCACCGTCGTCGATGCGCAATCGCAAATGGGCGAAGCCGCCTACGTTGCAGCGGTGCAAGTCTGCAAGGACTACATCGCTGCCGGCGACTGCATGCAGGTGGTGCCGTCGCAGCGCATGGTAATGGATTTTCCGGAGCCGCCGATCTCGCTGTACCGGGCGTTGCGTACGTTGAACCCAAGCCCGTACATGTTTTTCTACAACTTCGGCGACTTCCACGTTGTCGGTGCATCGCCAGAAATTCTGGTGCGCAAAGAAGGCGAAACGGTCACCGTGCGCCCCATCGCCGGCACGCGCAAACGCGGCGCAACGCGTGAGGAAGATGATGCCTTGGCAGCTGAACTTCTTGCCGACGAGAAAGAGCTGGCAGAGCACTTGATGCTGATCGATCTTGGTCGCAATGATGTGGGTCGCATCGCGAAGACGGGCTCGGTCGTGGTGAAGGACAGGATGATTATCGAGCGTTATTCACACGTGATGCACATTGTGAGTAACGTTGAAGCGACACTCAAACCCGGCACCAATAACATCGATGTGCTGCGCGCCACGTTTCCGGCGGGCACGCTCTCCGGCGCACCCAAGGTTCGCGCACTCGAAATCATTCACGAAGTTGAACCGGTCAAGCGCAGCGTTTATGGCGGTGCGGTGGGTTACATGAGCTATCAGGGCGACATGGATATGTGCATCGCCATTCGCACGGCGGTGATTCAAAACGGAAAGCTTTACGCGCAAGCGGGTGCGGGCATCGTGCACGATTCGGTGCCGACCAAAGAGTGGGAAGAGACTTTGCAGAAAACGCGGTCGGTATTGCGTGCGGCTGAGATGGTGCAACGTGGTTTAGATGGGGGTGTCGCATGAGTCAGGCAGATGGCAGGGAGTCTCTCCTGCGCAGCAGGGGAGATGTCGGCATCGCCGACAGAGGGGTTGGTTGCTTTTGCATTCATGGCTGCATCGCAAACCACCCCTCAGCCCCTTCGGGGCACCTCCCCTACCTCGCAGGGGAGGCTCTTAAATGAAAACTATCGATCTTCGTAGTGACACCGTCACCCGCCCTACACCCGGCATGATCGCGGCCATGAGCGCCGCGCCAGTGGGCGACGACGTGTGGGGCGACGATCCGACAGTTAACCGTTTGCAGGCGATGACCGCCGAGATCACGCGCAAGGAAGCGGCGCTGTTCTTCCCATCAGGCACGCAAAGCAATCTCGCTGGATTGATGTCGCACTGCGAACGCGGCGACGAATACATCGTGGGCCAGATGGCGCACACCTATCGCTGGGAAGGCGGCGGCGCAGCGGTGCTCGGCAGTATTCAGCCGCAACCGCTCGAACAGGAAGCCGACGGCACGATACCGCTTGCAAAAATTGCAGCGGCGGTCAAACCGTTTGGCCCCGGGCTCGGAACGCATTTCGCGCGCACCAAGTTGCTGGCGCTGGAGAATACGTGGGGCGGTCGCGTGCTGCCGCAGAGCTACGTGCTGGAGGCGGCAGCGCTTGCGCGCAGCAAGGGTTTGAACGTTCATCTCGATGGCGCACGGGCGTTCAATGCGGCGGTGGCGAGCGAAACTACAATTGCGGAAATTCTCGCGCCGTTTGATTCGGCATCGCTCTGCATTTCAAAAGGACTCGGCGCGCCGGTCGGTGCGCTGCTGGTTGGCGACCGCGCATTCATTGAGCGCGCGCATCGCTGGAGAAAGATGCTAGGCGGTGGTATGCGGCAGTCGGGCTATCTCGCTGCAGCCTGCATTTACGCGCTTGAGAATAATGTTGAGCGTTTGCACGATGATCATGCGAACGCCGCTGCACTCGCGGCTGGATTAGGCGAGATTGCGGAAATCACTGTGCTTGCGCAGGCGACGAATGTGGTGTTCTTGAATATTCCGGAAGCCCACGCGAAGCCACTTGAAGATTTCGTAAAAGCGCGCGGCATGCTGATGCAGGGCATTTACGCTGCGCGGCTAGTTACCCATCTCGACGTATCGCGTGACGACGTAAATAACTTCGTCGCCGCAGTGAAGGACTACTTCGCTGGAGCGGCAAAGTGATTCTGCTCATCGACAACTATGACAGCTTCACCTACAACCTCGCGCAATATTTTGGTGAACTCGGGCAGGAGGTTGAAGTCGTTCGTAACGACGCGATTGACCTCGCTGCTGTCGCTGCAAAGAAGCCCGAACGCATCGTCATCTCGCCCGGCCCCTGCACGCCGAATGAAGCGGGGATTTCGGTGCCGCTGATCAAGCAATTTGCGGGAAAACTGCCGATCCTGGGTGTCTGCCTTGGGCACCAAAGTATTGGCGCGGCGTTCGGTGCCAACATCATTCGTGCGCAACGGGTGATGCACGGCAAAACGTCCACCGTCACTCATAACCGGCAAGATTGCTTCGCTGACATTCCAACCCCGTACACCGTGGTGCGCTATCACTCGCTTGTCATCGAGCGGTCAACGCTGCCCGCTGAGCTCTCGATCACTGCTGAGTCCGACGACGGCGAGATCATGGGCGTACGCCACAAAACACTGCCGGTCTGGGGCGTGCAGTTTCATCCTGAGTCGATCATGACCGAATATGGTCACGATCTTTTGAAAAATTTCTTGTCCCTATAAATTTCTGTCATGTTGAGCGCAGCGAAACATCAGCCTGCCAACACTTTCGCTCATTCAAAGCAAAGTTGTTTCGCACCTGATCCTTCGCGCTGCTCAGGATGACACGCTAAAGCGAAGAAAACTATCATGCCAATTTCCATTTCAGAAGCGATCCAGCGCACGGTCGATCACCGCGAAATTTTTGAGGACGAAATGTTGTCCTTGATGCGCAAATTGATGTCCGGTGAATTCACCCCGGCGCAGTCGGCGGCATTTTTGCTGGGCCTGCGCGTCAAAAAGGAAACCATCGGCGAGATCGCGGCTGCCGCGACAGTGATGCGCGAGTTGTCGACCAAAGTGCCGGTTCACGACGAGCCGAACCTGATCGACATCGTCGGTACCGGCGGCGATTTGTCGCACACATTTAATATTTCTACAGCGTCGATGTTTGTCGCCGCCGCTGCGGGTGCCAGGGTCGCCAAGCACGGCAATCGCGGCGTGTCGTCGAAGAGCGGCGCGGCCGACGTTCTTGAGGCGCTGGGTGTGAACATCATGCTGACCTCCGACCAGATCGCGCAGTGCATCGTGGCGACGGGCATCGGCTTTATGTTCGCGCCCAATCATCATCTGGCGATGAAAGCGGTTGCACCAATTCGCCGTGAATTGGGTGTAAAAACCATCTTCAATATTCTCGGCCCATTGACCAATCCGGCCAGTGCGCCGAACACGATGATGGGCGTTTTCCACGCTGATCTGGTTGGCATTCAGGCGCGTGTGATGCAACGGCTCGGCGCGCAGCATGTCATGGTCGTGCATGGTCGCGATTCGCTTGACGAGATTTCACTGGGTGCGGGAACGCTGGTTGGCGAACTGAAGGACGGCAAGATCACGGAGTACGAAATTCATCCTGAAGACTTCGGCTTCACGATGAGCGCAACGCGGAACCTGCGTGTGGACACGCCAGAACAGTCGAAAGCGATGTTGCTGTCGGCGCTTGCTGGTGCGCCGACGCCTGCGCGAAACGTGGTGCTGCTGAATGCGGGGGCGGCGCTTTACACGGCTAATTTAGCGCCGACAATACGCGATGGAATCGCGTTGGCGTTGACGGCAATTGAGAGCGGCGCAGCGCGCAAAAAGGTAGATGAATTTGCGGCGTTTACGCAGTCCTTCCGAACCAAACCGTTTGTTGCATGAGCGATATCCTCAACAAAATCATCGCGACCAA
>Ga0209181_10006346_pt1 | contig 16595 bp, 16 predicted proteins | sample MAT05_FD_187208 | JGI IMG/M metagenome (GOLD analysis project Ga0209181, IMG submission 187208) | Freshwater microbial communities from Lake Fryxell liftoff mats and glacier meltwater in Antarctica - MAT-05 (SPAdes) (version 2) | ecosystem: Environmental > Aquatic > Freshwater > Ice > Liftoff...
TACATTTTTTATGCAAAGAAATAATATAGCCTTGGACGATCTTGATTTTACCATTCTTTCCTGCCTTCAGCAGGACGGTAGAATGAGTTTTACGGTAATGGCAGATAAACTAAAAGTATCTGTAGGCACTATACGAACAAGGGTAAATAAATTGATAGAAGATGGCACGGTGAATATTATTGGACGTGTAGATCCGGACAAAGTAGGGTTTCATTCCTATGCACATATTGCGGTGTATGTGCGCCCCGCAACCTTAAAAGAAAAGGTTGCGCAAAGCATTGCAAAACTCAAAGAAGTAAGTTTTCTCGCAATGACTTCAGGTGACTATGATTTGGAAGTGGATGTGATGTGTAGGGACAATGATCACCTTGTACATTTTGTAAATGAAATTTCAAAGATTGAAGGAGTGAACCAAACCAAAACAACTATTTATTTTAAGGTTTATAAATACGCACAGCCCGATTTGAATTTGCTGAAGAAAGAAGTAAAATGAGGCTTTTATTTGTGAATTGTGAATGGGCAATGGTGAATATTTACCATTCACAATTAACAATTCACCATTCGCCATTCACCATTCACCATTCGGTCATTTCAAATGATTCCAACCCTGCGCTACCAAGGCATGTTTGTTGCCGCCACGGGTTATCAAATGTTTTCCTTCTGCCGGTTCTGTTATATACCCAATCACTGAAATACCAGGATTGTTTTTTACTTTTTCATAATCTGCCTGCGAAACGGTAAAGAGTAGTTCATAATCTTCTCCGCCACTCAAAGCACAGGCGGTTGGGTCTAACTGTAAGTTGTATGCAAAAGCTTTTGCGTCATCATTCAGTGGGAGTTTGTCTTCGTACAACACACAGCCGGTATTGCTTTCTTTGCAAATATGCATGATGTCGCTGCTCAACCCATCGCTAATGTCCATCATACTGCTGGGTTTAAAGTCTGCTTCCGCAAAATATTCTATGATGTCTTTTCTTGCTGCTGGTTTTAGCAGCCGGCCTACTATGTAAGACTGTCCTTCCAGGTCGGGTTGTGCACCGGTAGTTTCAAATATTTTTTTCTCTCTTTCCAATAAAGTAAGTCCAAGAAAGGCGCCGCCTAATTCTCCACTCACACATATTAAATCGTTGGGCTGAGCGCCGCTGCGTTTTACATAGCGGTCCGGCGCCACTTCTCCAATGGCTGTAACACTTATCACCAAACCCTTTTGAGAAGTGGAGGTATCACCGCCTACCAGGTCTACGCCATGTTCTTCGCAAGCTGCATACACTCCGGCATAAAATTCTTCCAATGCTTCCAGGCTTACCCGGTTGCTAAAACCAATACTCATCAATACCTGCGTAGGCACTGCATTCATGGCATAAATATCACTCAGGTTTACGATGATGCTTTTATAACCAAGATGTTTTAAAGGTGTATAAGACAAATCAAAGTGAATGCCTTCTAACAATAGATCTGTTGAAACAACGGTTTGCCTGCCGAAATGATCGATCACTGCAGCATCATCGCCTACCGATACAATCGTAGATGCATTTTTGGTTTCATTGTTTTGGGTTAAATGATTGATCAACCCAAATTCTCCGAGGGAGGATATTTCTGTTCTATTTTCCGACATTAATTCATTTTTAATTTCCAGACAAATTTATTGTTCTCTTTATAAAATTTCACTTTACCCCCATAACTGTTCAAATCTACCTTTTGTACTTTTTTATAATTTTCCCGATCTTTTTTATGATCATAAAAATAAAAGGTCATGTTGTTACTGTCAATAATTTTAAACTCAGTTTTGTTATATGGGAAATCATCAAATGCATAAAAGTATTTAATCCCTTTACTTTTAAAATCTGTTATACTTATAGGCCAACCCATTTGTTCAATTCTAAAATCAACGATCTTATCAAATATCAATACCGAAGGCGTTTCTTTTTGTATATTTCTTTTGCTTCTTGGCGTGAAGGTTGTGTAATTACAAGATAAAAAAGATAAAGCCAGGGCGATCAAAATAGCTTTCACGCAATTATTTATTTATTTATCAATACTTCGCCTCCATTCACCACAGCTCTCAGTTCTTCATGAATATGCCCATTGGTAGCCAAAATATGCGGCTGATAGGGAGAATAAACATCGCTTTCAAAATCGGTAACCTTACCGCCTGCTTCTTCAATTAATAAAAATCCTGCAGAGCTATCCCATGCCTGTAATTTATGTTCATAAAAACCATCAAACCTTCCGGCAGCTACCCAGCAAAGATCTATGGCAGCACTTCCCAATCTTCTTACGGGTATCCCTTGCCTGATCAGTTTTTCAAAAACCTGCAAAGGGCCGTTGGGAGCATCAAGGTAAGTGTAGGGGAAACCGGTTACGAGGCAACTTTTTATTAATTCTGTTTTACTGCTAACGGATATTTTTTTATCGTTGAGCGTAGCACCACAACCTTTTTCGGCTACATACAATTCATTTAGTAATGGAGCATATACCGCTCCTAAAATCATTTTTCCTTCTTTTTCCAAAGCTATGCTTACACAACAAAGCGGGATACCATTGGCAAAATTTACGGTGCCATCAATGGGATCAATGATCCATTTGTATTCACTATTGGTTTTTATTTCACCTGTTTCTTCACTCAATATAAAATGATCGGGATATTCTTTTTGAATCATATCTATAATAGCCTTCTCTGCAGCATGATCAGCTTCAGTTACCAGGTTATTCATTCCTTCTTTATTGGAAATTTTAAATTCGCCATTAAAATAATGTTGTAATTGCGCAGCTCCTGCCTGCACCGCATTGAGTAAGGTAGTTTTTAACATGCGGCAAAGATAAGGAACGAAGCTGGTCAAAGGTGAATGGGGAATTGTGAAAAGTGAAAAGTGAAAGGTGAAAGGTGAAAAGTGAAAAGGTGAAAGGTTGAAACTGAAAGCATCAAAGCTGAGAGATGAATCCCTGGATGCGCTAAGTGAATTTACAAAGTTGAAAAATAAAACCTTCGTTGAGCTGTTCTTATTCTTTCAGTTTAATATCTTCGGTTTTGAGGACTGGTATAAATCCACGTAATTCGTTTACAAATAAAAATAGATTTGCAATTATCCATCATCATAGTAAATTATAATGTAAAATATTTCCTGGAGCAATGCCTCTATTCTGTTCACAAAGCATGTGCAAACATAGCTGCAGAAGTGTTTGTGGTAGATAATCATTCTACAGATGGAAGCAGGGAGTATTTATCCAATAAATTTCCGTGGGTAATTTTTAAATGGAATTCTACCAATGATGGTTTTGGTAAAGCAAGTAACAGTGTATTATCAGAAGCCATGGGGGAGCATATTTTATTTTTAAACCCGGATACGATTGTACCCGCAGATTGTTTTACAAAATGCTTATCAATTTTTGCTGCAAACAAAAATTATGGCGCCATGGGTGTGCGTATGCTGGATGGCAGCGGAAGGTTTTTAAAAGAAAGCAAAAGAGGATTCCCTTCTCCGCTTACATCTTTTTTTAAGATGTCGGGACTGGCCGGTTTATTTTCAAATTCAAAATTATTTGCCAGGTATTATGCAGGGCATTTGCCACAAAGAGAAAACAACGAAGTAGAAGTACTGGCCGGTGCTTTTATGATGCTTAGTAAAAAAGCCGTAGAAATATCCGGTGGTTTTGATGAAGATTTTTTTATGTATGGCGAGGATGTAGATCTTAGCTTTCGCATAATGCAGGCAGGGCTGATTAATTATTATTTTGCAGGCACCACCATATTGCATTTTAAAGGAGAAAGTACTCAAAAAATTTCTGCTGATTATGTGAGGCATTTTTATGGCGCCATGTTGCTGTTTGTAGAAAAACATTACAGCCACAAAAAAGCAACCGTCTTTATTATAAAAAAAATAATAGGATTCAGAAAGCTAATCGCATCTTTAAAAATTAATAGGGCTAAAGATGAACCGAAAAAACCTTTGTCGGATAGCAGTGTAAATACAGCTATAATTGCAGGGCAGCAAAAATTTAATGAATGCCTGCAGTTGATTAAATATGCTGTACCATCGGTTATGCTTGCTGGCAGAATTTCGATAGATGTTGATGATAAAGACACATCCATTGGAAATCTGGAGGATATAAAATTATGTATTAAGAAAAACACAATTGGCCGGTTATTGTTTTGTGAAGGGGAGATTACATACGAAGCTATCATCCAACAGGTAGAAAATTGTAAGGGTAAATCTGATTTTATTTTTCATGCGCAAGGAAGCAGTAGTATTGTGGGCAGTAGTGATAAAAATGCCAGAGGTATTTTTATTGCGAAGCCTTAATTTTCTGAATATCTGTGAGCCAGTTGTTAATCAAATTTTCATTTAGGCCACCGGGAACCAACTTCTCTGTTTTATAAAATGCTTCTGATTCTTTTAGCGCAATTTTTAAATCAAATTTATCCTGCAGGCAGGTGTAGAAAAGCTGCTGCTGTTTTAAATAAGTGGCCAGGTATTCCTGTTCTGCCTGCCCGGGAGTAGGCACCAGTATGGCTTTTTGTTGCAGGATGGCCAAATCCATGATGGTGGAATAACCTGCTCTTGCCAACACCATCTCAGACTGTTGTATCTTTTGGCTCAACTCATTTGAAGAAAGATGATTAAACACCTGAATGTTCTCTCCAAAAGATAAAGTAGCTGTTTGTGCAGGCAGGCCTCTAACCAATACCACCGGTTCTCCAAAGTCTTTTATTTGCAGCAGGATTATATTTTCAAATATGCTACGCTGAGGTTCAGGGCCAGATAAAACAACCAATAGTTTGTTGGTAACTGGAAGTAGTTGTTTTTTAAACCTCGATAAAACACCCATGTATTTAACAGGAACTATGGGTAACCGATTTGTATGGGACAGTTTTCCTGCCAGGTTTATGGGGCCTTCCGCATCGGGTACCCAACATTGGCTAAACCGGTTGATATAATTATAATGTATTTGTTGGGCTATTTTGTTAAGCCAGGGATTACCGGTCTCTATATGTAACTGATGAGTTATATAGACAGTTGGGGCGGTTGAATGATAAAGGCCAAAACGGTTGTCGGAAATTACTCCATCAATTTTTTGATCTTTTACAACTTTTCGCAACCATTTATGTTCATAATGTATGGTTTTTTTTATGCGGGGAGCCTGGCTGAGTAGCTTTAGAAAAAATGATCTTTTATGCTTACTGTATTTAATGTTATAACCTTTTAGTGGCAAAAAGTTAAGTATAGGAAATTCTTTTTTTAAGATAGCTTCAGTAGCGGCTTCGCCAGCTAATATAACACTGGCTCCGGCATTGATAAATGCATAAATAACAGGGATACAACGGGTAGCGTGGCCAAGACCCCAGTCGAGCGGAGCTACTAAAATCCGTAATCCTTTACCCGGGTTGTTAATTTTTTCGCCTATAATGCCCACAGAACAATATTTGTAAGTGAAAATAGTTTATTTTGTAACCAGAAAATTATGCAACAAGTAAAAAAAATATCCGCATTGCTATTAATTGCCATTTGTTTATTGTCAGCCGGTTGTTCATCATCCAAAAAAGCGGGATGTGGATGTCCTAATAAACAGGGTATGGTAGGCTATTAGCAGTGTATAAAAAGTTGTTTTAATGCACAACCCCAACAGAGACATTTTAGTACTTTTCAAGCAAGAGTTAATGACAGCCCAGGCCATGGAGCGTGAAGTATCTTTATTGCATGACCTGTTACACAATGTAGAAAGGTTGGACAATGTTGTAACCGCACACGAATTACTTGATCTGAATAAATTTAAAGTAATAAACAAACCCTATTTGATTAAGAATTTTTTGCGCACCGCAAAAGAAAAACCTTTTGTGTTTTTAAATAATAAGAATTAGCTCAATCTTGCCAGCGCCTCTCTCAATTTTTCCAACATAGTATTGATATCTTCTTTTTTGCAACATCCAACACTCAGCCTGTACCAATTACTTTTTTTATCGGCTCCAAAAGCATAAAAAGGAACCAGAGCCAGTTTTGCTTCGTTTAATATATAAGCAGTCACCTCTTCCTGGCTTAAAAGTTCATTGCCAGCGCTTGTTTTTTTACCTACCAGATCTATTTGCAAAGCAAGGTAAATAGCTGCCTGCGGGGTTATTGCATCTACATTAAAACCATCTTTTTTTAATTGCTGAAACCCTTCATATATTCTTGTGAGGCGAATATCTATTTCTTTCTTAAAATGAACCAGGTGGGTATTTACAGCCGCTTCATTGTTAAGGAATTTGGCAACAGCTTTTTGTTCTGCCATAGGCGCCCATGAGCCGATATGGCTGTTGATGGCTTTCATTTTTGCAATGACTTCTGCTGGTCCCAAAGACCAGCCAACCCTTACACCTGTGGCTGCAAAAGCTTTGCTGATACCATCTACAAAAATGGTATAATCCTTCATCTTTGGTCTTAAGGAAACCGGGTTGTAATGTATGGTATCTCCAAAAGTGAGTGTCCAGTAAATCTGATCATACATCAGGTATAATTTCTTTTCGCCTTCTTTCCTTTGTTCATTTTCTGCTATCACCAGGTCGCAAATAGCTTCCAGTTCTGTTTTTGTAAAGGTAGTGCCGGTAGGATTTAGTGGAGAACACACCGCAATAAGAGAAGCACCTCTTACATGAGGTCTTATCTGATCGGCTGTAGGCATAAAATTATTTTCCCGGGTAGCTTCAATCATCACATGCTCACCTTCTGTAAAATGCACATAATGATTATTGTTCCAGCTTGGCACAGGATAAATCACTTTATCTCCTTTATCTACAATAGCCCTGTAAATTGAATAAATAAGAGGTCGCCCACCTGCGGCTATCAAAATTTCCTGTGCTGTATAATTGATACCTTCATTTTTGCTGATAAAGTTACTTACTGCATTACGCAGATCCAGCTCTCCGTCTGCGGCAGGATATGTAGTGTAACCATTTTGGTATGCAGATATAATCTCTTTTTCCAGTTCTTCGGGTATGGGAAACTGTGAGGAATCAAAATCACCAATCGTATAATTGTAAATATGGTCTCCTTTACTAATCTTTTCTTTAATGATGCCACCCAATTTTACGATTTCCGAACCTATCAATGTTTCTGCCAGACGACTTAATTTGTGGGAGCCCATATAATAATTTTAGATAATGAGAGATATTTATTGACCTTGGCAAAAATACTTCTAAAGCACTTTATTACAAAAGGAATTAAAATGGCAACATGCAAAAGGATTGCTTAATTACAACAACAAATCCTTTTCAGGCGTGTATTTGAATGTATTTTGCAGGTTTGCAATTAAATGTTTTACAACAAATTTGAGTAAGTAAACATGTGGAGAATGTTGACGACCTGACAGCTTTTTATAAAATTTCCCGGATAGATCACTAAATATTTTCAAATTGCAAATGCTTAGTTACCTTTGGCAACGGTGCTGTTGAATTCAACTACAAAATTTATATCAAGGATTTTATATAACAAAAGATATGTTCAATTTAATACTCTTTGGCCCTCCGGGCAGTGGTAAAGGAACACAAAGCGAAAAACTAATTGTTCGGTATGGGTTAAAGCACCTTAGTACCGGTGATCTCCTGCGATCTGAAATAAACAGGCAAACAGCATTAGGACTTGCAGCTAAAAGTTTTATGGATAAAGGACAGCTTGTGCCGGATGAAGTAGTGATTGGTATGATTAGTTCTGCTTTGGATGAAAATCCTGAAGCAAAAGGATTTTTGTTTGATGGCTTTCCCCGCACATCTGCACAGGCCCTGGCATTGGATAATTTACTTGACCTTAAAAAAACTTCTATTGCGGTTATGCTCGCATTGGATGTAAGTGAAGAGGAACTTGTAAACAGATTGGTGAAAAGAGGTGAAACCAGCGGCAGGAGTGATGATAACAACGAGCAAGTGATAAGAGCCCGCATTATTGAGTATCATAATAAAACTGCTGCTGTGGCAGATTACTATAAAAAGTTTGATAAAGTAGTGATGATAAAAGGAGAAGGTTCTATTGATGAAATATTTGAAGCCCTGTGTAAAGAGATTGATACCCGGAATTAACAAAATATTTTTCCACGAGCTTCGCAATCATGCGGAGCTTTTTTATTTTTAGCATATGAACCAGGAAGAAAAATCAGCATTTATTCAAACTGAAATGTTTTTGTTATTGCAAAATATTTCAGAAAAACAAATACCTCTGTGGGGCAAAATGAGTGCACAACAGATGCTTGAACATTTGAATGATTTTTTTGAAGTCTCTATTGAGAAAATCATTTTTCCTTTGGTAACACCCGAAGAATACCTTCCCAAATACAGGGAATTTTTATACAGCGATAAAGTTTTTAAGGAAAACACTAAAGCTCCGGGAGGCGTGATAGGCGATGAGCCCTTTCCTGTAAGGACAGCTTCAATACAGGAGGCTACAAATAAATTACAGGATACGGTCCATTCTTTTTTCGGGTTTTTTAAAACCGAGCCTAACTACAAAACAATGCACCCCGTTTTTGGGATGCTCAGTTTTGAAGAGTGGGTAATGTTGCATTACAAACATGTAATGCACCACTATCGCCAATTTGCACTCATTCAATAATATTATTTATCCGGGCAGGCACCTTTGGTAAAAGATTTTACTCCTGCACAAGCTGCTACACAGGCATTACCATAGGTTTTATTGTCACACCCACATACAGGATCATATTGCATTGTGCACATACAATCTTTTTTGGCTTCACCTATGCAACCGCTGTCATTTGTTTTACTGGGGCTGCAGGCTGCCAGTATCAAACAAATAATAAGGATTCTTTTCATAAAGAAGTAGTGTTGTTTTTGAGCCAGGTTACGATATCATCAAATCTAATTTTTCCTGTGGAGATATCAATGACGAATTGATAAACTGCATCATCGCTTAAAGTAATTTTTTATTACCATATCGCCATATGGCTTCCATTAAATATATCCTATTCTTTTATTACCATCTACAAATGGATAATTAATAATAATACATTCATCTGCAGCAGCTTTTTCATCAATACTTGCATAAATATCTACTCCACCAAAAGTTTGAAAAAGTCATGATAAAGACGACTCCAGACTTCCTCTATGGCTTATTCCTTCAGACCCACCGAATTTTTCAATGGCTGTTTTGTGAATGGATAATGCCTGCTGAACTGATATCATTTAGCAAGTTTTTTTAATAATTCTTCTCTTTCTTCTACAATATTTTTTACATGATCCTCAAGATCCCATTCACTAGCCGGAATATTGTTTATTCTATTTATGAATAGCTCAACCTCTTTTAATTGGATCTCATTTAGATACTCAATTTTTTACTGTATTGCTTTTTTCATTTCTGAAATACTCATAACATTATATTTAGAATATAAAATTACCATTTTCTTTTCATTGCTTAGATTTGTTGGCTCAAATAAACAGCATGCAAAAACTAGGAAATTATATTACGGGAAAATGGATAGAGGGGGATGGCGATGGCCAGCAATTGTACAATGCGGTAAATGGTAAGCCAATAATATGCGCAAGCTCTGAGGGGCTTGATTTTGCAGCTATCCTGCAATACGCCCGGGAAAAAGGAAATCCTGCACTGCGTAAAATGACTTTTCAGGAAAGGGGCCGGATGTTGCGTGCACTGGCACTTCACCTCATGCAGCACAAAGAAAAGTTTTATACGATCAGCTATCTAAGCGGGGCAACCAGGATTGATAGCTGGATTGATATTGAAGGGGGCATCGGCAATCTTTTTTCCAATGCATCGCTGCGTAGAAAATTGCCTGATGAATCTTTTTGCCTGGATGGCGATCCCATCGTTTTGAGCAAAGGAAACAGTTTTATGGGCCATCATATACTGGTGCCCAAAGAAGGAGTGGCAGTACACATCAATGCATATAATTTTCCGGTATGGGGAATGCTGGAAAAAATTGCAGTGAACTTATTAGCTGGTATGCCGGCAGTTGTAAAACCGGCAACCGTTACCTGCTACCTTACAGAAGCGGTAGTAAGAGAAATTATACAATCCAATATTTTACCTGAAGGTGCTTTACAATTAATTTGTGGCAGCGCAGGAGATATGCTTAGCCATTTAAACTCGCAGGATGTAGTTACATTCACAGGTTCGGCAACTACCGGTATAAAATTAAAATCACATCCAACTATTTTAAATGAATCTGTACCATTTAATATGGAAGCCGATTCATTAAACTGTATGGTGCTTGGCGGCGATGTGGTGCCCGGAATGCCGGAATGGGATCTTTTTATTAAAGAAGTAAAAAAGGAAATGATTGTAAAAGCCGGGCAAAAATGTACGGCTGTGCGCAGGATTTTTGTGCCTGAAAATAAAATGGAAGCAGTTTCCAAAGCGTTAATTACTGAACTGGAAAAAACAGTGATAGGAAACCCGATGAACGAAAAAGTAAGGATGGGGTCGTTGGCTGGAGAGGGACAAAGGCAGGAAGTAAGAAGCCAGGTGCAGAAGTTGTTGGCATCCTCACAAATAATTTATGGTTCTCTGGATAGTGTAGCAGTTTTAGATGCTGACGAAAAAGAAGGGGCCTTTATTAGCCCTGTCTTATTAATGAACAACGATCCCTTTAATTGTGAAGAGCCACATAATGTAGAGGCTTTTGGACCGGTTAGTACCATCATGCCTTATAAAACTATTGATGAAGCTATTGCGCTTAGTAAAAAAGGAAAAGGCAGTTTATGTTCTTCTATAATTACGGCCGATGCAGCCATTGCTAAACTATATGTATTAGGAGCAGCAACGCATCACGGTAGGATATTGGTATTAAATAATGAATGCGCAAAAGAAAGCACCGGCCATGGATCTCCACTGCCATTATTGGTACATGGTGGGCCCGGAAGAGCAGGAGGTGGGGAAGAAATGGGAGGTTTGCGTGGTGTAAAGCATTACCTGCAACGCACAGCTATACAGGGATCACCTTCAATGATTACTGCCATCAGCAATGTTTATCAGCCTTATGCAAAAGGTACTACAGGAGGCATTCATCCGTTTAAAAAATATTTTGAAGAATTAAATATTGGCGACCAGATTGTAACAGAAAAACGCCTGATAACATCAGAAGATATTAACCGCTTTGCAGACCTGAGTGGTGATCATTTTTATGCTCATCTCATTAATACTGATTTTGATGGAACCATGTTTGAACAGCAGGTGGCGCATGGTTATTTTATAATGAGTGCAGCCGCAGGTTTATTTGTAGATAGCTATGAAAAAAATCCTGTATTGCTTAATTATGGGATAGATGATTTAAGATTTACCAAACCGGTTTATCCAGGTAACAGCATCTACATTCGGTTTACCTGTAAAGAAAAAACGGCACAGGAAATGAAAGAGATCAATCCTGAAATCGTTTTTGTAAAAGGGCAGGACATTCCTAAAGGCATTGTGAAATGGTATGTTGAAATTTTTGACCAAACGGATGAAATATCCGGAGTGGCCACTATTCTTACAATGGTGCAGATGAAAAATAACATTGTTAAATAAGAGGATGTTGTGGTAAAATCAAATGAATTATTATAATTTTATTACCCTCTATAAAACCGCTGTCCCTAATTGAAAATGGCAGAGATTCATTAAAAAATAAAAATTATTTATATGGAATATGTTAGAACGGAAACGCATAATGGAATCACCAGCATAGAGTTTCATCATCCTCAAAGCAATTCTCTCCCCGGCAAAATTCTGGAGCAACTGGCTTACGAAATTCATTTTGCCGGTACTCATATAGAAACCAAAGTGATCATTTTAAAAAGTGCAGGCGATAAATCTTTTTGTGCAGGCGCCTCTTTTAATGAACTCATGGATATTAACACATCGGCAGAAGGGTATAAGTTTTTTAATGGTTTTGCCCAGGTGATTAATGCAATGCGTAAGTGTCCTAAGTTTATCATAGCACGTGTGCAGGGAAAATGTGTAGGGGGTGGTGTAGGAATTGCTGCTGCTGCAGATTATGCAATTGCACTTTCTGGTGCCGATATCAAACTGAGTGAATTGGCCGTAGGTATTGGTCCTTTTGTAGTAGGGCCTGCGGTGGAAAGAAAAATTGGAACGGCTGCATTTGGCGCTCTGGCCATTGATGCAACCATGTGGCGCAATAGTGACTGGGCTAAAAGAAAAGGGCTTTTTGCAGAAGTACATGAGAATGTAGAAAATATGGATGAGTCAATAGAAAGATTATCTAAACATCTTTCCATTTCCAACCCGGAAGCTATGGCAGAAATGAAAAAAATGTTTTGGAAAAATACCGATCATTGGGATGAATTGCTCAAAGAAAGGGCCGCCATTAGCGGAAGATTGGTGTTAAGTAATTTTTCAAAATCAGCCATACAAAAATTTAAAATGAAAGCATAAAAAAATAAAACCCGGTTATTAATAACCGGGTTTTATTTTTTTATAGTAATATTTTATCAACCAAAATTAAAAATTTTAGGATTGCTGTTAAAAAATAATTGGTTGATGGTATGGAAAATTTTATTTTTTAGCGAAATGTTTTGGATAGCATTTCCATCATAATATTCTGCCTGAACAATTTTCATCTTTACCAATACAAGACTGTCTGAAACTAATTTGCTATAATTACTTATGCTGATAAAAGAATCATTCTCGTCTTCTACAACAAGTGCATGACCATTTATTTGCAACCTGCTGCCAGTTTGTTTTTTATAAAAATCGAGATATGCATAAAATTGTGGGTTTATATTTTTTGCATACCTGCCGTTGCAGGAAGTAAAAAACCAGATATGGCCATCAGCATCAACCTGTAATACTTCAATTATATTATTAGGTAATAATAATTCCGAATTGATGTCTGACTTGAACAGAGCTGTCTTAATCTGTTTAACCTTATTGGTAATAAAGTTTAGGTGTTCGCCGTTGTAATGCATAATTGATTTTTTAATAAACATTAAACCTTACAGTTTAATGGTGGTGTAAAATCAATGCCTGATAGGTTTTATACACTTACGGTCTTTAGATAGAATTGGGTTTTGGATTTGAACTTTAAATTAATATTTTTTTTTCAGTTAAGCATTTTTATAACTGCTTTTTTTTACTTTTAAACAGGTTGTGTATAATGGCAGTTCCATAAGCTTTAATGGTATCCACATTATTTATTACTGTTCTGCTTGCAGTTTGATTGAGCAAATTACTTAAAACCTTACCGCCTGTTGAAGCCCCTGCAACACCACCCATCAATTACCGGTAAGTAAACCAACTCCTACAGTTCCGGCTGTTTTTAAAACACTGCCCAAAACGGCAGAAGGCATAATATTACCCATGGCAGATTTGATTAGGTTTCCCGGTTTCAGGCTATCTGCTGTTTCATGAAATTGTGAGATAAGTTCGTGCTTCTGAAGTTGCCTTTTTGCTTCCAGTGCTTCTATGGCTATCCTTAATTCAAGGGCATTATTAATTCTCATCTTTTAGTCATTTTTTTTATGATCACATTTGTTACCGGCTCTTCAATCCATTTATCTTTAAAGAGGTAACATAATACAGCTACAATTCCATAAAAACCCGCCAATACAAAAAAGCCATAATAAGTTTTGCCAAGTAATTCTCCCAGGAAAAAACCAAGACCAACATTAAGCATGATTACAAAAATGCTGATAATGGCAATCAGGATTATTTTGCTGATAAGCTCAGCCATTATATCTGAAGATTTTTCTGTAGTCTTTAGTTTAATAAGTTCCACATTCGTTTCCAGGTAATCACTTGCCTTTTCAAATAAAGATTCAATGTGGTTGCGTTGCTGTTCCATTAGTTCTGTTTGACGGGATTTTATGAAAGGTTTAATTAGCTAAAATTTCTTTTAGCTTCTTTTTCTTTTTCTATTATTTCGTTGGCTTCGCTCCTGATATTGTCAAACTTTCCTTTGAGTGTTTCTTTCACTTCGCCAAATTTGTTCTTTAAATCTTCACCTAACTTATCTTTTTTCTTAGATAATTTTTTTCTTGTTTCAGAACCTTTTTCAGGTGCCATTAAAATACCTAGTAAAGCACCTGCTGCGGCACCTACTAATAAACCTGCTAATAATTTACTTTTGCTCATTTTGTTTATTTTTTAGATGTTTACAAATATGGTTGTCATTTCTATATTGCTAAAATGTTGCCAAACTTATCTTGCTGTAAAATGGGTAAATATTAACTCATTTCGTTTAGTTAATGTACAAAAAAATCAGCGGAAATACAATTAAATGGTATGTCATATAGGATTGCATATATGTAAATTTGGCAGCATTTGTATTTTACCGAATTACTTTACAACAAGTCTGTCTGCATTATTATATTTGAATGGAATAATATGAACAGCCGTTACATTAATGATCTCATCTTAGTAATACGACCATCCGAAAAACTTAAGTTGCCGCCAGCATTTATAATCAGATCATTTAAAGCCCATTTACACCGGTGCCTGGCGTTGCGTAATTATTTGCCGGGTTTAAATTTATAAAACGATACAAAGAAAAAATCTTATAAAATTCTTTTCATATTATTATATTGTATAATTTTAAATGGCTTGCTTGCACATATATTTTAAAATCCGTAGCCGTTAACAACGCTAAGTTATTCTGCCGTTATCAGTCTATAGTGTTTAGGAGCGTTTCACTTTCCCCACAAAGTCTTATAACGAAAATAATTTTCCTCAATAATTAGTACCTGCATTAAAAATGAGTTTAGGGCGTATCCGGAAAAGCTTTACAAATCAGCAAGGGGTAAATTACACTGCAAACTAACATAATGGAGCATAAAGCACTTTTTTCAGCAAACATTTATATCCGGCAAAAAAATATATGATCAATTATTTCTTTTTATATTCAAAAATCATCGTATTATTGCATCGGAATAGGTTGAGAGATTATCCCATATCACTTGCTTCAATGTACAACTTCTTCCATCAGTATATATTTACAACTTCAATTTTATTTTAAAGGCACAATTACAGCGGACTTTTTGAACAACGCATTTCTCAATACTTTATGTACGACATATCACAACTGAACGAATTGCTCGTTCCCGAACTGCATGACATTGCAGAGCAGTTAAACATACCAAATTCAAAAAAAATGAATAAGCAGGAATTGGTTTCTACCATTCTTGATAAACAATCTAATATGGCAACAGAGAATAAAAAGCCTGATGGCGAAAAACCAAAACGCAAACGTATTGCAAAACCAGATGCTGCAACTGAAGTACTTGAAACTAAGCAGGATGAACTTTTTAAAAAAGAAGCTGCTCCTAAAGAAGCAGCCCCCATCTCTAAAAAAACTACCGCAGAAAAGAAGCCTTTAAAAAAGCAAAAAGTAGAGCAGGAAGTAATTGAAGAAGATGATGATGAGGAAGACCTGCAACCCATCACCAGCGAACAAAGCACTATTCCGGCTGCAATTGCTCAAATGCTGGCCGCAGAAGACGAAGTGCAACAGCCGGAAGTTGATATGGATGATGAGGATGACGAAGAACAGGAAGAAAGCCCCAGCCGCCCCAATAACACCCGTACTTTTCAACCCAAACAACAACCTGTTTTTAATATAGAATTTGATGGAGTAGTGCCAGGCGAAGGTGTGTTGGAAATGATGCCCGATGGATATGGTTTCCTGCGCAGCAGCGATTACAATTATTTATCATCTCCTGATGATATCTATGTATCTCCCTCACAAATAAAATTATTTGGCCTTAAAACGGGTGATACTGTTTTTGGTTCTGTACGTCCTCCAAAAGAAGGCGAAAAATATTTTGCTTTGCTAAAGGTTACTACCATCAACGGTAAAAGCCCCGAAGAAGTAAGAGACCGGGTTCCGTTTGACTATCTCACACCATTGTTTCCTTTCGAGAAAATGAACCTGACCACCAAGTCGGATAATTACAGTACCCGTATTATGGACCTGTTTACACCCATTGGTAAAGGTCAGCGTGGATTGATTGTAGCTCAACCCAAAACCGGTAAAACCATGTTGCTAAAAGAACTGGCCAATGCCATTGCCGAAAATCATCCGGAATGTTACCTGATGATTGTGCTGGTAGATGAAAGGCCGGAAGAGGTAACTGATATGGAACGCAGCGTAAAGGCAGAAGTAATTGCTTCTACCTTTGACGAACCGGCCGAAAAACATGTAAAAGTTTCAACCATTGCTTTGCAAAAAGCAAAACGCCTGGTAGAGTGCGGCCACGATGTGGTGATATTGCTCGATTCAATTACCCGTTTGGCAAGGGCACATAATACGGTGGCCCCCAGCAGTGGTAAAGTGTTGAGTGGTGGTGTAGAAGCTAATGCGATGCAAAAGCCAAAACAATTTTTCGGCGCAGCCCGAAAAATTGAAAACGGCGGATCGCTTACCATCATTGCAACTGCCCTGGTAGATACCGGCAGTAAAATGGATGAGGTAATCTTTGAAGAATTTAAAGGTACCGGTAATATGGAACTGCAACTGGAGCGTAAACTATCCAACCGTAGAATTTATCCTGCCATTGATATTGTTGCTTCCAGCACAAGAAGAGATGATTTGCTGTTGGACAAAGATACCTTCCAGCGCATGTGGGTATTGCGCAAACATATGGCCGATATGAATCCGGAAGA
>Ga0209181_10006347_pt1 | contig 16594 bp, 11 predicted proteins | sample MAT05_FD_187208 | JGI IMG/M metagenome (GOLD analysis project Ga0209181, IMG submission 187208) | Freshwater microbial communities from Lake Fryxell liftoff mats and glacier meltwater in Antarctica - MAT-05 (SPAdes) (version 2) | ecosystem: Environmental > Aquatic > Freshwater > Ice > Liftoff...
GAAGTCGCTGACCCTGAGATGGATGCGGACGAATCGCGATCGGACGAGCGAGATAGACTGGCTTGGCGTACCTACCGCCTAGTCACGCACACACCTCAAGAAGCATTTCAGTCCCGGCCCCTAAGCTTTACCGAGCCCCGAACCCCAAGCCCCGAGCCCCGGCTCTGGGGAGCCCCGAGCCCCGAGCCCCGGCTCTTGAAGCCCCCGCTGTTAAGCTCTACCGAGCCCCGAGCCCCGAGCCCCGAGCCCCGGCTCTGGGGAGCCCCGAGCCCCGAGTCCCGGCTTCTCGCGCCATGACCCTCGAAGCCCACCTAACTTACTGGGGTCGCTGGCTGCTGGTGCGACTGACGCCGACCCGTATCGATATCCCCTTGCTGATCGCTTTGGTGCTGCTGGCCGGCACCAGTTTGGTCGTGGTGTGGAGTGCCGGTTCGCAGAGTTCGGACATGGTGCTAAAGCAAGCGATGCGCTTTGGTGTGGGTTTCGGCCTGATGGCGCTGGCGATGCGCGTGCCGCCCTCGGCGTGGCGGCGCTGGACGCCGTGGTTCTATGGTTTCTGCAACTTCTTACTCATCATGGTGTTGGTGCTTGGCGAGGGCAAAGGAGCGCAGCGCTGGCTGGACTTGGGCTTTGTGCGCTTTCAGCCGTCGGAGCTGCTAAAACTTGGATTGCCGATGATGTTGGCCTGGTTTTTCCACGACCGCGTGTTGCCGCCAAGTGTTGGCGCACTTTTCACCGCCCTCATCTTGATTGCGATTCCGGCCGGTTTGATCGTCATTGAGCCGGATCTCGGCACAGCAGTTCTGGTCGCCGGCAGCGGCATTTTTGTGATCTTTCTGTCGGGCATTTCCTGGTGGTGGATCACCGGTCTCGCCGCAGCCGCCGCGGCGAGTTTGCCGATCGTGTGGCAGTTCATGCACGAATATCAGAAGAACCGTATCTACATGTTCCTAAGTCCCGACTCCGATCCGCTAGGCAGTGGCTGGCAGACGATCCAGTCAAAAATCGCGGTTGGCTCGGGCGGCTTGACCGGCAAAGGCTGGACGCTGGGTACGCAATCGCAACTTGAGTTTTTGCCCGAACGCCATACCGATTTCGTGCTCGCGGTTTTCAGCGAGGAATTCGGCTGGGTGGGTGTGGCGTTACTGATGCTGATCTACCTCTTCATCATCGGCCGCACACTATGGATCGCGGCCAACGCGCGAGACACGTACGGTCGCTTGATCGGCGGGGCAGTGGCGCTGACCTTCTTCGTTTACATCCTGGTGAACAGCGCCATGATCACGGGATTGATGCCCGTGAAAGGCGTGCCGCTGCCGTTGATCAGCTATGGCGGAACCTCCGTCGTCTCACTGCTGATCTCCTTCGGCATCGTGTTCTCCATCCACGCACACCGACGCTAATCGACATTGGGCCTGCGCGAACCAACTTTAATCCCGCGCCAGCCCAATGCCAGATCCTCAAGAACTACTCAAAGCCGTTACGGAACACATCATTCGGCAAAGTCCCGGACGTGAAGCAGCCCAAAGCGCGGTTGTTGGTGACCTTGGGGCCGAGCAAGGTGCGATGGGCGGCCGCAAAGACATTGCTCGACGTGCAGCCGGCGATGCCGTTTAAATGGCAATAACTCATCAGCGTGCCACGCACATTCGCCACGCCATTGACAGTAACCGGGGCGGGACAGCTCTGCGTGCCGGAAAAGCAACCATTACCCTCCCCGCTGAAGCAGTTGTCGATATATGGCGCCACGTTGGTGGCCGCACCGGTAACCGCATTGGAGCAATGCGTGTGATCGGCGCCGAAGTTGTGGGCAATCTCATGCGCAACCAAACCAATATCGTTGGCGGCCGTGGATCCGACAAACTTGAATACCCGCGAGACGCTGTAGTGGCCCGCAGTGCAGGTTCCATCGGTACAGCCGGCGAAAGTGTTATTGGTTTGTGTGCAGTAGTTCACGGAAGGGCTGGTCAGCGTCCAGGCAATGCCATCTGAGGAATTGGGGCTCGCGGCTTTGCCCGAAATCATGGCCACAAATGCGCGCGGCGTTCCAGCTTGTGTCGACGCCCAAACCTCGCCCACCTCGTCCAGTTGGTCGAAGGTATCGGCAGCCGTGTACGGATCAGCAGCGGTGCGCAACAAAGTAGTGCCCTGCACTAAGGTCAGGTCCAGATCGCGCTCATAGACCACATTCATGCCGACGAATAGCGCCGTCATATAGATGGTGGCATTCGCCGTACTGCCCGAGAACTTCTGCGACAGCAGTTCATTGTCGGTGTCGATGGCGACCACCCCCAATCGCGACGCAGCACGGATCGCAGAAGCCACCGGCATTGCTGCGATCGCTGCGGTATTGGATGCCGGCATCACCATCTGATCGCGATGCGTGTCGCGGTTACATACGAATTCCGTCGGCGCCCCGCGCAGATCGGTCTTCGCGTCGCGCAATTTCAGCCGCTGCCCGCCACCAAAGCGCTCACCGTCGATCTGGTACATCTTGCCATCGTTACCGAAGACCAAGCCTTGCACCTGACGCCCATCGGGCGACATCGCAAAACCGATGCGCGGGGCATCTGTCACCTCTCGATCCGCTAAGAAGGTGATCCAGTTGCTGCGCGGCAACTCGCGCATTCCCGCAGCACCGACCTCAAAGATCTTCGCATCCGGTTCATACAGATCCACGCGACGCATGCGCACTGAGCCCTCTTCATCGAAGGACAGCGGCAGATTGGCGAACACCATCGTCGCACCCACCTCCAGTGTCTGCGCACGCGCGGACTCCGCTGCAGACAACTCCGGTGCAGCCTGAACCAATGCAGGCACCGCCAGCGCTAAGACGACGAGCATGACTTTGACCATTGAAGTTCTCCCTTGTCTCGAACCCAAGAATACAACGACGGCATTCGGTGTCCCGCTGAACGCGCTCGGCTTGGATCAAAAGACGCTGCACTGCGCAGCGCCTTCAAGGCGACTTGATTTCACTATTCGATTCACCACGGCAATAACTGCTGTGACTTGCTTGCGCTCAGGCTATCCCTGAACCCATAAAAACCCGCCAGTGATTTTTATGACACGCCACCTCGCACCCCTGTTGATAAGACTCGCCCGAATCATCATTGCGCGGCGCGCGACGACTTGGCAATCCAGTGACTTTTACTTCTCGCCACGGAAACGCGAACAGCCAAAGCAAGCACGGTCACCGGATTGCTTCGCTTGCGCTTTCGACGACCGTAAAGAAAAATCTGAGGCGCTATCACGAAGACGTTCGCATTCACCGCAGCAGTCATACTCCGGCGCGCGTCCTATACAACTCAACGTCTTGCACATCGCGCAGGCCGCAGTGCGTAAGGCATTATCTCTATTCGCTTGTTGGTCTGGATCCCCTCAATGCATCGACTCACTGCCCTCTTCGTGGTTCTGGCGCTGCTCTGCGGGTGCGGTGAATCCCCCACGCCCATAGCACCGGCTGATCCATCGCCAGCGGTCACAGAGGTCACGGATCATGCGGCGCAGTTAACCACTTTGTATGCGGAGTTTTGGGAGGCCGAACTCAAGCTCAGCCCGATGACTGCGACGCAAGTTGGCGACCCACGCTACAACGACCTACTGCCAAATACGCTAAGTGCTGACTACCGCGATCAAAGCCGACAGCACGCACAGAGTTTTCTTGAGCGGGCGGAAAAAATCGGCGCCCCGGGCTTGAGCGGGCAAGACTTGCTGTCATATGAGCTGTTCGTGCGTAGCCAACGCGACACCTTGGCCGAGCTTGAATTTCCGCGACATCTGGCGCCGCTAAACCAGTTCTTTAGTTTCGCCAACCACTTTGCAAGCTTAGGTTCGGGCAGCACCGCGCAGCCATTCAAGACCGTCAAAGACTACGATGATTGGCTGAGCCGTGCGCGCAAGATTCCGGTGATCTTCGATCAGGCCATCGTGAACATGCGTGAGGGCATGGCCGCGGGCGTGGTACAGCCCAAAGTATTAATGGAAAAAGTCCTGCCGCAACTCGACCAGCAGATCGTGGACAAGATTGCCGACAGCACTTATTACGGCCCGATCACGCGGCTGCCCGAAACCTTCAGCGATGAAGACAAGGCTCGGCTTACGGCGGCATATGAAAAAATGATCACCGAGCAATTGGTCCCCGCTTATCAGCGGCTACGCGCCTTTGTCGCTGACGAATACATCCCGGCAGCGCGCGATACCGTGGGCCTTGGCGCGCTGCCGAATGGCGCGGCTTGGTATGCGTATCTGGTGCGGCAGAGCACCACCACCCATCTCACGCCCGATCAGATTCATCAGATTGGTTTGGACGAGGTCACGCGTATCCACACTGAAATGGAAGCCCTGCAGCAAAGCATGGGCATCAAGGGTACGCTCAAGGATTTTTTCGCGGTGGTGAAAGCGGATCCGGCCAACTATTTCAGCGATGAACTCGAACTGTTAGCCGCCTATGGCTCCTTCCGCTCGACCATTCAGCCTAAGCTCGCGGCGCTATTCGATATCCAGCCCAAAGCGGATTTTGAGATTCGCCCGGTGGAGCCTTTCCGTGCGGCGTCGGCGTCCAGTGGACAGTACAACGCCCCCAGTGAAGACGGTACGCGTCCTGGCATTTTCTATGTCAACACCTTCGATTTGCGAGCGCGTCCGCGCTGGGCCTTGGAGTCCTTGTATTTGCATGAGGCGACACCGGGACATCATTTCCAAGTGGCTTTGCAGCGTGAGCTGACCGATTTGCCGAAATTTCGACGTTTTGGTGGCGAAACCGCCTTCGCCGAAGGTTGGGGTTTGTATGCCGAATCGCTGGGCACCGAACTTGGCGTCTATACCGATCCGATGATGCAATTTGGTGCACTCGACGCCGAACTCTGGCGCGCGATTCGCCTTGTGACCGACACCGGCATCCACGCCAAAGGCTGGACGCGCGATCAGGTGCTGGAATACATGTATGCCAATTCGCCGTCCGAAGAAACCCGTGCGGTCTCAGAAGCCGAGCGTTTCATGGCGATCCCGGGTCAAGCGCTCGCATACAAAATTGGACAACTCAAAATTCGCGAACTGCGCGACCGGAGCGCCAAGGCCTTAGGCGAGAAATTTGACGTGAAAGCCTTCCACCGGCAAGTGCTGCAAGATGGCTCGCTACCGCTGGACGTGCTCGAAGCCAAGATCGATCGATGGATCGCTTCGCAATTGTCCCCCTAGCAGCCTGTCGGACTTGAAGAATCGAAGCGAAAATCTGACTGGGCGAAGCCAGATTTCGTCGATTTTGAAGGGTAATAGCTCTTCTATTGCCCGAGAAAGCGGCGGAATATGGATCGTCCAGGCGGATTTGCAGCCGATTTCCTTTAAGTCCGACAGGCTGCTAGATTCCTCAGTGCAAGGGCAGCTAAGCACTGAAGTGATATGGCTTGCTTGTGAATCTCGGTCTCACACCCGAAAGGCCAGTGGCGGCTCGCACGCGAAAGCATGAGCGCCTGAATCGCGTCGAAAGGGCACGCTCGGCTAAGAGCCCGTCCTCGAATCTTCGTCGCTAGAATTCGCCCGATGATTACCTTCCGAAATTTCGCGCTGCGGCGCGGCGACAAACTGTTGCTGTCCGAAATGGACACGGCCCTGTTCGATGGCATGCGCGTCGGCGTGATTGGCCGCAATGGATGCGGTAAATCGAGTCTGTTCGCTGCCATCCAAGGCGAGGTGGAGGCCGATCGCGGCGATCTCGATATCCCGGCGCGGCTGCGCATGGCCAGCGTTTCGCAAGAAACCCCCTCGCTGCCCGATCCGGCAATCGACTTTGTGCTTTCTGGCGACACGGTAGTTCACGCCATCATTCGTGCGGAAGCGGCGGCGATGGCGGCAGAAGATTGGGATGCGGTGGCCACGGCGCACCAGCAGCTCGCCGATATCAACGGCTACGACGCCAGCGCGCGCGCCGGCAAATTGCTGCATGGCTTGGGCTTCACCGCCGATACGCATGAGATGCCGGTTTCGGCCTTCTCCGGCGGCTGGCGTGTGCGCTTGAACTTGGCGCGCGCCTTGATGATGCCGAGCGATTTGCTGCTGCTCGATGAGCCGACCAACCATTTGGATCTGGACGCGGTGCTGTGGCTGGAGCAGTGGTTGCTGAAGTATCCCGGCATGCTGATGATGATCTCGCACGATCGCGAGTTCCTCGATGGGGTCAGCACACATACGCTGCACTTAAACGAAGGCCGCGCCAAGCTCTATATGGGCGACTACACCAGCTTCGAGCGCCAGCGCTCGGAGCATCTGCGCCAGCAGCAGATTGCCTTCGAGAAGGAGCAGGTCGAGCGCGCCCATCTGCAAGCCTTCATTGATCGCTTCAAGGCGTCCGCCGCGCGCGCGAAGCAGGCGCAGTCGCGCGTGAAACGCTTGGCGAAATTGGCCGGTACCGAGGCCGTTCGCGCCGAGCGCCAAGTGCGCATCGGCTTTTCCGAACCAATCAAGCAACCCTTCTCGTTGATCCAGTTGCGTGATGTGGATGCCGGCTATGGCCAGGACAACGTGATTCTGGAGAAGGTGCGCTTTGGTCTGGAAGCCGGCGACCGTATTGGCCTGCTCGGTCCGAACGGCGCAGGCAAATCGACGCTTGTGAAAACACTCGTGGGCGAATTGCCGATGGTCAATGGCGAGCGCATCGCGCACCCGGATTTGGAACTCGGCTACTTTGCGCAGCACACGGTCGAATCGCTGAACGAGGGCCAAAGCCCGGTCGACCATCTGCGCGACATCGCACCAACGGGAAGCCTGCAGGACTTTCGCGATTTCCTTGGGCGCTGGAGTTTTCCAGGGAATAAGGCTTTCGAGATCGTGGACGGCTTTTCGGGCGGCGAGCGCGCGCGGCTGGCACTGGCGCTGATCGCATGGCGCCGCCCCAATGTGCTGTTACTCGATGAACCGACCAACCATTTGGATCTGGAAACCCGCGAAGCACTCGCCGAAGCCTTAAGCGATTTCTCGGGCGCCATCGTGCTGGTCTCGCATGATCGCCATCTCACCGGCCTCGTTTGCGAAACCTACTGGCGCGTAGCAGACGGCCATGTCGGCGCCTTCGACGGCGATCTGGACGAGTACGCCGCTTGGTTACGCTCGCGCGGCAACAAACCTGCCGAGAAAAACGGGCGCAAGTTAGTAGCCGCTTGAGGCGCTGATGTGAGCGCCGCTGGTTAGTTAAGAGCGCGGCTGTTGAAGCAAGAGCGGGCAAAGTCGGTCTAAGTATCCAGGCCGCGCCTCGCTCCCCTCGCCCACGCTTTTTTGGGAGAGGGGCCGGGGGTGAGGGCGCTTTGCTCCCCTCGCCCACGCTTTTTTGGGAGAGGGGCCGGGGGTGAGGGCGCTTTGCTCCCCTCGCCCACGCTTTTTTGGGAGAGGGGCCGGGGGTGAGGGCGCTTTGCTCCCCTCGCCCACGCTTTTTTGGGAGAGGGGCCGGGGGTGAGGGCGCTTTGCTCCCCTCGCCCACGCTTTTTTGGGAGAGGGGCCGGGGGTGAGGGCGCTTTGCTCCCCTCGCCCACGCTTTTTTGGGAGAGGGGCCGGGGGTGAGGGCGCTTTCGCACTGTTTCAGCGTACTCAGTTGAGCGCGTGAACGATGCGTTCATAAGCTGCCGTGAGCCAAAGAAGACCGCACTGCGCGAAAGTACAAAAGGCCGACGCACAAGCGGGACGCGAAGGACAGCGAAGGAAAAGCAGAGCGCGCGAAGTGAAGCCAAATTGCGTTGACTGAAGCCAAAATTAAGCCGAGTTGACGACCACAACAAGCCATCCGGGTTGCGCGCTTTGCTTCCCTCGCCCACGCTTTTTTGGGAGAGGGGAGCGAAGCCTGTCGATATGAATGCGCTTTGCCCAGCTAGCTTTCCTTCGCTGTTCTCTCTGCATTTCCTTGCTGTTCGTTCGCGTCCAAAGTCTTGCTGTCAACAACGGTCACGGTTGGCTTCCTTTCCTGACTTCCCTTTGCGTCTGTGCGTCTTTGCCTTCAACGCTTGATCTGCTGTCGCCAACAATCGCCCAGCCCAAGACTGAACAGATCCCACGATTCCTAAGCAGACGTTCATCTTCTCACTCGCAAAAATTTGCTTGATTGTGTCAAACGCATGTTTCTGGAGTGAAGCTTCTGTTATTTTCGAGTTAAGGCGCTTGCCATGGGCTTGCGCTGACCCTCGTTTTAGCCCGGAGGACACGATCAGGTTTTGATCGTGGACGCAAGAGGAATGCATGAATAACAAGTCCAACCCCAATTTCATCAAGCGACTGCTGGTGCGGTCGGTGGCTATTGCGCTCGCGATTCCGTTCGCGTTGCCTGCCTTCGCGCAGGACACGGATGAAGACGAAGACGATACGAAGATGGAAGGCGTAGAAGTCGTCGGTTCGCGCATCAAGCGCTCGACGGTTGAAGGCCCGGCGCCGGTTGTTGTCATCACGCGCGAAGACTTCGAACGTGAAGGCTTCACGACCGTTGGCGATGCGCTGCAGTCGTTGACGCAGAACACCACCAGTTCCTTCACTGGCGACCTCGCAGTCACGGGCTTCTCGCCGAATGCGCAGGTAGTCAATCTGCGTAATTTAGGCCCCGGCTACACGCTGACGCTGATCAACGGTCGTCGTCCGGCGCAGTATCCGCAGCCCTATAACCGCGACAACAACGTCGTCAACATCCGTGCGATTCCGGCCTCGATCATTGAGAGCGTGGAAATCCTCACCGGCGGCGCCTCGGCCATTTACGGTTCCGACGCGGTCGCGGGCGTGGTCAATATCGTGCTGCGCAAGAACTTCGACGGCAATCTGATCAAGGGCACGATCGGCACCACGCACGACGGTGGCGGCGATTACGGCAATATTGAATACACCGGTGGCCGCACTGGCGATCGTTGGAGCGCGGTGTTTGCCTTCCAGGCCAGTCAAACCGATCCGGTTTTCGCCAAGGATCGCGACTTCCTATCCGACACGCGCGAAGGTCCGCTGGGCCCAGGCTTCACCAATCCAGCGCTGTCGCTGATCAATATCCGCATCTCCAACCCGCAGCCGGGTTCGGCGCTGAGCCAGAACGCCTATTACCCCGGCCAAGCGGTGTGCGATCGCTTCGGCTACACCACCGTGACCACGGTCCCGCGCGGCCAGTATTGCGGATCATTCACACAGCCGTCCTCGCGCTCCATCGCTAACGAGAACGAGTTTTACTCGGGCTACGGCTATTTCACCTTTGATCTGAGCGACAGCATCCAGATGTTTGGTAGCGCCACCTACTTCAAGCAAGAAGCGGCGTCGAGCTCCGGTACGGAATTCTGGGGCACCTCGGGTAATCGCTTCCTGCAGACGCGTACAGGTGCGGCGACCTCTTCGTATTTCGATCCGCAGGTCGGCGGCTTGGTGCAGTTGCAGCGCGTTTTCAATCCCTTTGAATTGGGTGGTGAAGAAGCGGTTGTCACCTTGTACGATGAGAAGACTTACGATTTGAGCTTCGGCTTCTCCGGCAGCTTTGGTGATCGCTTCGATTGGGAAACCTCAGTTGCTCACTCCAAGTACGATTACACGCAGGATCGCCCGCGTCTGCTCGCGCAGGCCGTGCATAACTACTTTCTCGGCCCCCTGCTGGGCTTCAGCGGCCCGCTGCCAGGCTCGACCGGCAACTCGCCGATCCATAACTTGAATCGTGACCGTTGGAACACGCCGTTTACGCCGGAGCAGTACGCGGCCGTTTCGACGCGCGTCATCAACGTCAGCGAGACCGGCTCCTCCAACTTCAATTTCGCCGTCACCGGTGACTTATTCGATATGCCGGCCGGCCCCTTAGGCTTTGCGGCAATTCTAGAAGCCGGCGAGCAGACCATCGATCTGCGCAGTGATCCGCGCACCAACCAGTTGCGTCCGCTCGATTCGCAAACTATCTACAACCTGACCAGCTCAGGCCGTACCGAAGGTGAGCGCGATCGTTATGCCTTGGGCGCGGAATTCCGCGTTCCACTGTTGGATAGCCTGACTCTGCAGGCCGCGGCGCGTTACGACAAGTATGACGACATCACTGAAGTCGATGACGCGTCCACTTTCAACATTGGTATGGAATGGCGCCCGCTCGACGTGCTGTTGCTGCGTGCCTCCTATGCCACCAGCTTCCGCGCGCCGGATATGCAGTTGGTGTACGCGGAGGGAGCGGCCTCGTTCTCGACCGTGCTGGACGAATTCTCCTGCCGTTCGGGCCTCGGCCTCGGTGCACCGACGCCGGCCACGCCGCGCTCACGCGCGCAGTGTAATGTCTCAGGTGATCGCACCATTTACAGTGCGCAGACTCTGATCGCCGGTAACCCGCTGCTCAAGGAAGAAGAGGGCAAGTCCTTCACCGGTGGTTTCGTGTGGGATATCTCCGAGCGTATGTCGATGTCGGTGGATTACTACCGCATCAAGCTCGAAGATGCCGCCAGCCAGTTGAGCTCAACCTTCATTCTTGAGAATGAAGCGAACTGTCGCCTGGGCGTTCTGCCCAACGGCAGCCCGAGCCCGAATGCGCCGGATTCTGCCTTCTGCCAGAACATCACCAGCTTGGTCACGCGTCTCCCGCCAGCACCAGGCACCGCGTTGGACGGCCGTATTGATCGCATCAACTCCGCCTACATCAATACCGCGCTGGTCGACACCAGCGGTATCGATGCGACTTATCGTTATGCCTTCGAGACGGATAGTTGGGGCGAATATCGCTTCGACCTGAATTACTCTCTGGTGCTGACCGACAAGTTCGCGCAGTTCTCTGATGGCGAGCTCGTTGATCGTCGCGACGATCCGGGCAATCTGAACCAGCGCAGCCGTATCCGCGGCACCGCCTCCTGGCAGTATGGCGATTGGACGACAACGATCTTCGGCACACGCTTCGGCTCGAACGGCAACAACGCCCGAGCGGATTTCACCAATGCCGCCGGTGGCTTCCAGGGTGAGCGTCTGAAGCCCTTTATGCTGTACAACTTGCAGGTTGGCAAAAAGTTCGGCGAGAACTTGTTGGCCACGATCAGCGTCATCAACGTGCTCGACAACCAATACCGCAAGGACAACAGCTTCACCGGCTATCCGTTCTACCAGCCCTTCATCGGTGCGGATCCGCTTGGCCGTCGCTACAACATGACGGTTGCATACAAGTTCTAATATTCACGCGTCAGGTTTAAAACGGAGCCCGGCTTTTGCCGGGCTCTTTTTTTGGGACGTCCGCTGACATTGCATTCATGGGCGAGTGGGTAGAAATCCCGCCCGATGGCCACGTGCCGCAGCTCGTATTACGCGAGTTCCGGGCCGGCAGCAAACCGATGAGATCCTCGATGATGAAATTTCTCCTGCGCAACCGCCCATTCAAGATATTGATCAGCTCCGTCGCCGCGTTATGCGTGAGCGCGTGTTCAGGTGTGTTGTTCGGCGGGATGAATTCCTTGTCCGGCTCCAAGTCGCTAGAACAGACGCGCGACATCACCTTCGACGAAGCGAACGCCCTGCAACTCGATGTCTACCGCCCGGCCCAGACCCAAGACGCCACGGTCGTGGTGTTTTTCTATGGCGGCAATTGGCGCAACGGGGAGCGCGGCGACTATCGTTGGGTCGGAGAGGCCTTGGCGCGCGAGGGTGTAGTCGCGATCATTCCGGACTATCGAAAATTCCCCATCGTAAGGCTCGATGGCTTCATGAGTGATGCCGCCAGCGCCGTCGCATGGGCAAAAGCGCATGCCGTGGAATACGGCGGCAATCCAGAGCGATTGGTGGTAATGGGTCATTCCGCCGGTGCCCACTTGGGTGCTTTGTTGGTCACCGACGCGCGTTGGCTAGAAGCGAAGCAGATGGTGCCCAAGGATGTCTGCGGCTTTGTCGGCTTGGCCGGACCCTATGACTTTGCGCCGATCACCAACCCGGATCTGCGCGAGATTTTTGGTGAACGCAGCGCGGAGCAGCAACGCTCGCAACCAATCCGTTTTGTCGACGGCGACGAGCCGCCGATGCTGCTGCTGCATGGTTCTGCTGACACAACCGTCTATCCGCGCAATACCGAACATCTGGGCGCGGCCCTTAACAAAGCTGGCGTGACTGAGAAAACGGTGATTTACCCCGGATTGACGCATGTGCGCATGCTGCTGGGTTTGTCCGGCCGTTTTGCCAAAGATGCGCCGATCATGTCCGATAGCATGCAATTCATTCGGACGTGTCGTTAAAACGGGGTGTGGCATGTGATTTGTCCGGGATCGGACATTCTCCACGCCAGAGATCTTGCAGCGACTGAAACGCCGCTGCGGGAGCCGCAGACGTGCTGCGCGTCGATGTGTATTCCGCGGCCAAAACGCGTGATCCGTGATGGTTTTGTTAACCCCTGCCCGCTGGGAATTGCTGATCTTGTGCATCTGTCGCCGCGATCAGACAAGGCAGAGGCAATGACGTTGTAGCATCCGCGTTTTCCTGTCACGAGGATGGGCATGAGGATGCCGCGATGCTTCGCCTGGGCTTTGAGTCTGGGCATGGCTTTTAGCGCCGCCGCCGCTGAAAAGCATCCAGGAATGGAGGCCTTCGCCGCCGGCATTGCCGGTGATGACGCCGCGCATCGACAATCAATCCTGGATCTATTGAACGCGGCCGAATTCCAGCCTGCCATCGTCGCCGCGATCAGCAAGCCAGCGGAGGGCACCAAAGCTTGGTACGAGTATCGCCCGATCTTTCTGACGCGCGATCGCATCAATCAGGGTGTGGATTTCTACCATCAGCATCGCGAGTCTTTGGAGCGCATCGAAGAAACTTATGGTGTGCCGGCCGAGTACATTGTGTCGATCATTGGCGTTGAAACCTTCTACGGCCGCATCACCGGCAAATGGAAAGTCCTCGATGCACTGACCACGCTGTCCTTTTACTATCCGCCGCGCGCCCCGTTTTTTCAGGGTGAGCTAAAGAGCTTCATTGAGCTGCCAAGCACGCGTGGAATCACGCTGGATCAGCGCAGTGTGCAGGGCTCGTATGCTGGCGCGATGGGGCTCGGCCAATTCATGCCGACCAGCTTCATTCGCTGGGCTGTGGATGCCAACGCTGATGGTCAAGTCGACTTATGGACCCCGGGTGAGGATGTGATGTCCAGCGTGGCCAACTATTTGAAAGAACATGGGTGGGTCGAAGGCGGGCCGGTTATCGCGCCGATGATTCCTGGCCCCGCGGCACGGCGCATTCGCGATACCGGACTCGATCCGATCTTTCCCTTGAGTCAATTGGTGGCCTGGGGTTATCAACCCGCAGATGACAGCGCGCTGGCGCCCGAGGAACCGAGCAATCTGCTGAGCTTGGAAGTGGCCAATGGCGAATTCGGACATTTCGCGATCTTTAAGAACTTCCGCGTGATCACGCGCTACAACCGCTCGCCGATGTACGCGATGGCCGTGCACGATCTGGCGCTAGCCATTGGCGCCGCGGTGGCGCCCAAGGCGATTGTTCCGACTGTGCCTGAAACCGAACTCAGCACCGATCACTCGCCGTGACCGATTGCCTATGAGTGGCTTGCTGATGCCTTGCGCACGATTCTTGATCGTGGCTTTCTCGCTCTTCGCCTTGGTCGCGTGCGGCACCTCGCCGACCAAACGTGCCACATCGCCGCGACCCGCGGCATCCACCGCGCCAGCCTATGAACCCATGGACGGCCCGCCGGACGCGCCTTTCGATGTGTCGAAGATCTCCGAGCCGGTGCCGCGCAGCGAGCCGGATGCGCGCTATGGCAATCACTCGCCCTACGACGTGCTCGGCAAGCGCTACCGAGTGCTACCGCGGCGCTCGGGCTACAACGAACGCGGAATCGCCTCATGGTACGGCACCAAATTCCACGGCCGGCTCACCAGTACGCGCGAGCCCTACGATATGTATCAGTTCACAGCCGCACACAAGACCTTGCCGTTGCCGAGCTATGCGCGCGTGACGCGCCTCGACAGCGGCAAGAGTGTGGTGGTCAAGATCAATGATCGCGGCCCCTTCGTCGGCGATCGCTTGATCGATCTGTCCTATGCGGCAGCCGTCAAATTGGGCGTTCATCTGACGGGCACGGCGCCTGTGCAAGTGAGCGTGTTGGAGCCAGGCATACTCGCCCCACGCGCACCCAAGCCGCGACCTCCTGAGCAGGCGCAGGCGGTAAAATCGCTCGGCGCTTTGTTTTTGCAACTCGGTGCGTTCAGCGGACGCCAAAACGCGTTCGCGTATCGTCGGCAACTTATCGCGGCCGGATTAGCGCCGGTTCGCGTATTCAGTGCCCGGGTTCCCAATGGCCGCATCTTTCGTGTGCGCTTAGGGCCCCTTCAATCCATGGGCGAGGTCGATACGCTGCGCAGAAAAGTGCGCGCAGCCGGATTTGGCGAACCTCGCGTCCTTTCCCAGTAAGCCACGCTGTCGAATATTTGGTGTGGCTGAGTACAGATCTTAAGAAATCCATGAAATCTTTCGTTTCAGCGTTCGTTATTTGCTGTCTTCTCGGCATGCCTGCCTTTGCGCAATCTCCGGCGCCTGGAATCCCGCAACCGGCGATTCCCGTGCCCCAAGCTGCGCCCATGGTCATCCCGGACCCGCCCACATTGCCGGTCAAATCGGCGATTTTGATGGAGTTTGCGACCGGCCAGATCATCCACGGCCAGGACGCCGACGTCCGAGTGGAGCCGGCCAGCATCACCAAAGTGATGGCCGCCTATGTACTTTTTCAGGAGTTGCGTGCCAATCGATTGAAGCTCGACGACCAAGTGCGCGTCAGTGAAAACGCTTGGCAGAAGGGCTTAGGCGGCTCACGCATGTTCGTCAAGGCCAATTCGCAGGTCAGCGCCAAGGATTTATTGCTGGGCATGATCGTGCAATCTGGCAACGACGCCACGGTCGCGCTAGCCGAGCATGTGGCCGGGACTGAAGACGGTTTCGTGCAGCAGATGAATATTTATGCGCAGCGAATTGGCATGAAGAACTCGCATTTCACCAATTCACCGGGTATGCCGGATCCAGAGCATTACTCGACCGCGCACGATATCGCCCTACTTTCGCGCACGATGATTGCCGAATTCCCGGAATACTATGATTGGTATTCGACGCCCGAATTCACCTTCAACGGCATCCGCCAATACAACCGCAACGCGCTGCTGCGCCGCGATGAGACGGTCGATGGCATCAAGACCGGTCATACGGCATCTGCCGGCTTCTGCCTCGCCAGCTCCGCCAAACGTGGTGAGATGCGCTTGATTGCTGTGGTGATGGGTAGCAAGAGCGAGGAGACGCGCGCGCAGGAGAGCCAGGCGCTGCTTAACTATGGTTTCCGTTTCTATGAAAGCCACAAGTTGTACGCGGCCGGGCAGTCCTTGTCGCAGCCCAAGCTGTGGCGCGGTGAGGTGGAATCGGTCTCTCTCGGCGTCGCCGAAGACATGTTGGTGGTGATACCGCGCGGCAAATACGACAAGCTCGAAGCACACATGGATGTGCCCTCGCTATTGATCGCACCGATTGAAAAGGGCCACAAGGTGGGCATGGTGCGCGTCAATTTAGACGGCAAACCCTATGCCGAACGGCCGTTGGTGGCGTTGAGTGCAGGCCCGGAAGGTGGCTTGTGGCGGCGCACGGTCGATGGTTTCTGGCTGTGGTTTGAAGACGAAGAAGAATCCAAATGAGCGCGTCCGATCATCCGGGCGAAGCGCCGCATGGCCTGGAATTTCCGGGCGATCACGTCTTGATCGCCATCGGTCCGCCGGGGGAGAACTTCCAGCAATCGGTCGAACGTGTACTACACGAAGCGGGTGCCGTGCGCACGGCGACGCTGGTGTCGACCAAAGTCAGCCGCACAGGCAAATACCAGTCGGTACACATCGAGTTTTCCATCCCCACGCGCGAGGAGTTGGAACGCCTGTATGCGGTGCTGCGTGCGCATCCAGAAGTCGTCTATCGGCTGTGAGCGATTCGGGCTTTCTGCTGGTGTGGTGCACCTGCCCTGCCGAGGTGGCTGAAATGATTGCGCGCACTTTGGTCGAGGAATCGCTGGCCGCGTGTGTCAATCGCGTCGGCCCGATCAGCTCAACTTACCGGTGGAATGGAGCGGTTGAATCGGCATCCGAAGTTCTGTTGCTAATCAAAACGCGCGCCGGTTTGTATTCCAGTCTGCAAACGCGATTGCAGGCGCTGCACCCCTATGACGTGCCCGAAATCGTGGCCACGCCGATTGCCCAGGGTCTGCCGGAATACTTAGCTTGGATGGCGCAAGCGACGTCGACGTCCTGACGCAAGATCCCTACGTGCCGAGATCGGAGCCAAGTTCGCCGGCGGGAACAGCCAAGCGAGATTGACCGAACGGCGGCTTTGACCATGCCAGAACGCAATCGGGTATTGGTGCTCCGCTTCCGATGACCTCCGCGGGGCTAGTGAAAATGCACTGAAACTGGCATTCGATGCGCAACCTTCAACCTAGAAACCGCAGTTGGACGTGGCAGAGTTTGCGTTTATGGGGGCGCAGGGCAAGCCGCAATGAGGGTGAAAGCCGGCAGCTTGCGCGGCATGCCGCGCGCCGGCTTGAACGCCTGCAAGCCTGAAGCTTGCAGGCCGGATTGAAAGCCGGCAGCTTGCGCGGCATGCCGCGCGC
>Ga0209181_10006348_pt1 | contig 16590 bp, 22 predicted proteins | sample MAT05_FD_187208 | JGI IMG/M metagenome (GOLD analysis project Ga0209181, IMG submission 187208) | Freshwater microbial communities from Lake Fryxell liftoff mats and glacier meltwater in Antarctica - MAT-05 (SPAdes) (version 2) | ecosystem: Environmental > Aquatic > Freshwater > Ice > Liftoff...
CGCCGCCCCGACCACCGTGGGCGACTACAACCAACGGCTGGAACAGGCGGCCAGGAGGTGGGGCGGCGGCCGCTCTGCGGGCGAGCTGCGGCTGGCCCAGATGGCGCGAGAGTTGATGCTCGACCCGCTCGACCCGACCGATGTGCTGTGCGAGCGGCAACTGAAGCGACGCACGTTTTCCTGACCGGACCAGCGAGAACATCGTCCAGCACCAGCGTGCAAACCAGCCGCTGACCTGCCAATGCCGTTCTCGACCAGCGCGGCATCCCGTGCCGCGCGCCATTCACTCGGTCATGGTGATGCCTCGCCTCGTGCGCATCGCCCCGCCGACACGATCCAGCGCTTCGTCGCCCAGCAAGCGCGCCGCCATTGGCAGCAGGTCGCTCTCTTCGCGGGCGATGTGCCGCTCGTACAAGGTGATGAACGGCTCTGCGTCCGCGGACACCATCGGCAACGAGGCGCCGGCTGCGATTCGTTCCAAGACGGCGCGCAGGCGCTGCCAGTGCGATTCGAGCGCGCGGTGATCGAGCGTCAGTGATTCGATCAGATCACGGATGCAGACCGCATCCGACCCGGCCATCGACTCGATGAGCGCTGGAAACAGGTCGGTCTCTTCATCCGCGTGGTGGTCCTTCGCCGCGGTGTCGAAGTAGCGCAGCACGGACGCAGCAGCGACGCGTGCGTGCTCGTCGGCGCCGTGCTCGGCCAGATGCGGCACCAGCCGCCGCAGCGTTGCACACTGCCGCAGGGCGCGGTCATGGCAGACCGAGAGCATCTCCAGCGGTACTTCGAAGCCGGCGGTGGGTGCGGCGTGCCCCGGAAGTGGCGTGGTCATGCGGATGGGCCCTTGCTCAAGTTGCAGTGTGTGTATTTTGCGATTTGCATGCGGATCCTGAAGCTGCATCGGCGGCATTGCTTTTCATGCACAAGGGTCGTAACATGCATGCACTGTACATCTTATTGCGAGCCGTGACCTGCCATGCGCGCAACGCCCGCTCGCCCATCTTCCTGAAAGGATCACTGACATGACTTCGACCGTCACCAACTGCATCGATCTCCGCGAGATCGCGCCCCGTGATCGCCACTCTCTGATCTTCGGCCGCTTCGATGCACTCAAAGCCGGTGAGTCGCTGGAACTGGTGAACGACCATGACCCGGTACCCCTGCGCCACCAGTTCGACGATCGTTCGGCCGGCTTCTTCGCCTGGACCTACCTCGACGCCGGCCCACACCTGTGGCGCGTGCGCATTGCCAAGGTGCAAGCGGTGGTCAAACCGGTCGCTGCGGACTCCTGCTGCTCGGGCGGCGCCTGCTGCGGTTGAGCCCGAACCGGCTGCGCCATGACCTTCGTCGTCACCGAAGCCTGCATCCGCTGCAAGTACACCGATTGCGTGGACGTGTGCCCGGTCGATGCGTTTTGTGAAGGGCCGAACTTCCTCGTCATCGACCCCGATGCGTGTATCGACTGCGCGGTATGTGTGCCCGAGTGCCCTGTCAATGCGATCTACGCAGAAGAGGACGTGCCAGGCGACCAGCAGGACTTCACACCCTTGAACGCCGAGCTGGCGCGGGTGTGGAAGCCCATCACGAAGACCAAGAAGGCGTTGCCGGACGCCGACGCCTGGGCCCCGGTCAAGGACAAACGCGCCGAGCTCGATCGGTGATTCCCAGGCTTCGGTTTCGATAAGCGGCGCGTCGGGGCGCCGAGGAATTGCACGACGCCGGCCTGCACGGTGACGCGGGTTCCAGGGCTCGGTGGTTTTCGGCCGACAAGGCCCGATTCGCCCAATGGCACCTGGCGCAACGCGTCGTTTCGCGGTTATGCCGACTACAGGCAGATGCCCGAATTTGCCGAGAACCTGTTCTGGCTGATGCGCCTGAGCGAAGCGAAACGGGTTGCCGTGATGACCGCCCAAGCCGTGCCCTGGCGCTGTCACCTCTCCCTGATCGCCGATGCGCTGCTGGTGCAAGGCTGGGCTGCACAAGAGATCGTGAGCCCGACCCCTCTGCAGCCGCACACGCTCCCGGCTTGAGTTTCTGCAGGCCCTGCCACGAAGGTGTGTGCGGTTCGCAAGCCTGCGTGTTGCTTCGGTTTCTGAACGCCCCACCCAGACGTTTGCCCGGCAAATCCTTGCGCAAAAACGGCGTCTCATCCTACGGCTGAAGCGCCGACGCAGGCCGATGCTGGCAGTGCTGATCGCGCAACACAAGACGATATTTTGTGTGCGCCGTAGCCACTCCAACGCCTCTCCCACGGGCAACTACCCGCGTTTGCTGAAAGGACCTGTGCGTGAAATACCGGATGAATCAAACCTGCATCGACGCCTGCAACGCCTTTGCCGATGCCTGCGACCGCTGCGCCATTTCCTGCTTGCATGCGCTGAAGAATGCGCCAAGCACCCGATGGACCCTTGTCAAGCGTGCGCCCACGCTTGCCATGTCTGCGCACAGGAACTCGACAAGATGACGGACTGACGGGGTCACGACCTGAAAACATGAGCGCAGACCCGACACAACCCACTGCTTTGCCCGAGGCCGCAATTTCCTGGTGGGACAACGAGGGTGGTGCGTGTGCGCGCGGGCTGCTGACCGACGCCGTGCCAATGCACGTTCCTCAATCGATGGGCACTGAACTCGAGCATCTGCGCATTCGTGTGATGGCCCTCGAGAACCTGGTGATCTCGCTGCTCTCGCAAACCCCCGAGCGACCGCGCGCGCTGGCGCTCGAGATGGCCACGTTCATCTCACCGAGACCGGGGTTCACTCAGCACACCAGAACCTTGGCGGCAGCTGCGGAGATGGTTCATCTGGTGGAGCGTGCGCAGCACTTCCAGGGTTGGGTCGAGGGCGGGCGTCTGACATGAGCACGACACCGAGCCCCTCGATGATCTCAGCCGCAAGCTTGCCGCCAGGCCCGATATCGATGGAGCGGCTGAACAGCGAATGCTTCTGCATCAGCCTGGATGCCTCGGCGCTGCGTCAGTCCCTGGAATCGCAAATCGGGGAGCCCGGCCTGTTCGACCTGATTCAGCAACGCTGCCCTTACCTGTTCGCAGCGCACCCGGTTTTTCTGTCGCACCCTCACAAGGTTCGGATGGCCCGGCTGGTGGCGGCCATCGAATCAGTGGTGGCGATGCCGGCTTATCGCCACGAGGTGCTGGCAACGGCACCCGCCATCGCACACCACGACCCCGGCGGCGCCAAGGGCGTGTTCTTCGGCTACGACTTTCACGTCACCGAGGGCGGCTTCGGCCTCATCGAGATCAACACCAATGCAGGGGGTGCGATGCTCAATGCGGTGTTGGCACGTGCGCAGCGCGCTTGTTGCGCGGCAGTTGTTGGCCTCTTGCCACCGCCGGCCACGGCAGATGCGCTCGAGGAAGAGATCGTTGCGATGTTTCGCAACGAGTGGTCGCTTTCCGGCCACCACCGGCCACTGCGCAGCATCGCCATCGTGGACGAGAACCCTGAAGCGCAGTATCTGTACCCGGAGTTCCTGCTGTTCCAGCGCTTGTTCCAGCGGCACGGTCTGCAGGCGGCGATCGCCGGACCGACCGAGTTCACTTTGCGTGGTGGCGTGCTCTGGCATGGTGATGTGGCCATCGACCTGGTCTACAACCGCTTGACTGATTTTTCGCTGGCTGAGCCCGCCAGCGCCACGCTGCGCGAGGCCTACCTGGCCAACGCGGTGGTGCTCACGCCACACCCGCAGGCGCACGCGCTGTTCGCGGACAAGCGCAACCTGGCCTTGCTCAGCGATGCAACGCGGCTGCGGGCCTTGGGCGTGCCACAGGCCACCCAAGACATTCTGCTGGCCGGCATTCCCCATACCGAAATCGTGGAGGCGCAGCACGCCGGGCGCCTGTGGCGCGAGCGGCGGCGCCTGTTCTTCAAGCCCTTCGCCGGGTTCGGTGGCCGGGCCGCCTACCGTGGCGACAAGCTCACCCAGCGTGTCTGGCAGGAGATCCTCGCCGGTGGCTATGTGGCGCAAGCGCTGCTGGCGCCCGGCGGACGGGTGATCCAGAACGAGCACCCCGTGCAGGCCCTCAAGTTCGACCTGCGCGAGTACACCTACGACGGCCGCGTGCAGTGGGTTGCGGCACGCTTGTACCAGGGCCAAACGACAAACTTCCGCACCCCCGGCGGCGGCTTTGCCCCGGTGTTTGAAGGGCCGGTTGACGGGTCTGGCGGCTGGCTGTCCAAGAGTTGCGCGCCGGCGCAGCATGAAAGCCGCTTGTTCCTGCTCGACGACAACGAAGTGCAGCCGCTGGCCCACGACCGCTATGTCGCACTCGCCCGTGGTGAAGCTACCGCGGCCGATTTTGCCGACCACCGCTTCATTCTGGTCGATTGGTACCTGCGCATGACTTGCGGTCGGCCCGAGGCCATCGTCAACGAAACCTGCAGCTGGCTGGTGTTCGACGCCCAGGGCTCAATGGACCTGCATGCGGCCCAGGCGATCAATGACCCGGCGCTGCCCACCGAGGCCCAGTGGGCCACGCTCCGCACACTGGTATTGGGCACCGTTCGCGCCAGCACCGACACAGAGATCACACCATGACCCTGGCCTGGAATTTCAAGTCGATCAATCCGGCCGCCGCCAAGAGCGACCTGTTGGTGGTGCTGCTCGAAGGCATTCACCCGTCGGCCGTCGAGGCGCTGCGCCACGGCGGCTACACGCGCATCGTCACCCATGCCAAGTCGCTGGCCGGCATCGAATTGCGCGCGGCGCTGGCCGAGGCCTGCTTTCTGGGCATACGCTCCCGCACGCAGCTGACCGAAGACGTTCTTCAGCACGCGGGCCAGCTGGCGGCCATCGGCTGCTTCTGCATCGGCACCAACCAGGTCGATCTGGGCGCCGCCATGCGCCTGGGCATTCCGGTGTTCAACGCACCGTTCTCAAACACGCGCAGCGTGGCCGAGCTGGTGCTGGCGCAGATCATCATGTTGATGCGCGGCATTCCGGAGAAGAACGCGGTGCTGCACCGTGGCGGCTGGATCAAGAGCGCCGCGCACTCCTACGAAGTACGCGGCAAGACGCTGGGCATCGTGGGCTACGGCCACATCGGCACGCAGATCGGCGTGCTCGCGGAACAGCTCGGCATGAGCGTGGTGTTCCGCGACATCGAAGCGAAGCTGCCGCTTGGCAATGCGCGCGAAATGGCCGGCCTCGACGAGCTGCTGAAAGTCTCCGACGTGGTCAGCCTGCATGTGCCGGAAACCGCGGAAACAGCCAACATGATCGGGCAGGCGCAACTGGCCGCGATGAAGCCTGGCAGCCACCTGATCAATGCGTCGCGCGGCACCGTGGTCGACATCGATGCACTGGCTGCCGCGCTGGAGAGCCGACACCTGCACGGCGCTGCAGTCGATGTCTTCCCGCTCGAACCGCAAGGCAACGATTCGGCCTTCGTCTCGCCACTGACGCGTTTCGACAACGTCATCCTGACGCCGCACATCGGCGGCTCAACCTCAGAGGCGCAGGTGAACATCGGCAAGGAAGTTGCAGCCAAGCTGATCCGCTATGACAACAACGGCTCGACCACGTCGGCGGTGAATTTCCCCGAAGTCGCGCTGCCCGAGCACGCCGGCCGCAGCCGGCTGTTGCACATCCACAAGAACGTGCCCGGCGTGCTGGCACACGTCAACGAGAAGCTGTCGGCGGCGGGCATCAACATCGCCGCGCAGTACCTGAGCACCAACGCGGATGTCGGTTATGTGGTGATCGATGTCGACCACGCGGCGACGCTGCCGGCACTGACCGAGTTATGTACTGTGCCGGCAACGATCCGCTGTCGCATTCTGTATTGACTTGCGCGATACGACCCACAACGCAGACTGGGCTCGCCCAACCCGAGCCCCATTGGATCCCCTATGAAAACGACCCGTCAATTGCACGACCTCGGCCAGAGCCTGTGGCTGGACAACATCACCCGCACGCTGCTCGAGGATGGCACCCTGGCCCGCTACATCGCCGAGTATTCGATCACCGGGCTGACGTCGAACCCCAGCATCTTCGATGCCGCCATCGGTGGTGACGCCTACGATGCAGCCATCCACGCCAAGACGCTGGCCGGGCTGGCCGGTGAGGCGCTGTTCACCGAGCTGGCGCTGGAAGATCTGCGCCGCGCGGCCGACCTGTTCAAGCCGGTATTCGACGCCACCGACCAAACCGACGGCTGGGTCTCGATGGAGATATCGCCACTGCTGGCCGCCAACACCGCAGGCTCCATCGCGGCAGCCCGTTCGATCCACGATCAGGCCCAGTGCGAAAACCTGTTCGTGAAGATTCCCGGCACGCCGCAAGGCGTGGCAGCGATCGAGCAGGCGATTTTTCTCGGCATCCCCATCAATGTGACGCTGCTGTTTTCCTGCGCGCACTACCTGGCCGCTGCCGAAGCCTATCTGCGGGGCATCGAGCGGCGCCAGTCGGCAGGGCTCGATCTGCGCGTGGGCTCGGTGGCCTCGCTGTTCATCAGCCGCTGGGACGTGGCCGCCAATCCGCAACTGCCCGTCGAGCTGCAGCACAAGCTCGGCATCGCGGTGGCCCGGCAAACCTACCGGGCCTACCGCGAACTGCTGGCCTCTGCCCGTTGGCAAAAGCTGGCCGCCGCCGGTGCAAAGCCGCAGCGCTTGCTGTGGGCCAGCACCGGCACCAAGGACCCTGCAGCACCCGACACGCTGTACGTCGGCGCGCTGGCCGCGCCCGACACCATCGACACCATTCCCGAGAAGACGCTGCATGCATTCGCCGACCACGGTCGGCTGCAAGGCGTGATGCCCGCAGATGGCGGTGATGCCGAAACGGTGCTGTCGCAAATCCACCATGCAGGCGTGGATGTCGTGGCACTGGCCGCAAAGCTGCAGCAAGACGGTGCGGACGCCTTCGTCAAATCGTGGCAGCAGCTGTTGCAGCGGATCGCCGAGAAGTCGGGGGCATCAAGTCCTCCTCGCGCGGCATCGGGCGCCGCTCCATGAGCCAACTCGTCAGCCCGCTTGCCGGCAAGCCACTGCCGCCCGCGGGCCTGGTCGACGTGGCGCGCCTGCTGGCCGCCTACACCGACCTGCGGCCTGACCCTGGTGTGCCGGCGCAGCGCGTGGCATTCGGCACCTCAGGCCACCGTGGCACGTCGTTCGACGGCAGCTTCAACGCCTGGCATGTGTTGGCAATCACCCAAGCCCTGTGCGAGCACCGCTTGCGCCAAGGCATCGATGGCCCGCTGTTCATCGGTGTGGATACGCATGCCCTGTCGCAACCAGCGTTCGAAGACGCGCTGCAAGTGCTGGCTGCCAACGGCGTACAGACCATGATTGCGCGTGGCGGCGAATTTACCCCCACGCCGGCGGTGTCGCATGCGATCCTGGTCCACAACCGGGGCCGAACCAGCGGCCTTGCTGACGGCATCGTGATCACGCCTTCGCACAACCCACCCGACAGCGGCGGCTTCAAATACAACCCGCCCCACGGTGGCCCGGCCGACGCCGCCATCACCGGCTGGGTGCAAGAGCGCGCCAATGCATTGCTCGAAGCCGGCCTCAAGGGCGTCAAGTGCACGGCGTTGGCCCAGGCGAGAACGGCGGCTACGACGCATGAACACGACTACCTTGGCGCGTATGTCGCCGACCTCGGCAGCGTGATCGACTTCGCGGCGATCCGCAGCGCCGGCTTGCACCTGGGGGTTGATCCTCTGGGCGGTGCCGGCGTGCATTACTGGGCCCGGATCGCCGAGCGCTATCGGCTCGACCTGACAGTCGTCAATGCGGAAGTCGACGCGCAATTTGCCTTCATGACGGCCGACTGGGACGGCAAGATTCGCATGGACCCGTCGTCGCGCTTCGCGATGCAGGGGCTGATCGGCCTGAAGGACCGCTACGACATCGCCTTCGCCTGCGATACCGACCACGACCGGCACGGCATCGTGACAAGCAGCGCCGGCCTGCTGGCGCCGAACCATTACCTCAGCGTGGCCATCGACTATCTGTTCCGGCATCGGCCGCTGTGGGGCCGTGCCGCGGCGGTTGGCAAGACGGTGGTCAGCAGCACGATGATTGATCGGGTGGCTGCCCGTCTCGGCCGCAGCGTTTTCGAGGCACCGGTCGGCTTCAAGTGGTTCGCAGCGGGCCTGTTCGACGGCAGCCTGGGCTTCGGGGGTGAAGAGAGCGCCGGGGCAAGCTTTTTGCGCCGCAACGGCCATGTCTGGACCACGGACAAGGACGGCATCGCGGCGGCGCTGCTGGCGGCCGAAATCACGGCCAGCACCGGGCGCGACCCGGGTGTGCTGTACCGCGAGCTGTGCACCGAGTTCGGTGAGTTGTTCACGGATCGCATCGATGCACCGGCAACCCAGGTGCAGAAGCAGGCCCTGGCGAAGCTGACGCCGGCGCAGATCACACCGACGGAACTGGCGGGCGAGCCCATCACCGCCGTGATCGACAAGGCGCCTGCCAATGGCGCGCCGATCGGCGGCATCAAGGTCAGCACAAGGAGTGGCTGGTTTGCCGCGCGGCCATCGGGCACTGAAGACATCTACAAGCTTTACGCCGAGAGCTTCCAGGGCGACGCACACCTGCGCCGCTTGCTCGCAGACGCACAACGGATCGTCGATGCCGCACTCGGCCCCAAGGAATCGTCATGAACACCCTGACCCCCGACCTGCTGCGCAAGATGCACGCCTGGTGGCAGGCTGCCAACTACCTGTCAGTGGGGCAGATCTACCTGCCCGCGAACCCGCTGCTCGAAGAGCCGCTGACGCTGGCCCACATCAAGCCGCGCCTGCTCGGGCATTCAAGATCGCCAACCCCACGGTGCTGGCGCGCAGTAGCCGCGAGGATCTGACGGCCCTGCTGCGCGGCTACGGCTACGAGCTGCACTTCGTCGTCGGCGACGACCCGATGACGGTGCACCAGCAACTGGCGCAGACGCTCGATGTCGTCCTCGCGCGGATCCAGGCCATTCAGGCTGCCGCGCGTGCGTCGCATGCGCCCAAGCCGCCACCGCTTCCCCGCTGGCCGATGATCGTGTTGCAGACGCCCAAGGGGTGGACCGGCCCCAAAGAGGTCGATGGCATGCCGGTGGAAGGCACGTGGCGGGCGCACCAGGTGCCGATCACGCAATTCACCAATCCGCAGCACATCCGCCAACTCGAAGACTGGATGCGCAGTTATGCGCCGCAAGAACTGTTCGACGCCAATGGCCGCTTACGAAGCCTTCATCCACATCATCGATTCGACGTTCAACCAGCACGCCAAGTGGTGCAGCTTCAATTTTAGTTTCTCGGACGCGGCCAACAGCAACGGCCGCGCGGGCTGGACATCGCCCTATCACTTCGGCATCAATGTCGGCCCGGTGATGCTGATGTGCGAGAACCATCGTTCCGATTTCCTCTGGCGCTTGATGCGTGCGTGCCCCTGCGTCGTTGCGGGCTTGCGGCGGGCGGGATTCTCGAATGGCTGGCTGTGACCTCCCCCGTGCAAGGTACGACCCCGCGCGCTATGGCTTGCCAAGAGGCATGGATGTCGTTGTCACAAAACCATCAAATGTTTCCACTAACATGGAAACATGAAAGATGTAGAGGTTGTCCGGGCGCTGAGCGCACTGGCTCAAGCCCACCGCCTGAGGGTCTTTCGAGACTTGGTGGTGGCCGGCAAGGATGGCTGCACCCCGGGCCAACTGAGCGAACGCCTAGACATCCCGGCGGCAACGCTGTCGTTCCACCTGAAGGAGTTGCTCTTCGCAGGCATGGTCACGCAGAGCCGGGATGGCAGAAACCTCATCTACCGTGCGTCGTTCGACCGCATGAACGACCTGCTCGCCTTCATGACGTCGAACTGCTGCGAAGGTCAGCCTTGCGAGCTCGACACCCCTTCCTGCAACTGCTGAGGAGCCGGCCATGGCCGACAAGACCTACAACGTTCTATTCGTGTGCACCGGCAACTCGGCACGCTCCATCCTGGCCGAGGCCTTGATGAACGACCTGGGCAAGGAGAAGGGGTTTCACGCCTTCTCGGCCGGCAGCCATCCCCGCGGTGAAGTGAACCCCTGGGCGCTGAGGACGCTGACAGACCACCACTACGCCACTGAAGGCTATCGCAGCAAGAGTTGGCAGGATTTCGCCACGCCGGACGCACCCCACCTCGACTTCGTCTTCACCGTGTGCGACCAGGCCGGCGGCGAGGTTTGCCCCGTCTGGCCAAGCCAGCCGATGACTGCCCACTGGGGCATGCCGGACCCGGCGGCGGTCGAAGGCGCTGATAGCGCCCTCCAGAAGGCCTTCCTCGACGCCTTCGTCACCCTGAAGCGCCGCATCCAGCTGATGCTGTCGTTGCCTCTGGCCAGCCTCGACAAACTCGCCATCCAGCGCGAAATAAAAAGCATCGGAACCCAGTAAGCCATGACAACCAACGTTCTCATCCTGTGCACCCACAACTCGGCCCGCAGCGTGCTGTCCGAGGCCATGCTGAACCACTGGGCCAAGACGCTGGGCAAGAACGTGCACGCCTACAGCGCAGGCAGCGCGCCGAGCGGCCGCATCAACCCCTATGCCCTGCAAGCGATGAACAATGCGGGCATTGACACCAGTGACCTGCGCAGCAAGTCCTGGGACGAATTCGTCACGCCCGACGCACCTGAGATGCGCATCGTCATCACGGTGTGCGACAGCGCGGCGGCCGAGCCATGCCCGTATTGGCCCGGCAGCCCGGTGACCGTGCACTGGGGCTACCCGGACCCGTCCAACGCCGCTGAGACACAGAAGGCCCAGGCCTTCGAGCTGACCCGCCAAGCCATCGGCTACCGCATGCTGCAACTGCTGGCGCTGCCCATGGCGTCGATGTGCAACGCTGACCTGCAAGCCGCGCTTGTGGACGCCTACAAGCGCTGAGCAGGGTGACTGACCTGCGAAGAAGGCTCTTTGGCGAGGCGCTGGGGACCGCGCTGCTGCTGGCCATCGTCATCGGCTCCGGCATCATGGCCGAGCGCCTGTCGGGCGGCAACGTGGCCATTGCGTTGCTGGCCAATACGCTGGCAACCGTTGGCGGCCTGTACATCCTCATCGAGGTCTTCGGTCCGGTCAGCGGCGCGCATTTCAACCCGGCGGTAAGCCTGGTGATGGCGCTGCGAGGCGCAATGCCGAAGAACTTGCTGGCGCCCTATGTCGTCGTTCAGTTGCTGGGCGCCATGCTGGGCGCCTGGCTGGCGCATGCGATGTTCGACATGGACGTGCTGCAGCTCTCGACCAAGGTACGCGGTGGCACTGGGCAATGGATTGCAGAAGCCGTGGCCACCGCCGGCCTCTTGCTCGTCATCCTGCGCGCGCCCGCAACGCGGGTGGCTGCCATGGTTGCCTGCTACATCGGGGCTGCCTACTGGTTCACCGCATCGACCTCGTTTGCCAATCCGGCGGCTACGTTCGGGCGCATGTTCAGCGACAGCTTTGCGGGTATTGCGCCGGCCAGTGTGCTGGGCTTCGTCACTGCGCAACTGGTGGGCGCCGGCCTTGGCGCGCTGACGCACCGGGCCCTTGACTGACATCGGTTGACCGACAGCTCTGCGGCACCCACCACCTCCGCCTACATGCCTTGCCCATGGATTTCGTGACCGACATCACCCCGCTCATCAACCACCCCGTCGTCGAGACGCCGCTGGGCGCCCGGCTGTGCCGGCCGTCCGAAGCGGCGCTGAACCTGCTGCCGGTGCCCAGGCGTGCTGACTTCACGAAGAACGACGGCGAAGTCGTCTTGGATCATGGTTCCCGGCGTGTTTGACGGGCCGATCAGCTTCCCGGCACTGCAAAGCGGCCTCTTCGAGGTGCCCATGCTGCACAAGCTTGCCGCTCGCCCGCCGTCGCAACATGCCCCGCGTTTCCTGTTGCTGTACGGGTCGTTGCGAGAGCGGTCATACAGCCGCCTGTTGACCTTCGAAGCCGCACGCCTGCTGCAGGCCATGGGCGGAGAGGTGCGGGTTTTCGACCCAGCGGAGCTACCGCTGGCGGACGGGGCGCCGGACACGCACCCCAAGGTGCAGGAACTGCGCGAACTGGCCGCCTGGGCCGAAGGTATGGTCTGGTGCTCGCCCGAGCGGCATGGGGCGATGACCGGCGTCATGAAGACCCAGATCGATTGGATTCCGCTGGCGGTCGGCGCCGTCCGCCCAACCCAGGGAAAAACGCTGGCCGTGATGCAGGTCTGCGGCGGCTCGCAGTCCTTCAACGCAGTGAACCAGCTGCGCATCCTCGGCCGCTGGATGCGCATGTTCACCATCCCGAACCAGTCTTCAGTGGCCAAGGCCTTCGCCGAGTTCACCGAGGATGGCAGGATGAAGCCATCGGCCTTCTACGACCGGATGGTCGATGTGGTGGAGGAACTCTTCAAGTTCACCCTGCTGACCCGGGACGTCAGCCCTTACCTCGCCGACCGCTACAGCGAGCGCAAGGAGAGCGCCAACGAATTGTCCAAGCGCGTGAACCAACGGGCCCTCTGAGCCACAGGCGCTGCACCCAAGACAGACGCTTTACACACATCGATGCGCTGGCTGGTCATACGCTCAAGGTGAAGTCCGAGACCCGGCACTTGCGCGCCGGGCCGGAACCTGTTTGCTATGGCGCCGACACAAGCTGTCGACGAACTGCAGGCCGGCGCCCCACGGCGCGGTGGGCATGAGCGTTCAATGCTCGTGTCGGTGGTGCAGGTCCGGGAAGTGCGCATGCCGGTGTGTCGTAAGCGTTCCGCCAACCCATCTATCCGCCAGAACCTGAAGCTGAGAACCTTTTGTTCACTACAACGACAAGGCAAGCGAGGCGGAGATGGATCGGGAACGGATGGAGCGGTGTCTGGAGCAGGTGTCGGCGTATCGGGCGTCGGGCATGAAGGCCAAGGCGTGGGCGGCGGGCAATGGGGTGGCGTTGCTGTCGCTGCAGAACTGGTGTGCGCACGCGTCGCGGTGGCAGGTGCGGCTGGATAGGGTCGAGTCTGCGCAGCCGGTTCGACCCAGCGCATTCGTGTCGGCGCGCGTGGCAACGGTGGCCCCATTGGTGGCTGGCGGGCCGACCGTTCGGCTGCGGGAACCCAAGGACCGCATCAGTGGGTGTTCAAGAGCCTTGCCGGGGGGCCTTTGGGAGAAAAAAAGTGCGTTTGAATTCCCGGTTCGTCAGAAGAATTTGTGGGCGAGTTTTGGCTCTGGAAGCTTGCCGAGCACGTGATACAGAGAGAGTTCAGCGATCCTGAACGTCCGATAGCCGCACGCTTTTCTCAGTGTGACTTTGGCTTTGTTGTTCAGACCCTCGATGACGCCGCTGGAGAACGGCTTCTTGGCTCTGAAATAGTTGAGCAGCAGCTCCCGGTGCGCGCGCACGGTGCGGACGAACTTCTTGACCGGATCGATGCGCGAACGCATCGCCCGTTTGCCCTTCGCCTCTGCGCACCATGCATCGAGGTATTTGGCCGCCCAGGCCGGTGAGTTGTACTCCCAGAACAGCTGGAACTCTTCCTTGAGCAAGTAGGCCCGCACGCTCTTCAAGTTGTATGCCAGTAGCCCGCTCAGACTCAGGCGCTGCTTGTCCGTCAAGTTCTCCGGCCGCTTGAGTGGACACCAGCGTTTGTTCTTGAGCATGGGCTCATAGCCCTCCCGAACCATGCGGCGTGCCTCGCCAGCGCGTACCTCGTCAGGCGCCTTGTTGAGTTTGGCCACCCTGTGGAAGCGGTCCAGGATGTTGGGCGCCTGCGGGGTAAGCGTCTGGGCGCGGCATCTTGATGCCAGCACCGCCGGAGGCGAGCATGGTGTCCACCAAGATCACAGGTGGACACCATGGAAGACACCAGGCGAGCGCCACGCCGACGGCACAGTGAGGAGCTGAAGGCACGGGTACTGGCTGCATGCGCGCAGCCCGGCATGTCGGTGGCCAAGGTCGCGCTCACGCACGGGCTGAATGCGAACCTTGTCCACAAATGGCGGCGTGCAGACGAGGCGGCGAGCGGACGTGTCGCAGTGCTTGCGCACGCCAAGCACGGCGGCGGTGAGTTCATTGCGTTGACGCTGCCCCAGCACAGGGCGCCCGCAGCCGCGGCTGACATCCGCATTGAATTGCGCCGGGGCACCACGACGGTGAGCATCCGTTGGCCTGCCCAGGGCGGGGGCGACTGCGCGGCCTGGCTGCGCGAGTGGTTGCGATGACCCGCATGCCCTTGATCGAAGTCGACGCGGTGTGGTTGGCCGTGCAACCCATGGACATGCGCGCGGGCGCTGATCGATTGCTGGCCAGCGTGGTGCGGGTCTTCGGCGCGGCACAGGCCCGTCACGGCTACCTCTTCGCCAACGCGCGCGCGACGCGAATGAAGCTGCTGGTTCACGACGGCTTTGGCGTGTGGTGCGCGGCCAGACGCCTGAACCTGGGCGGCTTCGAGTGGCCGCGTCAAGGCTCGCTCCACGCCACGGTAGACGGCCCGCACGACGGCCAGCATGAGGCCTCGACCATGGCGATCACGCGCGAACAGTTTGACGCGTTGGTGCTGGGCTTGCCGTGGCAGCGCCTGGAGCAAATGAGGTCAATTACTCGGCTGTAATTGCACCGGTAAATGGCCCGTCGAATCAATCGGAATAACTCCCGATGTGGATGACTAACTGGCATTGCACAATGCCTTCATGCTCGACGCGCAGGCAGTCACCCTTCCCTTAAAAGCCCAGGACCTGCTGGCGCTTGAGCCCGCCGATCTGGCCCGGGTGGCCGCGCAAATGCTGGCCCACATCGGTGAGCAAAGCAAACACATCGACTCCCAAGCCCAGGCCATCAAGTGGCGCGATGCGAAGATCGAGAGCATCACGTTCCAGCTCGCCCGGCTGAAGGCCTGGAAGTTCGGCGCCAAGACTGAAGCCATGAATGCCGAGCAGCGCGCGCTCTTCGATGAGACGTGTGCTGCCGACCAGGCCAGCCTGGAGGCGCAGCTCGCCGCGTTGCAGCCCGCAACCGTTGGCAGCGCTGCACCAGAAAAGCAGCCCCGCCGCCAGCCCAAGCGCGAGGCCCTGCCAGCGCACCTGCCGCGCGTGGACCAGCGTGTCGAGCCCGAGAACACTAGCTGCCCGACGCCAGAATGCGGCCAGCCGATGGTGCGCGTGGGCGAGGACATCAGCGAGCGGCTGGACATCATTCCGGCGCAGTTCTTCGTGCAGCGCCAGATCCGCGGCAAGTGGGCCTGCAAGTGCTGCCAACTCTTGCTGCAAGAGCCGGCCGCGCCCCAGGTCTTCGACAACGCGCTGCCAACGCCGGGATTGCAGGCTCACACGGTGGTCAGCCGCTTCGTCGATCACATCCCTTACTACCGGCAAGAGCAGATCAACGCGCGCCGCGGCGTGCATACCCCGCGCTCGACGCTGGCGGGCTGGGGCGGGCAGACCGGCGCGCAGTTGCTGCCGCTGTTTGATGCGCACCGGCTCTTCGTGCTCGGCAGCCGGGTGGTGCACGCCGACGAGACGCCGATCGGTCTTCTTGACCCGGGCGGGGGCAAGACCAAGAAGGCCTACATGTGGGCCTACGCCCGAGGCGCGTTCGAGACCGAGCGCGGCGTGGTGTACGACTTCTGCGCTGGGCGGGGAGGTAAATATCCGCATGCCTTCCTCAAGGACTGGTCGGGCACGCTGGTGGTGGACGCGTACAGCGGCTACGACGCCACGCTGTCGCTGGATGGGCGCTTTACCGCGAAATGCCTGGCTCACGCGCGCAGGAAGTTCGACGAACTGGTCAAGGCCAACGCGAGCGAGGTGGCCAAGCAGGCGATCCAGCGCATCGCCTGGCTGTACAGGATCGAGGCCGACGCCAGGATGTTGACCGCAGAGCAGCGGCTGCAGATGCGCCATGAGCGATCCCGTCCGCTGTGGGAGGAACTGCAGTTGTGGCTGCAGCTCGAGCGCAAACGTGTGCCCGACGGCAGCGCCATCGCCAAGGCCATCGACTACAGCCTGAACCACTGGGCTGGACTCGGGCGGTTCTTGCTGGACGGCGCTGTGCCGGTCGACAACAACCACATCGAGAACCAGATCCGGCCCTGGGCCCTGGGACGGCGCAACTGGCTGTTCATCGGCAGCCAGTTGGCCGGCGAGCGAGCCGCGGTGGTGATGAGCCTGCTGCAGTCGGCCAAGCTCAACGGGCACGAGCCCTGGGCCTACTTGAAGGACGTGCTCACGCGGCTGCCCACGCAGTTGAACAGCCGGATCGGGGAGTTGCTGCCGCACCAGTGGCAGCGCACCGACTGAGGCCCACCAGGCTGCGCAAACGCGCCGCGTGAACAACGCGGCCATGCGCTGGTTGATGCAGGTGACCAGGGCGCCGACGCGCAGCCAGCGGGCGAGTCGCGCCATCGTTGCTCTGCCGGTCATTGCCACCACGTTCGTCATGCACGCGATGGTCGGGCGCCAGGCCTGTCAGCTCAAGATGCCGCGCCCAGACGCTTACACTCAAGCGGCCGAAGAACTTGACGGACAAGCAGCGCCTGAGTCTGAGCGGGCTACTGGCATACAACTTGAAGAGCGTGCGGGCCTACTTGCTCAAGGAAGAGTTCCAGCTATTCTGGGAGTACAACTCACCGGCCTGGGCGGCCAAATAC
>Ga0209181_10006349_pt1 | contig 16590 bp, 17 predicted proteins | sample MAT05_FD_187208 | JGI IMG/M metagenome (GOLD analysis project Ga0209181, IMG submission 187208) | Freshwater microbial communities from Lake Fryxell liftoff mats and glacier meltwater in Antarctica - MAT-05 (SPAdes) (version 2) | ecosystem: Environmental > Aquatic > Freshwater > Ice > Liftoff...
GGGCATTGTGCATTGGGCATTGGGCATTGGGCATTGGGCATTGGGCATTGGGCATTGCTTATTCCCCCTGTACATTTTATCCCCCCTATTCCCTATTCCCCATGCCCTATGCCCCATTTGTTATTTTCCCAGCTCTTGCGATCGCTCTGTGGCAGCTTTGACTGCTTCAATTAAAGCTGAACGAAATCCTGCCTGTTCTAGTTTGGCAATTCCCGCAATGGTTGTACCACCGGGACTGGTAACGCGATCTTTCAGTTCTGCTGGGTGCATTTTGGTTTCATGTAACAGTTTCGCTGTTCCTAGTACGGTTTGCAAGGCTAGTTGATTGGCAATTGCTCTAGGTAAACCTGCGGATACTCCGCCATCAGCAAGTGCTTCTACCAAGAGCGCCACGTAAGCCGGCCCGCTACCAGATAGCCCTGTTACTGCATCCATCAGCCCTTCTGAGACTTCCACGACTTCCCCCACAGCAGAAAAAACCTGCTGTGCTATTTGGTGGTGCTTGGCATTGGTGTATGCACCTGAACAAATCGCTGTAATTCCTGCTCCCACTGTTGCTGGGGTGTTGGGCATTGCTCTAATAACTGGCAATTGCACAAATGCAGCTTCTAGCTGGCTTAAAGGCACACCCGCCAATATGGAAATGATTAGGGGTGAGTGTTCTTTATTAAGAATATCAATATTTGCTAATTCTTGAGCGATCGCGCTGAACACCTGCGGTTTTACTGCCAAAAAGACAACTTCTTTTACTTGGGCGAAAACTTGGCTATTATCTGTCGTTACAGCAACATCGTATTGCTGTTTTAAAAAATCTAGGCGTGAAGATAGCGGTTCGCTAACTATGACTTCTGATGATTGATAAATTCCACGCGCAATAAGGCGGGATAAGAGCGCTTCTCCCATTACCCCACCACCAATTAAGCCAAATTTTATAGTCATTGATCAATTAGTCATCTGTGAGCCAGCGCGGTCTTCTCCTAAGGGGAGACGCCCGCCGTAGGATGCCCGAACGCGAATTTATGTTGAGCGGAGTCGAAACACAGCGTCTCCTGTCTTGAGAAGGGCTGTAGGGCGATAGCATAGCGTTAGCAATTAAGCCTGTGAGCGTCTGGGGTTTCCCCCATGAGTGACTGGCGTTAGCGATAGCTAGGAACGAGCGTCGCCCGTAAAGGTCATTAGTCGTTTGTCCTTTGTCATTTGTCACTATTATCAAAACCCAGGACTAATGACAAATGACAAAGGACTAACAACTAATTTAACTTTATTGTGCCATCCGGTTAGTTTCGTTGCCCCAGGTTTGATTTGGAGAACCTGTAGGACGAGAGGAACGGGTTGGCGGTTGTGGTACTTCATGAAGAACGCCACCTTGGGTGCTAACTTGCACACAGCTTGGCGTAAACAAGAAGATGCTCTCACCGATGCGCTCTTGATGTCCATCTAGTGCGTAAGTACCACCTGCGACAAAATCTACTGCTCGTTGAGCTTGATCTGGGTCCATTATTGTCAGATTTAATACTACTGACTTGCGTTCGCGCAACGCTTGAATTGCCTGGGGCATTTCTTCAAAGGTGCGTGGTTCGAGTACTAAAACTTCCGAAATTCCGTTAATTGCTCCTGGCATACCAATCACATTCCCCATTGGCTTTGAACCTGCTGCTATATCATCTCCCATTGTAGGCACTGGTTCACGCCAGCGTCGATTTTGAGCGGACGTGCTTTCCTGTGGTGCCGGTGGTTGGGGATTTTCTTGCTGATACAGATTTTGGTAATTATTATCTGTTTCTGGTTCTTCCTCGTAATACTCATATTCCACTTGCTCATTTAGACCCACAAAGTCTCTGAGTTTGGAAAATATATTGTTCATGGCCTGTGTACTCTCCTGGTGCGAATAGCCTGTATTGACTTGGGCAATGGATTGATTGAGTAGGAGCGATGCCTACCCCGGTAAACTACGGTACATCGGTGGATACTTCAGCAAGTATATTGCTATTTGTAAACCATACTACTGGTTTTGGCGATGAACTGACACTTCTTGCAAAGGTCTGTGCATCGCCTAAACATAATAATGAGTCAAGATTATATCCTAAGGTTTGTCCGAAGGAAAGTTCTTTTTACCCCATTTTCCCTTAGCGATTGCTTTTGTCAATACTATATCCTTTGTTTCTAATTGCACTAGTCTGCTACAAAATTCTTGTCATCAAATTCTGATCTCTATTAATACTGAAGAGCAAGGCTGATAATCAAAGGCTAGGAGCGATCGCCAAACAATATTGTTCCTAATCGTACCATCGTTGCGCCTGCTTGCACTGCCAGTTCGTAGTCGCCTGACATACCCATAGACAAGTGCTGCATTTTAATGTGCGACCAGTTTTGCTCTCTTATTTTCTTTGCTAGCTCACGATTGAGATTAAATACATTCAAAATTTCCGGATCATTTAATCCTGAAGGCGGAATTGTCATCAAACCTTGAATTTGTAAACTTTTGTATTGTTCGAGTGTGGGTAAATCAGCCAAAAGTTCTGGCACACTCCAACCAGACTTGTTGGGATCGGGGAGAATTTTCACTTGCAGGCAAACCTGGGGACTCACTCCTAGCTGTTGCGCTAATTGATCTAAGCGCTGTGCCAGCTTCAAGTTATCGACGGAGTGAATCCAAGGGAATTGTTCGATGGCTTTTTTGGCTTTATTGCTTTGCAAATGTCCAATAAAGTGCCAGGTAATATCCGGTAAATCTTGCAACTCGGCTTGTTTGCTGGCGGCTTCTTGGATACGACTCTCCGCAAAATCACGAATTCCTGCGGCATAGGCAGACCGAATGGCCTGGGCAGAAACTTGCTTGCTAACAGCAATCAATTTGACTGAAGTTGGCAGTGAGGAGCGAATGGAAAGAATACGTTCGGAAATCGAACTGTTCATTGGAAGGTGCGTTGAAAAACACTCTGAAGCTGATCGTACTCCTGAGATTGTCCACTGCGACGCAGGGTACGTAAGCGATTTTCCAACATCATTCTAGCCTCAGTACGTCCTAAAGACTGGAATTTAACACCTTTAACGTCATTTGCGACTAAAAAAAATAAGCGCTGGGCATAAAGCGTGGTGAACAAATCCTGGTTATCATCAACCATACAGATTTTGTAGAGTAAACCCCAAGTTGGATGGTTTATGTAAGTTTCTGCGTTTTCTGGATTCATTTAAGAGTCAAGGTGGGAGTATATATATCTTTTCGCAGTGAATTCCAAACATTCAGACGATAATACCAACATTCGTCAGAATATTTGCTTAAAATGCAAAACTGCGGTTGCGAAGACCTTGATCTAGTTTCTAATGGGCAGATGAAGCTAGTGGTAGTGAAGCGAAATGGTACAACATGACACGCGAAGAGTAGAGGGTTGTCGATAGATATAGCCGTATGCTTTGGTGAATTTGAGTCACCAACTTGGCGGCACAAGGCACAAAACAGTCCTGACCCTCTTATTGAAAGGTTGGCGTGGCAAGGGAAAACACCCTTTGAAGTTCCCAACGGCAACAGCTAACTTTTCAACTTCTTTCCATACTGCCACAACTGTGGCTGAATGGCACAAAATTGGGAATGGGGAGTAGGGAGTGGGGGGATGAGGGAGATGAAGAATTAATAACCAATGGCCTATGCCCTATTCCCTGATTGATTATCTAACATTTTCAGGGCTGCCAGTTGTGCCTGAGCTTTGTGCAGAGATTCATACCATTCTTTCTCAGGATCGCTATCTGCGACAATTCCCGCGCCAACTTGTCCCCAGACAATGTTGAGTGCTGAGTGCTGGGGGATGAGTCTTGAGTGGGAAAATGAAGAAGAATTTACTCCTTCTGCTCCTGCTTCTTGAGACACGGGGGCTAATAGCAGGGTGCGGATTAAGATATTTAAATCTAAATGACCGCGCCAATCTAAATAGCCGCAGGAACCGTAGAACAAGCTGCGTCGCAAGGGTTCTAGTTCTTCAATAATTTCCATGCAACGGACTTTGGGACAACCTGTGATTGTACCACCAGGAAACGTGGCGCGAATCAGATCAATGGTAGTATATTCGCCTTTTAAAGTACCTTTGATGTTGCTGACAAGATGCATCACATGGCTATATCGCTCAATTGTCAGCAATTCGTCAACTGTAACCGTTCCCCATTCACAAACTCGCCCTAAATCATTGCGTTCCAAGTCCACCAGCATGATGTGTTCTGCACGTTCTTTGGTGTTGCTGAGTAAATCTTGTGCCAGTTGCATATCTTGTTCTGGTGTGACACCACGCGATCGCGTCCCAGCGATCGGTCTGGTTTCGGCTTGTCGATTTTGCAACATTACTAACCGTTCCGGCGAACAACTGATCACTTCTCCCCAAGGCGTTTGCCAATAGCTGGCAAAAGGAGAAGGATTGATTTTTTGCAAGGCTTGGTAAATTTCCCAACCAGAAGCCGATGTAGAAGCTTGAAATCGCAATGAAAGATTTGCCTGAAAGATGTCTCCAGCTTGAATATATTTTTTTGCCTGGTTTACAGCTGTTTCATAATCTGATTGAGATGTCAAAAAGAGAGGGAGCGAGGGAGATGAGGGAGAAAATTCTACTTTGTCCCCCAACTCCCCTTTTCTATTCTCTAGTTTGTGCTGTAACTCATCGAGTCCACTTGCATCACTGGCGGCTAACCAAAGAATTTGTTGCGCGTGATCCAAAACAGCAAAACAATCTGGTTCATACCAAAAAGCTATGGGAAATGGCAGGGGATCAATTTTATGATATGGTAACTCTTCAATTTCCCATGCCACATCGTAGCCTAGCCAACCTAACCAACCGCCGGTGAAGGGGAGATGGGGAGGTAGGGGAGATGGGGAAGCAAGGGGAGCAGAGGAAGAAAATACTACCTCATCCTCCTTATCTCTCCCTATCCCTTGCTGTAATAAGTTTTCTAAGAAGGGAAAAACCTTTCCGACTTCTGGTGTCCACATCTGGGGAATGCCATCGACTAGGCGAGGAGCGCCTGCACAGATAGAATATCGGCTGAGTTGGGGATGATCGATTGGCGTTGGGTAGGGACTTTCCAGTAGGGTAGCAATTCTTGATGCGGAGGTGGGGTGAAAAAGAGTAGCAAAAACTTCCGAACCTGTGCGCTTTTCTAAGGGTAGCGATCGCCAATACCAAGCCTTGATCATACTGTTTATAAGCGTTGCAAAATTAGACCTGAGTTCCTATAGCTAGCCGTATTCCCCAGAATAAAATTAAAGTTGCGATCGCAAGCCAGTCACGCCCTTTAAATCGTAAATCGTGCCACTGGACTCGATGCTCGTTGGGACTAGTAAAACCCCGCACCATCATTGCATTCGCCATTTGATCGGCTCGTAAGAGCAGATTTTCTAACAGTCTCTCTGCAACTGTCATCCAAACTTTGAATCCTCCTTTCAATCCCAGCTTTTTCCAATTAATTGCCCTTGTCATCACGGAGCGAAATAAGTTTTGCACTTCTTCTAAAACCAGGGGAATAAAGCGCAAGGACAAGGTTAAAGTTAAAGCAATTTCGGTGACAGGCAACTTGAAGCGTCTCAGGGGTTGCATTAGGCTTTCTATGCCAGATGTGATTTCTTCGGGTGCGGTTGTCAGCAGATACAGGTTGGTGCTGTAAATTACGGTAAATATAATTGTACTCAGACGTATAGCCAAATCCAAGGAGCGGCGAGTTACTTTAACTGGCCCTTTGTGAAATAGCACATAGCTGTATTTGCTATTACTTGCTGGCTCTTGAACAATATTTTTGGGGTTTACTGGCTGGGTTAATATTTGTTCATTAGCTGGGAGGCGTGGCTGATAATCTACACCCATTGCATCAGGACTGATGGCTCCGATCGCTAAGACAAAAAACGATAGCATTAATAGCCAACCCATTTGCTGCTGCCATACTCGGCGGGGAATTCTGGCAATTAAGGTGGCAAGAATCAATAGTACCACCAGCAGCACCCGCCAAAAATTATTAGCTAAAACATAGCTTGTTAAAAAGCTCATCAACCAGGCGAACTTGACTCGCGGATCGATTTTATGCAGCCAAGTTTGGGGTTGTTCTAAATAAAGTCCAAGTGGCAGCGATCGCAATAAATCCATTTGAAAGTTAGGAGTTAGGAGTTAGGAGTTTTGACTTTTGGGTTAACGAGTCGCGGAAGTCCCCACCTTCTCTGCGTACCCCTCCGGGGATCTTGCTACGCGCAGCGTGTCGCAGACAGACGCTAACGCGAACAATGTACTCATAAGGTGGGGATTGTGAGCGGGGGATAAGGATTACATCTGGAATTGATTTTTTACACAGTAAAAACTCTCTTCTGGATGTATGACGAATCCCCAAAATTTTCTGGTAGGATATATACTGTCTTGACCATATCTCGACTCCGCTCGATAACCATCAATGCCGCAAGCGAAAACCAAGCTAATAGGTATATGTCACAAGAGAAACCCTTCGGCTTCGCTCAGGGTAAAAAATTTGGGTCTTGGGAACCAGGACTCCTGCCCTTGGAGGGAATGTTAGACCAAAAAAACTACGGAGTAATAGATGGCTATTCCCGATGAATTGGGAAGCTCAGACTTCAGCCGTAGGCAAGTCTGAGTAGTTCACCAGCTTAATTACTACTATGTCACAGACTTTCCTACCGCCAAAATGGCTTCAACAGCTTTGTGATCCTTACGCTGTGCTAGGAATTTCTCTAATTGCTGATGATCATCAGATTTTTAAACGCTATCACACTTTAGCGAAGCTGCTACATCCCGATCGTCATGCCAAAAGCTGCAATCCAAACCCAGAAAAAGACCAATCCTAAATCAATGGCTAAAGCTATAAGTATTGCGGCTTTATTAAGTCGGTTTACGCAGCCGAAAGATTCTCAAGTCAAGTGTTGAAATTTCGGTAACAAACCGTACTAAAACCGAAGCTTCGTCACTAGATTACTCTCCTAGACTAAAATAATAATAGAAGTAAAACTATTAAGCTGCTGAGTCTGGACACTCAGTTTAATATAAGCAATATGGGATTCTTCGATTCTGAGATAATTCAGCAAGAAGCAAAACAGCTGTTTGAGGATTATCAAGCGCTAATCAAGCTTGGTAATAACTACGGCAAATTTGACCGTGATGGCAAAAAGCTATTTATTGAGCAAATGGAAGCCATGATGGATCGGTATCGCATCTTTATGAAGCGCTTCGAGCTATCAGAAGATTTCATGGCACAAATGACAGTAGAACAACTGAAAACACAATTAGGTCAGTTTGGTGTCACCCCGCAACAAATGTTTGACCAAATGCACCTTACTTTAGAACGGATGAAAGCCGAGCTAGAAAAACAAGCCTAGTCAATTTTAGATTTTGAATTTTGGATTGGCAATTAATCCAAAATCTAAAATCTAAAATCCAAGATTATTGTGACTTGGGCCGAGAAAACTGGGAAGGTGGCTTGAAGTTTTCTACTGGTACATTCTTAAGTGCCTTCTCCATAAAATCTTTCCAGATGGGAGCAACCATACCGCCACCCGTAGCACGGCTAGCTAATTGTCTGTTGTCGTCTCTTCCCACCCAGACAGCAGTTGTTAGTTGTGGCACAGTGCCAACATACCAGATATCCTTTTCTGAAGAAGTTGTACCCGTCTTACCAGCACTTGGACGAGCTATGGCAGCACCTTTACCTGTACCATTAGTAACTACCGATCGCATCACATCGATAATTGCTGCTGAGGCCCAAGGATCGAGAACTCGCTGGGGCTTGGGAGTGTTGTCAAGCAACACGTTACCACTACTATCGGTGACACGGGCAATTACAGTTGGTGGAGATTGCCAGCCATAATTAGCAAAGGTTGCATAGGCACTAGCCATTTCCAGGGGAGTAACACCAATTGCACCCAGAGGCAGGGAGCTAACAGGTTCCATCGGACTCATAATGCCCAAGGTGCGGCAGGTTTCTATGACTCTATTCATCCCCACAGCCTTACCAATCTTGATCACAGGAATGTTGCGTGACTGGGCTAAAGCCGTGCGGATTGGCATAGCTCCGCTAAAACCCCCATCATAATTTCTGGGAAAGTACCAACCGTTACCATCTCGATAACTAACTGGGGCATCTACCACCGTTGAGTCTGGCCCATACTTACCTGTAGCAAAAGCAGTATAATATACAAACGGTTTAAAAGAAGATCCGGGCTGGCGCTGAGATTGAGTTGCACGATTGAATTCACTGGTCTTAGAATCTACACCACCCACGAGGGCTTTGATAAAATGCGTGCGCGGATCAATTGCCACCAGGGCCATTTGATTCTTAGATAATCCTTGCCCCAGAAGTGTTTTATGCCACTTACTAACGGTTTCCTCTGCCATGATTTGGAAGTTGGCGTCAACTGTCGTTTGCACCCGCATCCCGCCTTTGAGCAGTGTCTCCCGCCCAAACTTTTTAGCCAACTCCTGCGCTACGGTATTGGTTATATAAGGTAGGGCACTACCTTGAAAGGATTTGATTTTACCAAGTTTGATTTCTTGTTTAAGGGCATTGTCGTACTCTGACTGGTTGATCCAGTTCAACTCCAGCATCCGTCTTAGCACTTCTTTTTGTTTCTGTTTTGCCAGCTTCATACTCGCAAACGGGCTGAATTCTTCTGGTGCTTGGATCAAACCCGCCATCATTGCCGACTCACCCAAGCTTAAATATTCTGCTGACTTATTAAAGTAACTGCGGGCTGCCGTTTGTACACCATAATTGTTATGACCCCAATAAACTTGATTGAGGTACATTTCTAAAATTTGGTCTTTAGTGAGAATTTGTTCTAACCGAATTGCTAGCACCCCCTCCGCTAACTTCCGGGTAAAGGCACGTTTGCGAGATAAAAATAGATTTTTTACCAATTGCATAGTAACAGTAGAGCCACCTTCTTTGACTCCACCTGCTACAGCGTTAACTACTACAGCCCGGCCAACACCAGTGGGGTTAATACCGTGGTGATCGTAGAAGTGGCTATCTTCACTTGCTAATACTGCCCGTTTTAAATTCGCGGAAATTCTATCCAGGGGCACGACTTCCCGGTTGGCTTCCCCGTGGATACTCGTTAAAAGTTTACCCTTAACGTCATAGATGTAAGTTGTTTCTGAGGGAAAGAAGTTACGTAGCTGTCTTACATCTGGCAAATTGCGGAAACTAATGGCTAAACCAACCAGTCCTCCGGCTACAATGGAACTTGCCAGCATGGTCATTGAGAGGAGAGTACCGCCAGCTACCTGACCGACTCCTTTCAAAAACTCAAAACCTGATGAAGCCCGACGTTGTGGCTGTTTATCTTCAAAAGTCCTAGAAGACGACACGGCGATTTCACTTCCTCACTTGTAAATTTAACTGTAATTGATTGGACGAAGCTAGGGGGTTAATTTTTTGCAATTATAGTAGTTTGGCAGATGAGAAAGCGGACAAATTGCAAGTGTTTATAACCAACTTAACTTCTAGTGTGCAAAACATAGCTAATAGTGGATTTTCTAGTATGACGCAAGATTTTGCTTGGCTGCGTCGTGGTGTGGTAGAAGTTTTCCCACAACCAACTGATGTTAACAGTGAAAATCTAGAAAAGCGCTTGGTAACTACAAACCAACCTTTGAGGATCAAATTGGGCATTGACCCTACAGGTACTGATATTCATCTTGGTCATAGCATACCAGTACGGAAACTGCGAGCGTTTCAAGATGCAGGCCATATAGCAGTTCTGATTATTGGCGATTTTACCGCACGTATTGGCGATCCGACAGGTAAATCTGAAGTGCGTCGTCAGCTTACAGAAGCAGATGTAGCCCAAAATGCTCAGACTTATCTTGACCAAGTACGTCCTATCTTGGATTTTGACACACCAGGAAGGTTAGAGGTGCGTTATAACTCCGAATGGCTCTCTAAGCTCAACTTAGAGAAAATTTTGGAGTTACTCTCCACGATGACGGTGGGGCAGATGTTAGCTAAGGAAGGATTTGCCGATCGCTATAGAAAAGAGAATCCAATTTTTATCCATGAGTTCCTCTACCCGTTAATGCAAGGTTTCGATTCCGTTGCCGTTGAGGCAGATGTGGAATTGGGAGGGACAGATCAGAAATTTAACATCGCTGTGGGCAGAGATTTGCAGCGCCATTTTGGTCAAGAGCCACAATTTGGGATGCTAACGCCGATTTTGATTGGCACGGATGGGGTGCAAAAAATGTCCAAGTCTTTAGGTAATTATATTGGGTTGTCAGAACATCCGGGGCAAAAATATCAAAAATTACAAGGGGTTCCAGATAATCTGCTGGAGGAGTATTTTGAACTGCTGACGAATTTACCTTTGGATAATCTGCCAGAAAATCCCCGCGATCGCCAGACACTTTTAGCATGGGAAGTTGTCAAACAGTACCACGGCGAAACAGCAGCCCAAGAAGCTAAAGAAGCAGCCCAAAGCGGCGGAAAAGAAGGTGCAGTTCCAGAATTTTCTCTAGCTGAGGTATCGCATCCGGCTAAGTTAGCATATATTCTCAATGTCACTGGCTTATGCAAAAGTACAGGTGAAGGAAAGCGAAAAATTCAAGAAGGTGGAGTGCGCTTAGATGGCGATCGCATTACCGATGTTGATACTACTTTTGCTTCTGTTGCTGAATTACAAGGTAAGGTTTTACAAGTTGGGAAAAATAAGTTTGTCCGTTTAGTGCCTTAAATGGGGAGTGGGGAGTAGGGAATGGGGAATGGTGGACAGGCAGAACAACGAGTTATTGTGGCATTGGATGTGCCAGATGAACAAAGTGCGATCGCTCTTATAGATCAGCTCCCGCAAGTGGTTTGGTGGAAAGTTGGCTTAGAGTTGTTTACCAGCACTGGCCCGAAAATTCTAGAAATGCTAAAGTCCAAAGAAAAGCGCATCTTCCTAGATTTAAAGTTTCACGATATCCCGAACACAGTCGCTGGTGCAAGTCGTAGTGCTGCTCGTTACGGGGTAGATTTATTGACAATTCATGCAGCATCTGGTAGAGAAGCTCTGAAAGCTGCAACAGAAGCGGCAGAAGAAGGGGCAGCCCAAGCGGGTGTAAAACCGCCTAAGTTAATTGCCATTACTTTATTAACGAGTATTTCTGCTAGACAACTGGCGTTTGATTTAAAAATTCCCCTAGAGTTACCAGAATACGCGCTAGAAATGGCACTGCTGGCTCAAGAGGCGGGATTGGATGGGGCAGTTTGTTCGCCCCAAGAGGCGGCACAGTTACGACAAACTTGTGGAGATGACTTTTTGCTTGTTTGTCCGGGGGTTAGACCAACTTGGGCTGATATTGGGGATCAACAGCGATCGCTCACCCCAGCACAAGCAATTATTGCTGGTGCAGATTATCTAGTAATTGGGCGTCCCATTACTACTGCTACTGAGCCGCAGTTAGCCTGGAAGAGGATTTCTGAGGAGTTAACCACGGTGGCATGAAGCTAAAAGTCAGTAAGAAGCCGGGGAATAGGGTGCAGCGTGTAGGGGAGAAAAATCTTACCTCTTCGCTCAAAAAGAAAAATTATAGTTGGCTTTTAGCTTGTGGCTTCTGGATTTTAGTATCAAATAGCCTTCCTTACCCAGCGTTCTCGATAAACCTCACCCCTAAACCCTCTGCGATCGCAGAAAAAGAAAATGTCAACGGTGGCGTGAAGTCTTTGTGTTCTGAGCAAAATTTAGAAACATTAACTATACAGCTACTGCAAGATTTACCTAGTTATACTAATCGCGCTAGTCAACGCGCCCGCCGCCTCAGCAGAAGCAGCGATGTTTACAGTTATATCCTAGTGGCAGGAAGACCTGAGTTTATTCCTCTGCCCCTTAACCTTGAAGAATATAGTGCAGATACGTCTAAAAGTTCTGCATCAGGAATTGAGCAAGTTTTCTTTACTACTTTGGAGCGGCAATACATAGGAAAGAAAGCGGTAGAATTGCAGGAATTCCACTGGCTGTTGTTGACTAAAACTAAAATTGGTTGGCGTTTAGTGATGATGTTTTCTCGAATTGGTTCCTATTCAGGACAGCAGCCATTATCCCCGCCACGCGATAGTAGTAAAGGTACTGTTGCTCAAGGGATTAAAACTTGGTTGCGCGATTGTCAAGCTGGAAGTATACGTCATTGAAGAAGAATTCAGAAGTCAGAATTCAGGAATCAGAATCAAGACGCTCTATTCGAGATGCTGCGCGTAGCTTGCTTTCCCGTAGGGGTACGCGGTACTCGCTAACGCTGCGCTATCAAAATTCATTCTGTTAGCGGTAGCGGGGCGTTTAGCCCATTCTGGCTCCTGACTCCTGAATTCTGTTTTGATAAGTAGGTAGGCGTAATTAAATATAAAATCAAACCTCACCCTCAATCCCTCTCCTTACTAAGGAGAGGGAAGCCGGAGGCAGGGTGAGGTTTGATATTTAATTTGAACCACTTACTTAAAACCTAATTCCAAATCTTTGTAAATTAGGAGAATATTAGATAATGTCTAAAATACTCACTCAAATTATTTATGAACAGGATTATCACTTGTGGTTAGAAACTACGTTGAAACAATTGCAAGAACGAGATTTAGAGCATCTTGATTGGGAGCATTTGATTGAGGAGATTGAAAGATTGGGTAATGAACAGAAACACAAGCTCGAAAGTTATCTACTGCAACTTCTCAAACATCTGCTTTTGTATCAACATTGGAGTCTTCCTGAATGTAAAAATCATTGGGAAGTAGAAATTGATAATTTTCGGGTGGAACTCAGGAAATTAACCAAATCTAAAAACCTCTACAACTATCTGCTCACGGTGCTTGAAGAAGTCTACGTTGATGCACTACGACAAGCAAAAAAGAAAAGTGGATTGAATTGTTTTGGGCAAACTTGCCCTTATAGCATTGAGCAAATTTTAGATGTGGATTATTTACCACCATTTATTTATTGATAAGATATATCACCCAACTAGCTTGTATCAGTGTAATTGCGCCTATATCTTTGGGAGGATTTTGAGGAAAAATAGCTGATAAATAGCGAAAAAAAGCAGAAATTATTTAAAAACGAAGGCTGGCTTGAATTTAATCGTTGTGACTCCCGTTTTTTGGCGATAACATGTAAATAAGTTTACTTCAAGCTTCTCAAACCGCGTTTGGCATCAGTTTTTTATGGAGATTCAGTTAATCAATATCGGTTTTGGTAACATCGTGTCTGCCAATCGAGTAGTTGCCATTGTCAGTCCAGAGTCTGCCCCGATTAAGCGGATTATTACCGATGCACGGGACAGGGGTCAACTGATTGATGCAACTTACGGTCGGCGGACTAGGGCTGTAATTATCACCGATTCCAGCCACGTAATTCTGTCCGCGATTCAGCCGGAAACAGTAGCGAATCGCTTTGTGATTTCCCGTGAGCATCAAACTGTAGATAATTGATTAAGAGTGGATTAACAATCTCACTTCTATTTGCACCACATCAGCAGTACTATGTGAATTAGACAATTTTTCTGTCAGCCTTGCTACAAATTATTTAGTCACTAGTGGACTTGGCCACGAACACAAGACTAATGAATAATATCTATTGATTGATTCACAGATTGAGGGGATGATGCCAGTTTTACCCATCCAGAGTATTGCTACTACCGAAGAACGCTTACATTTAGGCAGGTTGATTGTCTTAACTGGCCCTAGCGGGGTCGGTAAAGGCACTTTAATGCGATCGCTCCTAAAACGCTATCCAGAACTGTATTATTCCGTATCCGTAACGACTCGTTCTCCCCGTCCGGGAGAAATCGATGGCAAAGATTATTCCTTTATCAGCCGCAGTAAGTTTGAACAATTACTTGCTGAAGGTGAATTTTTGGAATGGGCAGAATTTGCTGGTAACTATTATGGCACTCCCCGTGAAGCTGTACTTAACCAAATTAATTTTGGCAAGTTGGTGGTGCTAGAAATTGAGCTAAAAGGAGCAAGACAAATTCGTGCTTCCTTCCCCACTGGCTTCAGCATTTTTATTTTACCGCCATCTTTTGATGAATTAGAGAAACGGATACGCGATCGCGCCCAAGACTCTGAAGAAGCGATCGCCCGTCGTTTACTCCGCGCCCAAGAAGAAATTCAAGCAGCAGATGAATTTGATATTAAAATCGTTAATGACGATTTTGAAACTGCTTTAAATGACATTGAAACGGTTTTGTTTAAATAAGTTAAGAGTTAAGAGTTAGAAGTTAAGTAAGTGGGTCAAATTAAATATAAAACCTCACCCTGCCTCCGGCTTCCCTCTCCTTAACAAGGAGAGGGATTGAGGGTGAGGTTTGATATAGATGTTTAATTACGCCTACCTACTTAGGAATTTTAACTCCTAACTCCTAACTCTTCATTCCAAAATTAACCAAATAAACCTTGAATTACTCCCAGATTGCTAGTCAAAAAGTAAGCAACTACTGCACCACCAATACCACCAATTAAAAAAGAACTGGCGAAGTTGTTCCAGCTTTCTCTAGAGTTAAAAGCATCTACTGGAGGGTTGGGTACATTAACACTAGCAAGCGCTTTGGGTGGATTGCTATTCGCATAGAGGGATAGACCCGCCGTAAAAAGAACAATCAAGCCAAAGGTTGCCAGTAAACCAGCTAAGTTCGCATTATCTGTATCCCTTAGTGGGCCCAATTTGGCAAAGGGGCCAAATATCCAGTAACCATGAGCCATACCAACTTCTAAACCGCGTCTGGCAGGAGCGAGTCCTGGGCGATAGGCTGGTAGGTTATTAATGAACCACTTGCTCAAGGGAGAAGCATTAATCGGGGTTTCTAGGTTGCCCAGTTGCTGATCGCGGAATGCGGGAAAAACAACTTCCCGATTTCTGGGATCGCTAGGGAGATTTTTTGATGCATCTACTGCTTGTGCCATATTTTATGTTCGCCTCTAAATTTAAAGTGGTGGCATTTTTATATTAATAATAATTGAGGCTAAAGATACTTTTTGACTGGGAAGTTTAGAAAAGTTAATTTAGCTGCTTTCAAAACTATGAAACTCGTAAGCTGTTCCCAGCATCACGAGTTTCAAAGAACTATTTTGTTAGTAGTTAGTAGTTATTAGTAACTACTAACTAGTTAATTGTCAACCAAGAGCTAACAAAATTTTTAAATCCTCTCTTCAACTTATGGTAGTGGGTGGAAAAGTAGGTCAGGAAACCAATAGTTGAATAAAATCAACAAAACGGCTGTCAAAGACAAATTGACAAAAAGCAAAACTGGCCCCAAGGATAGATATTTGACGAAATAATTTTGCTGCATGAATCATTCTCCCAAATAAATCAAAAGTTGTCGGAAGGGTTAGCGTGGCGAAATGGGGATTTCTGTATCTTTAGCTGTTAATTCACCAGACAGAAATTCTTTTATGGCAGCTAGGGGCCAAGTAAAGCCCGACAGCATAATTCGCAATGCCAAAGGAACATCAATGATTACTTCTTTCAATTCCACGCTGCCACCTTCTTTCTTGATCGCTTGTAGATAGGCACGACCTACCCAACCAATCCAACCAGCAATATAGAGAAACAGAATGCTGGGGATCAAGAAGTCACCAGCATGATCTAGACGACCATCAACAATCAAGTGAGGATAACCCTCAGGCCCGCAGAGCGCCTGAGAATAACGCTCAAACCGCTTTATCCCTGATTGGGGGTCGGCGGTGGTATTACGGGCATTAGCAGCTAGCTGTTGAAAAGCGGGATTATCCTTACACGGTGTCAAATTAGCCCCTAAAGCTTTTGCTGGGGAGGCAAAATTGAACCAAAGACAAATCGCTAAAATCAAAGCAAACAATCGTCGCATACAGTTGTTTCCTTTTACTACAAAACAAAAAGTTTTATGTACAAAACGAAGCGGCTTGTACAGTTGTTTATTTGCATAACTAGGAAGTCATCATACTCTTGGGTGGGAACCGAGTAAAGTTTAAGTAAATAAAAGTTAAAGCTTCTCAACCAAGTCTTTATCGAGTGCTAAGTGGTGAGAACGAATCTTGAGTATAAGAACTGTTGTTGTAGGGTAGTAAAGAAGCAAGATTTTGTCTCTAATACTCAAAACTCAGCACTGGGCACCCTCAATGGCAACCGTTTTAGCAATAGAAACCAGTTGTGATGAAACTGCCGTCGCAATTGTTAACAATCGTAAAGTTTGCAGCAGTATTGTAGCCTCGCAAATTCTAGTCCATCAGCAGTATGGCGGGGTAGTGCCGGAAGTAGCGTCTCGTGAACACTTGGAAACGATAAATGTTGCGATCGCTCAAGCCCTAGATCAAGCCCAACTAAATTGGGGAAAAATTGACGCAATTGCCGCCACTTGTGCCCCTGGACTGGTAGGAGCGCTGTTGGTGGGGTTAACTGCTGCCAAAACCCTAGCGATGGTACACAACAAACCATTTTTGGGAGTTCATCACCTCGAAGGTCACATTTACGCAACTTATTTGAGCGAACCAAGTTTAAATCCCCCTTTCTTGAGTTTATTAGTTTCTGGCGGACATACAAGCTTGATTTTTGTCAAAGATTGTGGTAGTTACGAAACGCTAGGACAAACTCGTGATGATGCTGCGGGTGAAGCCTTTGATAAA
>Ga0209181_10006350_pt1 | contig 16589 bp, 14 predicted proteins | sample MAT05_FD_187208 | JGI IMG/M metagenome (GOLD analysis project Ga0209181, IMG submission 187208) | Freshwater microbial communities from Lake Fryxell liftoff mats and glacier meltwater in Antarctica - MAT-05 (SPAdes) (version 2) | ecosystem: Environmental > Aquatic > Freshwater > Ice > Liftoff...
ACCAAAATAATTTGCCTGTTCGGCGGTGCTCAATAAATGCGTAAAAAATGCATCAAAGGCCTCAACTGGCGCGGGCACATGGCGAGGCTGATAGACCGGCCCCGCCAGCGCAGCTAAGCGTAATTCGTAGCACAAAATTTGCACCGCAGCGGCCAAATTAAGCGATGGGTATTCCGGGTTTGCGGGCACCTGCACTAGAAACTGACAGCAATCGAGTGCTGCATTATCCAAGCCCGCGGGTTCTGGGCCGAAGATGAGCGCGATCTCAGCTGCATCATTCGTCTTGCTCGATACGTCCGTGGCCGCCAAGGTCGAAATGGCGTGCTCGGCGCACTGGCGCGGGGTAAATTCTGGCACCGGAATTAAGCGCCGCCGCGCGCTAGCACCGTAAACCACCGCACAGCCTTCAAGTGCGGCCTGCAGGCTCGAGACAACCACGGCATTCGCCAAAACATCCAGCGCACCGGCCGCCAAATCATTGGCTTGCTTATCTGGAAAGGTTTCCGGATTTACCAAATACAATCGGCTCAGCCCCATTACCTTCATCGCCCGTGCCGACGCACCGATATTTCGCGCATAAAGCGTTCCAACCAACACCACGCGAATGCGCGCCAACGAGTCGGGTTCGCACTTTAGCGGACCAGGGTTTGTCGCATTTCTGGCGTTGATGTTTTTAGATTCTGCCATCAGGACTCCAACAAACTTCGGTTCAATTCTTTTCGCATTTTCATCATAAATATCGAGTATGGATTTCGCGTTGGCACAGTAAACTACAAACCGAAACTCCACACCAGCAGCGTTGACAGCGTCACAATCATTAGCACAACCAAAGGCACCCCCGTGCGCAAATAGTCCTTAAATTGGTATTCACCCTCGGCCATGATCAGCATATTCGTTTGATACGCAACCGGTGTTGCATAGCAAAGGTTACAGCCGAACAAAACGGCTAGCACCATGGGTTCGACCGGAATACCCAGTTTGGTAGCAAGACTAAACGCAATGGGCGTTCCGACTGCGGCCGCAGTCGCGTTGGAAGCAAAATTAGTAAGGATCGTAACGAATAACATGATCGCCGCCAACACGCCCCCGGCCGGAAGATACTGCAGCGCGCTTGCCAGCAATTGCCCCAACCAATCTGCCGCTCCACTGACCAAGATAAGCTTTCCAATTGCAATACTGGCGGCCACAAGCACGATCACTTTGGCAGATAGCGCACGCCCCACGCGATCAAATTTCACACAGCCGGTAACAAACATCAGCACCGCACCGCCAAGTGCGGAAATAGCGATGGGAACCAATCCAAAACTTGCAATCGCAACCGCACCGCCCATGATCGTCAATGCCAGCATTGCTTTAGAAGACCTAGGCAATACTTTGCCGCCTTCCAACATCATTAAGCCCGCTTCGTGTGCGAACGCCTGCAGATTCTCATCAGTCCCCATAATAAGCAGCACGTCGCCCTCGGCTATTGGCGCTTCAGCTGACTGCGGTCGCACGCCATTATGCCATCGACGTGCATGATCAACACCAATCGCCGCCACATGCTGCAATCCTGCGGTCTGCAGAGTTTGGCCGATCAAGCGGGAGTCAATCGCGACCGCCATTTCAACATATCGAATGTCTTCGCCCGCTTTATTTGCGTCTGCACTAATGCGCTCAACCAGCCAGCGAGGGGCTGCGAACGCAGAAAATAGCCGCATGACTTCTTCCAATGCCGCATGCGAGCCGGAAACGCCAATATGGGTATTTGCTTGCGTCGGGCCTTCGGCGTTGCCGATAAACTGGATTCCTTTAGGCAATAGCGCCTTTGCCTCTTGTGAGGTCTTACCAACCAACACAGAATCTAAACCGATCCTCAATTTGGCAAAAAACTGCCGGGGCGCATGCCCAGCCTCGCGCGAGTTATCCGGCAACAATCTAGGCATCACTAACCAGATATATGGCATGGCAATCAATGCAGCGCCAAGTACGATCGGCGTAAACTGAAATACGCCCATGTGTGCCATGCCAAGATCTGAAGCAATGGACATGACGAGCAGATTGGTTGAGGTACCAATCGTCGTCGCCATGCCACCGATTAACAGCGCCGCATTGATCGGTATGAGCGTTTTAGAAGTCGGCATACCGCCTTCAGCCGCGAGTCGCACCATAATCGGCAGCAGCAACACTAACACCGGAGTGTCATTGATCATCATGCTCAGCATCATCGCAAGCGTCAGGGTGACCAACAGCCCGAATGTCTTGTTGATCCGCCAGACTTTGGTAAGCGCGCGTGCAGCCGGGTCAAGCGCGCCGGTTTCCACCAGCCCGCGCCCCATTACCATCAGTGCGCAGATCGTAATCAACGCATAGTGGCCAAAGCCTTCAAAGGCAAGCTTTAATCCATCATTCGGATGCGTTTCGGGCAACGGAAAAAAATAAAGCCCGAGCGCAATCACGCCAATGGTAAGAAGAGAAATAATCTCGACTTTTGCCCGCCCACTGGCAAAGCCATAAAACATGACGCAAGCAAGAAGGATAGACGCAGTTGCATGCGCAGAAGGCAACGTATTCATTTCGATAAGCTAATCCAATAACCGCACAGAGAACGCGCCATTTTCGTCTAAAGGCACCAAAAAGCGCATTGAAAGGTAAAACGCCGGTTAGAAATTGACACATTCAACGGCGAAACGCGAAACCCATAGTGCCAAATACTCGATACAAAAACGGCTCAAATTTCAAATCAAAAAAGACTTGATTTAAGCTTTGTGTGCTTAGCTTTTTGTCGCAAAGATACCAAACGTACAATTTCGTTCGTCAAATTTAGTCTTGCCGCCACCTCGAACCTGGCGCCGACGTAACTGTTATAAATTTTTTTCGGCGTTAAAAATTCGCGTAACACCTGTGCACGCTTCTGCGCGAAAATTGCATCGGGCACAAAGGCATATTCGACGCGAATTTGCTCGCAATATTCGCGAAATCGTGCAGGTGTTGCTGCCAATATCGCTAAATCAATATCGAGCAATAACTGCGTTTGTGCGCCTTCAGGTGCGACGGCGATGCCATGTCGGGTTGCCAAGATCATTGCCGATAAACGCTGTATGCAGCTAGATGCAATGCCAAATTGCTGAGCCCGAAAGCGAAACCAGCGCGCCGAGCGCGTTTCATTGTCATCACGCTGCGGACGATAAACCGCATCGTGATACCAAAGCGCCAGCGCTATTTCGGCAATTTGTTGGGCAGAGCCAGCAGATTCGGGCATTTCGGCGTCTGCGACGCGCAAATGCGCCAAACATTCGGCCAAATGTTGCTTGGTGTGATACGCACGATGTACTTGGGAATACGCGCGGTTCAAATGCGCGTATTCGTTTGCCTGCGCCAATGGATTTCCGCCACAGCCAAAAACTGCGGCATCGAAACTATTCTTGGTTAACTCAAACATGTGCTCACGGCCCAACTGAGCGCCAATTCCGCAGTCGATGCCGCACATTTCCCTAGCAACAGTCCGGCGTGGCTAGCACCGCGCACGCATTGCACGTCCATCTCCTCGACGCCTGCCCAAGTGCGCAGCCCGGCTGCGGCTATGCTTTGATCGTGCTCAGCAATCAGCATCAAAGTTGCAAGTGAGCTCGCGGCAAAATCCCTACCGGCGTAGGCAGTATTGAGCACCGAAGCGCTTTCATCACGCCAGCGTGCATGCGCAAAGGCAATCGCTGCACAATCAGCGTCAGGAAGCGCGCGCGCCGTATTTGATAACTCGGTGTCGTGTGCCCAGCGCTTTCGCGGCAATGAAATTTCGATGCCGCTGACGCCACTTTTCAGCATGGGCGCGACCAGAACCAACGCGCGAACTGAACTGATCAGGCAAATTGATTGCTCCAGGCCAGACGCTTCTGCCGCGAGCAATCCACCTAGGGACGCACCAATCAGCACGGTTGGCTGATAATGCTCGATCTGGCTGCGCACCTGCGCTAAATAGTGCGCGTAGTTCGTGGCGTCCAACGCACCATTCGGCATCAAATCAAACGCATGAGTTTGTGCCTCGGCTGCGGCAAACACCCGCTGCCAAATCAGCCATTCCCATGCGCCACCGCCAGCGCCGTGCACCATTAACGCGCGCACGGCAACCATGCTTATGGAGCGGGCCGCTGCTTATCGAAGTACTTAAAGAAATCGCTGTTTGGATCCAACACTAAGACATTGCCCTGCTGTGACTGGAAGCTCTTGCGATATGCCTCTAAGCTGCGATAAAACGCGTAAAACTCAGGATCAGAGTTGTAGGCCTTGGCATAAATTTCTGCGGCTTTGGCATCACCTTCACCGCGCATAATCTGCGATCGACGCTCAGCGTCGGCGATTACCACATTTGCTAACTTTTCCGCTTCGGCGCGCAACTGCTCAGCCTGTTTACGGCCATTGGCGCGCAGGCCATCGGCAACCTGTTTACGCTCAGACTGCATGCGTTGGAAAACCGACTCGCTGACTTCATCAGGCAGCTCAATTCGCTTAATGCGCACGTCCACAACTTCAATACCAAATGGCCGAAGCGCCTCGCCGGACGTGGAAATAATCTGATCAATCATATCCTGGCGCGCACTAGCGACCAAATCTTTCAAGGCACGCTTGTTGAACTCATCGCGTAAACGATCTTTGACGATCTGCGAAATTCTGCTGTTGGCGGCCGATGTGTCTGCACCGATCTGAGCAAAAGCCTTATAAAAAAGGCCGGCATCGGTGATGCGCCATTTCACCACCGAGTCCACCAGCACGTGCTTCTTCTCGCCGGTCAAATAGCGCTCTTGCGGGTTTTCTAAGGACAGCAGTCGGGCGCTAAACCTGCGCACGGTATTTACAAAAGGAAGTTTGAAATGCAAGCCCGGCGGAACGGACGTTTTCTCAATCTGCCCCAAGCGTAAAAGCATGGCGAGCTCGTCTTGGCGCACCACATACATCGACATCATTGCAATCAAAGCCACAATCGCGGCGATTGGAATCGCTAAAGCTCGCATTATTTCTGCCCCTCAATATTGGATGCCGACGTCGCTTGCGGCAGCACTTCATTTGCAGTTTTTTGTTTTAGCAACTGATCAAGCGGCAAATAAATCATGCTATTGCCGCCGCCTGCTTGCTTATCGATCAGCACTTTCGGCGTTCTCGCATAGATCGATTCCATGGTCTCCAAATAAAGCCGCTTACGCGTGACTTCAGGGGCTAATTTGTAAGCGGCCACCAATTGATCAAAGCGGCTCGCTTCACCTTTTGCGGTGGCAATCAAAACATCCCGGTAGGCTTCAGCGTCTTGCAAAAGGCGCGCAGACCGACCTTCAGCGCCAGGAACCAGCTTGCTTTTCTCAGCCAGCGCCTCGTTAACCAGTTTTTGCTCGTCTTCGCGGGCGCGAATCGCATCATCAAAGGAGTTTTTGACTTCAGAGGGCACAGAAGCGTCTTGCATGTTTACCGAACTAATCAAAATACCGGCGTTATAGCGATCCCGCAAAATGGATTCCATTACGTTGCGCGCGTCATTAGCAATTTCGCCACGGCTGCCCACCAACACATCGTCTAAAGTACGGCCACCGACAACCTGGCGAATTGCGGCTTCCGATACCTGCACCAAAGTTTTTTCCGGATCGTCAATACCATAGGCAAACTGCAACGGGCCATCGACGGTGTATTGCACGGCAAAATCTATATCCACCAAATTTTCGTCTTTGGTCAACATGCGCACTTTTTCGCTGGTGGAACGCACTTGAGTTACGTCGACGCGCGTCACCATTTCGATCGGACGTGGCCAGGTGTAGTTCAAACCAGGCATAAGGATTCGGTCAAATTTGCCGAAACGCAAAACCACGCCTTTTTCACGCGCACTAATGATGTGAAACGAATCCATGGCAGCCCACAGCACCGCTAAGCCAACCACCATCGCAATCAGCACACCAAAACCGCTGCCATTTTCGCCTTCAGCGCTTGAGTTACCGCCCGAACCACTCGAGCCACCCGCGCGCGGACGTGCTTTTCCACCAAAAAGCGCGCCAAATTTGTTTTTTAAATCAACTAGCGCTTGCTCTAAATCTGGTGGGCCGCCTGGCTTATTGCCGCCGGGCTTGTTACCAGAGGATTTACCCCATGGGTCATTCGGACCACTTTTATTGCCACCGCTACCGTTGCTATCTCCGCCGCTTCCGGGCTCATTCCAAGCCATGTAATCACCTTTCAAATATTGCCAACTATTAATTTTGTTACCCATTTTACATGGACAAACCGGGTTCAATCTCGCTGTCTTGCTATGGCAAGCCACGTCAACTACCGCATTTAACTACTAAGTTGATGAATTATCGATCAAATGCGCATCAACGCCACTTTCCTCAGGACTGCGTTTCTCAGTATTCGCCCAATGCCCACGCGAGGCGGGCAACAAACTCATTAATGCCTGCTTTAGCTCCGCCATACCCGCACCGGTATGCGCAGAAACCCAAACACGCGGTCGTTCACCGGGTTCGAATTGGGGGCGTTGATCAATTAAATCAATCTTATTCATCACTAAAAGCTTAGGAATCGCCGCCGCGCCAATTTCTTCCAGCACTTTGTCAACATCCTGAATATGTTCCGCCAGCAACGGGTCAGCGGCGTCAATCACGTGCAATAGCAGTTGCGCTTCGCGCGCTTCGGTTAAAGTCGAGCGAAATGCGGCGACTAGCTCATGCGGCAAGTCACTGACGAAGCCAACCGTATCCGCGACGGTAATTTCGCCATGCTCAGCCAAGAAGACTTTGCGCACGGTTGGGTCGAGTGTGGCGAACAACTGATCGGCAACGTGTACCTTTGCCTTCGTCAGAGCATTAAACAGCGTGCTTTTGCCCGCATTGGTATAACCAACTAGAGCAATTTGCGAAATCCCGCTACTAGATCGGCCCTTGCGTCCTTGCTCGCGCTGCTTGACTGCAACCTCTAACCGTTCAGCAAGTATGTCAACGCGTTTGCTGAGCAAGCGTCGATCAATTTCCAACTGCGTTTCCCCAGGGCCACGGTTGCCGATACCGCCGCGCTGGCGCTCAAGGTGGGTCCAGCCGCGCACCAATCGAGTCGACATATGACGAAGTTGCGCCAGTTCAACTTCAAGCTTGCCCTCGTGGCTGCGCGCGCGTTGACTAAAAATATCCAAAATCAGGCTGGTGCGATCAACGACACGACACTGCAGATGGGCCTCAAGATTGCGCTCCTGCACCGGCGTGAGCTGGTGATTGACCAACACCAAGGAAAGCTCCAATTCCGCCACTTTTTCCTTAATTTCGTCGGCTTTACCCGTACCTACGAAAAAACGTGGGTTCGGGGTGTCTGAGCGCGCCCAAAGTTCGGCTTTAACTTGCGCGCCGGCAGATGCGGCCAATTCGCGAAACTCCTGCGCGGCTTCAATTTCGCCAGCCCGACGCCGGGTTTGCACGATCAGCGCGTTTTCACCCGCCTGTTTGCGCTCGAACATGGCTGAACTCACTCGTGCTCCAAATCATCGACTGTGGCCTGATCGTTCGGGCCAATTCGAACATTGCGCGCCGGTACCACCGTCGAAATCGCGTGCTTGTAAACCATCTGGCTAACCGTATTTTTCAGCAATACGACAAATTGATCGAACGATTCGATCTGACCCTGCAGCTTGATACCGTTGACCAAATAGATTGAGACTGGCACGTGTTCACGGCGCAGGGCATTTAAAAACGGGTCTTGCAATGTTGACTTTTAGACATAATCCTATGGCCCTGTTGTTGGTTTTTTATGGGGCTTGCGTTTGTGACGCTAATCAAATGGTAGCAGGCTTATATGTGTACGTGATGCACTTAAAACAAGACATAGGCGCCACTTGTCCAAAAAATGTCTCGCTATGGACAGGAGTCATGAATGTCCAGACAAAGAAATGTTTGCGAGTGCTAGACTTCAGCTTAAGTGCGCGAAACATCTGAGTGCACTAAATTTATTCACCATTGAGCTCTCGCTAGGACCAGCGCCTTGAAAAGCCCTTATACCTCGGAAGCCGACTATTTGGCCGCTGAACTGTTGAGTCTAGAAAAGAGTGAATATGCTGGTGGGCAAGTGTTTGCAATGGCAGGAACTTCGATTCGGCACAATCAAATCTCAGGCAATATTTATGTCGCGTTGCGCGCAAAAACATCGAATAGCTGCCGGGTGTCAATTGCGGACGTCAAGTTTAAAGCAAAGCAGCTTTACTACTACCCAGATGTGATGGTCGCATGCGGCAACAATACGGATTCGCATTGTGAAACTCAGCCCTGCCTGATCGTTGAGGTATTGAGTGATTCAACCGAAGTCATTGATCGCGGCGAGAAAATGCACAACTACCAACGTGCACCAGAACTGGAAACCTATCTTTTAGTGTCCCAAATTGAGCGACGCGTCGACGTTTACACGCGTGCTGGCGCATTTTGGCGCTTCGAAAGCTTGGTGGATGACGCCGAAATTACGCTGAGCTGCCCGGAAATGCGCTTAAGCTTGGATTCGATTTATGAGCGGATCGTGTTCGATTCGCCAGTTAATACTACGGATGCGTTACCGGCTAGTTGATTGCGCAGCGCGGCACATACAGACGTATAGTTTTCCTCTGGACTGCCCTCTAAGCGCACCAGCCCTGGATCGGACCGAATCCAGGTAATTTGACGCTTAGCGAGTTGTCTGGTGGCGGCGACGCCGCGCAAAAGCAGCTCATTGGCGTCAAATTCCCCGGACAAATGCTGCCACGCCTGCCGATAACCGACTGCGCGCATCGATGTGTGGTCAATAGTTAACGCTGGACGCGCCATCAATGTGCGCACTTCGTCTAAAAAGCCATCGTCCAGCATTTGCTGAAAGCGCAGCGCAATGCGCTCGTGCAACAACGCGCGATCTGGATAGAGGGCAAATCGCAGCACGCTATCCGCAGCCGGTGCAACGCTGCGCCACGCTTGCTGCTGTGCACTCAGCGGCACGCCGGTTTGCCGAAACACTTCCAATGCGCGCACCGTGCGCTGCGGGTCATTCGGGTGAATTCGCGCCGCCGCCGTTGGATCGACTTGCGCGAGTTCTGCATGCAGTGCGCTTAAGCCACGGGTTTCCAGCTCATTTAGGAGTTCAGCGCGCAAGGCTGGGTCGGTGCTGGGCAAATCACTTAAGCCCTGGTTTAGCGCGCGAAAATACAGCATCGTGCCACCGACTAAGACAGGGATGCGCCCGCGCGCTTGAATTTGCTCGATTACGGCGTTGGCATCGAGCACAAACTTGGCGGCGCTGTAGCTTGCTTGCGGTTCAATTAAATCAATCAAATGATAGCGACAGCGCCGCAAAGTTTCGGCGTCGGGCTTGGCGCTGCCGATATCCATGCCGCGATAGACCAGCGCCGAATCGACACTAATCAACTCAACATCAAATTGCTCGGTCAATTGCTCGGCTAGGCTGGATTTACCGGAGGCGGTTGGGCCGCAGAGGTGGAGAATCGGTTTGGGAACGCTCATCGGTCACTAGCGCCATTCGCCCTGATTTTAAGGCCGCTTCGAAAAATAGCGCCGTTCGCCCTGAGCTTGTCGAAGGGCAGAGCCGCGTCGTTCCTAAGAAAGACACAATACATCTCGAAGCTTGCAGCTACATGCTTCGACAGGCTCAGCACGAACGGGTTTCCCTGATGGTAGTCGCCTGTTACCCGTAAATCCCTTTGGCAAAACGTGCAAAAATCTGGGCCTAAAGCTCGCGCGCTAAATGAGGTGTTCGCCGCGTTTCGTCTACTCACGCACCCGGAATCTTCAATACCGCGCCAGTCTGAACCGCATCGGTGCGCAAACCATTGACTTGGCGAATACGCGCAATGCTGACGCTGTGTCTAGACGCGATATCGCTCAAGGTTTCACCGCGCATGACGACGTGGCGTTTCGGGCTTGCATGCTGCGCAATCCAAGTGCCTGGGGGTGGGGATGCATTAAAATAGTTGCGCACGCCATCTAAAATCGCATCCGCCAAACGCCCGCGATATTGCGCATTGTTGAGGTTTTTTTCCTCTTCGGGGTTGGATATAAATCCTGTCTCAATCAGCATTGAAGGCATATCTGGCGAACGCAACACCACGAAATTCGCACGCTCGACGTAGCGCTTGTGCGCTTTACCGACGCTAGTCAATGCGCTTAGTACCTGCTGCGCGACGTTGGCGCTGGCATCAGCGGTTGCGCCTTGGGATAAATCGAGCAGCACGGCCGCCAAAGTTGCGTCTTTATCACCTAAGGAAACGCCACCCACCAAATCCGAACGATTTTCACGGTCCGCCAAGTAGCGTGCCGCCTCGTTGGTGGCTCCGCGTTGCGACAAAACATAAACCGAGGATCCGCGCACGGTGGATACATTAAAAGCATCCGCATGGATCGAGATAAATAGGTCAGCCTTGCTCGTGCGTGATTTCTCAAACCGCTCTTGCAGCGGAATGTAGAAATCGCTGTCACGCGTGAGCACCGCTTGCATGCCCGCTTCGCCGTTGATTTTTTCTGCCAGCGATAGCGCGATTTTCAGCGTCACGTCTTTTTCAAATATTCCGGTCGGCCCAATCGCGCCAGGGTCGTCGCCGCCATGTCCAGCATCAATGGCAATCACCAGATTGCGGCCGGTTTTGCCACCGTTCGATTCAGCCCGCTTCACCACGGAAACCGGTTCGACTGCTACGCCATCCGGATACAAATCCAGCACCAATCGATGCCCAAATTGCTCAGTCGGAGGCAGCAAAAAACTTTTCGGACGTACCGAGCTGCTCAAATCAAACACTATACGCAGCTGATCCTTACTCGGCACGCCGCTGCGCAAGCCAGTCACCATGCCACTCGGTTGCGCTGTCAAAGGGTTTGCGGTTTTGGAGTCTTTGATATCCAAAACCAAACGCGCCGGGTTTTCCAGCATAAATAATTTGTATTCAACGTGGCTAGATACGTCCAAAACCGCGCGAGTGTGATCGTTTGCGGCCCATAGACGCACCGCCTTGACGTCTGCCGCAAGGGCAAGCGTGGAGGCATGCAATAAGCCAGCAGCCGCTATGAAATAACCGTGTAGAAAGCGCATGTGAGCATACAAACCTAACAAAGTTCTTAAAGTTAAGCGCTAAGCATATGATTTGACAAGCGAATTCTCATAAAAACGAGACTAATTTAGGCATCAGAAGGTTTCCAGTTGCACTGAGCGCGGCAATTTTTAACGTGCGCCCACCCTCAGCAACGTCGTCGCCGACGTGATTACCCTCGTCGGCATGGCCAAGCGAAATCTCGAGATCTGGCGCTGGCAGCACTGCGCTGGCCTTTTCCGGCCATTCGAACAGCATCAGTTTGGCTTGACTCAGCAGTGAATCAAGGCCCAAGTATTCAAGCTCCGCTGGCTCCGTTAAGCGATATAAATCCATATGTAGCAACAATCCATAAGCACTGTCATACGGCTCGATCAAGGCATAGGTCGGGCTTTTAATCTTGCCCGTGATGCCCAAGCCGCGAAGCAACGCACGCGCTAGCGTCGATTTTCCGGCACCCAAATCGCCCCGCAAGTAAAGGCAAAGCGCAGTTGTTGGATCTAGAGTACGCGATTCGATAAAGGCCAAAGCCAGCGCCGAGCCAAATGCAATTGTTGCCACCTCGTCAGCGAGCTGCAAATGCCCGGTCATTGGTGATGACTTAGGTGCTGAGTGACTGTTCAAGGATTGACTACCGAACGCAATTCGCTAATGACATCCCCTGCAAGCAGGCCACGCATGCCCATCGCAGCGGCACGATCGCCCGCCTTGGCATGCAGCAAAGCACCTTGCTCGGCGGCATCAAATGCGCTTAAGCCCTGTGCCAGCAGCGCGGCGATTACGCCGGTTAATACATCACCCATTCCACCGCTCGCCATGCCGGCATTGCCAAATAGACAAACACCGAGCGTCAAATTAGGGGCCGCGACTAGCGTACCTGCGCCTTTGAGCAACACAACACAGCCATATTTCGCCGCCAACGCGTGCGCTGCCGCAGGTCGGTTGCTTTCAATGGCGACGGTGTTGGTTTTTAGCAAACGCGCCGCTTCCGCTGGATGCGGCGTCAGCACCGTGTTCGCACCTAAATCCATCGCATCTGCGCCATCCAATTCAAGCTCAGCCAATAGATTGAGTGCATCCGCATCAAATACCCGCGGCCCGGGCCAATCTAGCGCCTGCGCAAAAAGCGTTCGCGCCCATTTTGATTTGGACAAGCCTGGACCTATCGCCAACACCATTCCGGCTACAAAATCGGGGATTTGCGCGTCTGCCCGCACCATCAGTTCCGGGCGCGACGTAACCAAGGCTTGAACGTTGGACGCATCCGTGACCACGCTGACCCGCCCAGCACCCGCGCGCAAGGCGGCTTGTGCGCATAAATGCACCGCGCCGGCAAAACCTGGCGCGCCGCCCACGGCCCAAACATGGCCAAATTGACCTTTATGCGCCACCGGAGTGCGCTGCGTTTTAGCAAAATTGCTGAACTCAAGTGCTTGTGCAAGCGGGGCACTGTCGACAAAAAGCGCTGGCTCTAAATCAAGTGACGCCAAGCTTAGTTGGCCGACAAATTGACGCGCTTGGCCGGTAAATAGCCCAAGCTTGTAGACGATGAAGGTAATGGTTTCAGATGCGCGCACGGCAAGCTCAGCCGCACCGGTATCGCTATCTAAACCAGAAGGTAGATCTAGCGCCAATACCGGCTTATTGAGCGCATTCAAGCGCGCAACGATTGCCGCCAATTCGCCTGTCAATGGCCGGGTGCCGATGCCGTAAAGTGCGTCGACAACCAAATCAGCGTCGCGCAGCGCTTGATCCAGCGCGTTTGCGGCGATGAAGACGCCTTTTTGCTTGAATGCCTGACGTGCGGCGTACGCGTCGGGATTTCGCTCAAGCTGCGGTTCGCCAAAGCCAAAAACCGCGACATCGCGCACGGCCGCCTGCAGTAACGCGGCAACAACATAGCCGTCGCCACCGTTATTGCCCGGGCCGCACAGCACCACAATGCGCTGCGCCAAAGGCCAGCGGCTTAGCACCAAGGCAGCAGCTGCGCGGCCAGCGCGCGCCATTAATTCAGCGCTTGGAATGGCAAATTCACGGCTGGCCCTGAGGTCAAATTCACGCGCTTGCTGAGTGGAATAAATCTTTAGCATCGGGCAGATGCTAGCACTGGACGGTGCTATTTCATTGGCGTTGCGGCTCACTGTATGCGCCCAAAGCAATCAAAACACGCCAGCAATCGGCGCTTGACACAAAGCCACCGTTGTTTTGCATGTTTTGCGCAAGCAAAACAACGTGGCGTAAATCCCCACTTAGCCATAACTTTGCAGCCTAGCTGCAGTAAACTCGCGTCGGCTCAAGCTTTGTAGTGATATTTAATATGCAATTTATTCGGATCATTTGCGCATTTATTTTGACGCTTTTCAGCGCGCAACTTTTTGCACTGGATTTGTATCAGGGTGAAACCCCAGTCGCGGATCAAAGCGCAGACGCCCGTGTCGCAGGGCTAGGGCGCGCGCTTCTAGATGTTGCGGTGAAGGTGTCTGGCGATGTCAACGCCGCAAGCAATCCAACGATTATTGCCGCCGCGGCTAGCCCAGAGAGATATATGCAGCGCTATGCGTATCGCCAAGAAGTCGTGCGCCAGGACGGCAAACCCGCCATTAAGCTGTATTTGCGGGGTTCGTTCTACCCGCCGAGTTTTGGCCAATTGCTGAAAAGCGCTGGCCTCGGTGCCTGGGGCAATGATCGGCCTAACGTAAACGTGTTTTTATTTGAAGGCGACTCTGACCTGAGCGTAGAAAGCGCACGCACACTTCAGGAACAAGCCGCGCGGCGCGGTATTAACTTACGTTTCCCAGGTGGCGTATCTGGCGCTGAATTAAATGAACAAACTGCAGCCAGCTTAGCGAGCGCGTCGCAAAATGTCGTGCTTGGCCGGATCGGTTCAACGCTTTGGCTGAGCGATGGCCGCACGACGGAAACGCTGGGCACAAATACACTGAATGGCTTAAGTGATCGCATTGCTAGCCAATTGATACGCCGTGCCGCGATACTGAGTAGTGCGCCACCGGAAGAAATCGCCGCCGAGGTTTCCGGTGTTCGGTCTGCCAATGATTATGGGCGGGTGCTGCAATACTTGACGAGGCTCAGCGGCGTCAAATCAGTCACAGTAATGGGCGCCCAGCAAGATTCCTTGCGAATTCTCGTGACTGTGCAGGGTGGCGTTACCCGCTTAGCGCAAGCGGTTGACGCAGAGAAAACCTTGCGCGTTTTGAGTGAAACTCCAACCGTATTGGACGTTGTCAAGTGATGGCGAAAGCAAAAAATAGGCAGCTGGCGCAGGCAAAAGCTGAAGTTACTCGGGCGCAACAGGCAAAAGCGATCCATGCCAAAGTCAACGCTGCGCGCTTAAATAGCGCCGCATTGGCATTAAAGTCACCGCCACTGATGGCGAATAGCTTGGTCGGCATGTCGAGCAACGCGCGCTGGCAGCTGCTTGCGGCAATAGTGATATTTTCGGTACTTATTTATCACCTTGCTCCAATTCTGACGCCATTTGCCATCGCTGCTCTGTTCGCTTATCTCGGGGATCCGGCCACAGATCGCTTGGAGGCTCGGGGATTCAGCCGCACTTTTAGCGTGCTTTTGGTGTTTTTAGCGATGTTGCTGGCCGTGACCGCGGTTTTGTTGGTACTGATTCCAATGATCGAAGCGCAGGTCAGCAAGCTTATTGACAAACTACCGAGCTACTTAGATACCGTGCGTTTGCGTTTGCTGCCCTGGCTAAACCAGCGCTTCGGCATTAGCGCCGATTTATTGGATATGGACAAAATTGTGGGCTTACTGCGCGCGCATTGGCAAAGTGCAGGCGGTATCGCCACCACAGTACTGGCTACCGTGGGAAATAGTGGCCTTGCGCTGGTTGGCTGGGTCGTCAATTTAACGCTTATCCCCGTACTTCTGTTTTATTTTTTGCGCGATTGGGACGGCATGGTCGCGCGTATTCGCGAGCTTTTGCCCAGGCATTTGGAACCCGCGATTTCTGAGTTGGCACGGCAAAGTGATGAAGTATTGGGTGCATTTTTGCGCGGCCAGCTTTCGGTTATGGCAGCACTCGGCACGATTTACACCACTGGCCTGATGTTCGTCGGGCTAGATTTGGCATTGCTAATCGGCATGGGCGCAGGTTTGGTCAGCTTCATCCCCTATTTGGGCGGCATTGTCGGCGTTGGCGGCGGTTTGCTTGCGGCCTACCTGCAGTTTCACGATTGGCAGCATCCGGTTGCGGTCTTGGTGGTGTTTATGATCGGCCAAGGGCTTGAAGGCATGGTGCTAACACCTTGGCTAGTCGGCGACAAAATCGGCATGCACCCGGTTGCAGTAATTTTCGCCATTATGGCGGGCGGTCAACTATTTGGGTTTTTGGGTGTGCTGCTTGCCCTACCAAGCGCTGCAATTGTGATGGTACTGTTGCGCTATCTGCATGCACGTTATAAATCCAGCGAACTTTACGTCGGAACCCCTGAGCCTCAAGCAGTTCCAGATCCCGTTGCCTTAGCGGCTGGCGAGCCGATAACCTCAGGTACAAACAGCTAGTGCACCGACGCCTTTAAGCGCACCGTTATGACGCAACTGCCGCTAAACCTGCGTTGGGCACCCGAGTTCGATCTAAGCGCGTTTTTTTTCGCTGACCCGGCGCTGCCTGAGCTGCTCAATAGCGTGCTGCACAGTCGATCGCATCAGGCGCTCATTCTAGTCGGGCCTGCGAACGCGGGTAAAAGTTATCTGTTGCGTGCCCTAGCCGCACAGCGCAAATGGAGCCACGTCAGCGCACAGCCACTAGATCCGCGTCCAGACTTTTCCGGTGGAGCGGGAAACGCAGGCGCGTTGTTTGTCGACAATCTTGATACCACTGTCGGCAATGCAGCCGCCGAAGAATGGCTGTTTCATGATTACAACCGCGCCGTAGACGCTAACGTTCCTTGGATTGCCGCCACCCACGAAGTACCTGCGAATTTGCCGATTGTGTTGCCAGACCTGCGTTCACGCTTAATGCAAGCGACTTTGGTTCGCCTACCGGCTTTAACTGACCCTGAAATACGCCACGCCATGCTGCGCAAGCAGGCGGCTGGGATGGGGGTAGCGCTGGAAGAAGGCGTTTTGAATTACTTGGAAACACACGTTACCCGCGACTTAGCGAAGCTATCGCAATGGCTCAAACGCTTGAATCACTACAGTTTGAGTCGTGGGCGAAAAATAACCGCCGCCGCCGTGCGGGAGCTGCTCAAATTGGATGCCCGTTGATCCGCAAACTCGGCCATTGTTTCAAACAATTCATCGACGATCTGAGCGTTTCAGCGATAATTGCGGGCTTTATTGTCGTTTTAGTCGGTTTTACCAGCACGATAGCCATCGTGTTTCAAGCAGCTCTTGCCGTAGGCGCAACGCCCGCCGAAATCAATTCTTGGGTCTGGGCACTCGGTTTAGGCATGGGCAGTTCGTGTATTGCGCTGTCGCTGTATTACAAAAAGCCGATTATTACCGCTTGGTCTACTCCGGGTGCAGCATTGATTGCCACCTCGCAAGGCATCAACCT
>Ga0209181_10006351_pt1 | contig 16589 bp, 17 predicted proteins | sample MAT05_FD_187208 | JGI IMG/M metagenome (GOLD analysis project Ga0209181, IMG submission 187208) | Freshwater microbial communities from Lake Fryxell liftoff mats and glacier meltwater in Antarctica - MAT-05 (SPAdes) (version 2) | ecosystem: Environmental > Aquatic > Freshwater > Ice > Liftoff...
ACAAAGCCAATTTTTCATGGCGTAAACAAGATTAACAAAAGTACAAACAACTAATATTTATACATTTGGCTTTATGAACCACAAACCCTCACATCCTGCCGAAGTCTTCCCCAACGAGCGACTGCGCCCGCAACCCGTGAAGGGACGTGGCACGACAGCCAAGCCTGATGTGCGTTTCGACGCATATCAACGGGAAAAAACGGCTGATGGTTGGAGCGCAGATCAAGACAATGAGGATGAAGATGCCGCGCCCATTCGTACCATTCTGATTAAGGATGCGACGAAGACCGTCATCACCCGTAACGATTCACCCGACATCATGTTCACTCAGTCGATCAATGCTTATCGAGGCTGCGAACACGGTTGTATCTATTGCTTCGCACGGCCTTCACATGCCTACTTAGGATATTCGGCGGGGTTGGATTTTGAAACGAATATCGTCGTTAAGGAAAACGCACCGCAGCTCCTTCGTAAAGAACTGGCAAAGCGTGGCTATGTGTGTGAGCCCATCGCGCTTGGCACCAATACCGATTGCTATCAACCCACCGAACGCAAACTGCGCATCACGCGTGGCATTGTGGAGGTGTTAGCGGAATGTAATCACCCCGTTGCCTTCGTCACCAAATCTTCGTTGATTGAACGCGATATCGACTTGCTGGCAGAAATGGCGAAACGCAACTTGGTACAGGTGATGGTGTCTTTCACGACCTTGGATGCAGATCTCGCCCGCAAGCTAGAACCTCGCGCCGCCCAACCTTATCGACGCCTAGAAACTATACGACGTTTGTCTGAAGCGGGCATCCCCGTCGGCACCCTTATGGCGCCGGTGATTCCGGCTCTGACAGATCATGAAATGGACGCCATTCTCACTGCCGCTAAAGAGGCAGGCGCAACCACGGCGGGCTGCATTCCTATCCGCTTACCGCGTGAGGTGAGTATCTTGTTTGAAGACTGGTTGCGCCACCATGAACCCGGCAGAGCGGATCACATTCTCAGCCTCATCCGCCAAATGCGTGGTGGCCGTCTCAATGATCCAAATTTCGGTACCAGAATGCACGGCAGCGGCCCTTACGTCGACATGATTCATCAACGTTTTAAAGTCATCAGCAAGCGGCTCGGCTTGAGTCAAAAAGAAATAAAACTAGATTGCAGTCACTTTGTTGCGCCGAAAATGGGCAAAGAAGACACGCCGCAAATGGTGCTGCTCTGAACACAACCCAACTTAACAACCCAACTCAGTTTGGAACTTTGTTTTTGTGTTTTGCATGCAAAATCACTTCCCCTAAGGTGTGTGCTTCCGGCGCATAACGCGACATTGCCCAACCTGTGGCAGAAACCATGATGGCCGTCATAGCAAAAGGCCAGAAGGTGCGTCGAATGGCCGTCTCCAACCAGTGGCGTGTTTCAAGCCCTCGAAGTTTGCGATAAAGGCTGGCCGAAAGAACCCCATCCACAAGCAACTCGGCAAACAAAACAGGGGCGGAGTAGATCATAAAAAATGAAGAGACAAAAAGCACACCAATGAAAATTAAAACCACTAAAGGAATAGCGAACTCTTCCGCTTCAGCAGCCGAACCAAGCGCGTCCCCCACAACGTCCACTGCGCCGTTGTGTATATCTGCAGGAGCATCAAACGATCCACTGGCACCGCCGCCGCCAAAATCTCCGCCGTTTCCAGTGAAACTTCCGCCCGTACTGTGTGATCCGGAAGGCGAACCTACGTCGGAAATATTGGGGAAATCGTTCCAATCTTCACCCCGCGTTCTCAGCCATAGCCACAAGAGCGTAAGGAACACTAGATAAGCCACACCGAATGAGGCTAAATAACGAAGCCATATTTCAAGAAGTCCGTTACTAAGTAAAAGTGATGAGGCAACAAAACCCGCTGTACCCGTAATGGCAACTAACAAGAACATCTGAAGGCGCGGAAAACTATCTCGTTCGAGATCCCTGCGTATTTTTTGGATCTCAGCGCTACGATGAAAAAGTGTTCTTACTTTCAAAATACGCTACTCCGCAGAAACAACATCTGACACTCCTCTTGTTACACTTGATTTAGGTCGCATTTTATTTCTGTGCCCTTTCTACAGCGATGAAAGCTATGCCACCTACGATTGCTGTAGCAACACATAGTAGATTCAGCGCATCGATACTTATCAAGCCGTATAACGGGCTAGACAAACTCCACGGTGCAAACGGACTTACCTCGGCATGCATGATGCTGTCTATGAAAACGTGGCTGTATGTTCCAATAAAAGCACTGGCAAAAGAAACCGCCCAGGAAATTGGCAAATACTCTTTTTTTCCAATTAGCCTAAGCCCAAGCTCCCCAAGATATTTCCCCGAAAGCGCACAGAAAAATCCAATCAGGGTTGCCCCCAAAAGGGTATGAGATAAACCATGTAATTCGCCCCTGCCCGTCAGCATGACAAATAACGGCTGCAGATCTATAACAATTTGAGACCAACCAAATACCAAGAGAGAGAATCGGCGCTGCGCTGCCGCTTTCACTACAATGAACGGCCCCATATGTAACGGTGTAAAAGGCATTTCATTTTTGCACTTCTGCTGCGGCCATCGCTTCTTCCATCCGATTATGCATCTCCAACGAAAGCTCGATCATCTGACGACGTAGATCGAAAACCCGACCGTATTGCGCGCCAATCGCTTTGGGGTCGCGCTTGTCCTCATCGTAGAGATCTCGAAGTGCTGCGTACTCATCGAGAAGTTTTCCGGAAATACTCCAGCGTTGTTTGCGGAACTCGTCTTGAATTTTGTTGCGGGCAATACGTTGCTCTGGCGTGAGTTTATCTAGGTCGGCGGTAGCGGGTCCGAGCAGTGGGCTGTATCGGCTATCGGAAATCTCATCATCCATGCCGTCGTGCATGCTGCTCATTGATTTTTTGCTATGGCCATCATGACCGCCCGCATGATGATGTCCACCATGCCTCGATTCATGCTCGTCACACACTTCTGGTTCACTCGTATCAGCTGCTTTATCCGCCTTTGCACTCTCCTTGGTCTCGCCAGAGGAAATTTTGTGCGCTCCGCTGTTCATCGCTTTTTTAACCTTGGCGGGATCACTCGCCATCGCTGCGCTGGAGACACTACCCAACATCATCGCTACAACAATTGCTGAGAAAGTAACTGAAGCGCGCAGAGCAAACGCACGTTGAAAAAATTTAAAGTGTCTGTTCATACTGGTCTCCTGAATAACGTAGATGATTGCTTCTACTAAAATGTGGCCCAAGAACTCAAATAGCTGTGTTATTAAAGCACATCATGACAAGAAATCCTGAACCTCAAAAATCCCCATTGTTTTAAGACCTACTATGACGCTACGGCTAGTGCTGGACACCAATATCATTCTCGATGTGTTTCACTTCAACGATCCATCCGTGGCGCCCATCGTACAGGCGCTGCGTGAGGGCACGGCACAGTGCTTTACGAACACAGCTTGTCGCACGGAGCTGGAACGGGTATTGGCCTATACACAATTCAAAATAGACACTGCGACTGCGGAGAAAATTTTGGGAGAATACGCGGAGATGGCGCAGCTCTACGACGAGAATGACGACAAAAAAGAGGCCACAGTTCCTGACCTCCCGGCCCTACCCTTATGCCGCGATAAAGATGACCAAAAATTTTTGGAGCTGGCGCGCAACGTAAAAGCAGATTTACTCATCACCAAAGACAAAGCTTTGCTGACATTGGCAAAAAAGAAACACCGGCTTTCAGGCTTGCAAATAGTAAAGGCAGCTGAGGCTACTCAATGGCTCTTAGAACAACCTGCTAGATCTTAAAACCTTATTGAAACTCATTAGTGACACGCCTCCATCAACACATAGTCATTCCCGCGCCCCGCAGGAAGTACCCCTGGGGTGCGAAGGCGGGAATCCAGGCCGTAATCATGGGACCCGGAGGCTACTCAAACCTCTGGGTCCCCGCCTTCGCGAGGACAACGAAGTAGTTTTTGCGCTAGCCTGCCTCATTGCTTTATTCGCTTCCAACCGCTTTACCCAAGGCTAAAAAGCAACTCATCGCACTTGATAGTGCGGTAATGACCCACAACACAAAAAAACCTAAGGAATAAATGGCTGTGTGTGATGTCGGCACATGATCACCGAGAACGACCAAATCCATCGGGTCAATCAGCGTGAAAACAATACCTATGCCAACACCTGCGGCGATGAATGATGGCCAGAGAGTCCATAACAATATTTTTAGCATCAAGCCTCCATTACGTTGCGCTACTGTTGCGCGACCTTTTACTACTTATCAGTAGCAGACAGTGCAGGACTACCGAACGAAAACTTTATCGAGCTGCCGTGCTGCGCAACAATTTGAGTTTTCAGTCTCCAGCTATGCGGCATATCGTCCAACGTGAGGTACCACTTACCAGTTTGCAATGGTGTTAATGAACCAATAAAGGTGTTTGGCTGACTACGTTGAAGCAACACTTGGCGATCACTTCCGCTCACAGTAGCGCGGGAAAAATTTAGGTTGAGGCTGTCAACGTGACTGGGTAGTTTCGGCATGGTGAGAACAATCCGTAGCATGCCCGGGCCTGTTGCGCCAACAGCCATGCTTTCAATTACCCCTTCTGCTTGATAGCCAGCCGTCTTTGCAGCAAGGTCGCGAGATAAATCTTTATTTACACTCAGCCCCTGCTTGTAATAATCGTCGGCCACTAGGCCATCTTGAGTACGAACAGCCAACACCGCGGTCACGGTACCCGCAACAACGACAACAGCGGGACCCGAAATAAGCAACCACGGCCATAACTGGCGAAACCAAGGCTTGGATATTTTCTCTTGCAAGCTCATATATTTCCTGTGCTCCCGTTGATCCCGTTGATCCCGTTGATCCCGTTGATCCCGTTGATCCCTAAAACCCTATGCTCCACTAGCGATAAAAGAAGGTGGCTTTTTCGTGGATTGAAAACTCGTCGGGCCTCTCGTGTCCTTCTTCATCCACGGCAATAATTTGAAACTCGATGCGCGTAGTGCCTTTTGCTGCGTTAGACGGATCAACGCGAACATTCATCGCAATCGTTTTCGATGTCGCTGAATCAATGTTAAGTGACTGTGGCAATCCCACAATTTTCATCCCATCCAAGCCCGTTACATGAACGACAAAACGCTGCGATTTTTCCTGTGTATTCATGACGTGTAAGCGATACACGTTCTCGATCAGGCCACCTTCTACTTCACGTGACATGGAACCACGGTCACGAATCACATCGACTTTAATTGGGTTACGATTCCAAAGTGTGATGCCCGTCGCGATAATAATGCTCCACAAAATAATCGTATAAAGCAAAACACGGGGACGAAACACGCGCTTGATCATTTCGCGCCAACCAAAATTCTCGTTTACAGAATTAAGTGTCGCATAGCGAATCAGTCCACGCGCATATCCCATTTTATCCATGACTTGATTACAGCCATCGATGCAGGCCGCGCAGCCGATACACTCGTATTGCTGACCATCTCGAATATCTATCCCGGTTGGGCAAACCTGCACGCAGATGTTGCAGTCTATGCAATCCCCCAAACCTTTGGCTTTGTAATCCACATTTTTGCCTCTAGAGCCACGCGGTTCGCCCCGCTTTTCATCATAGGTAATGACCAAGGTGTCGCGATCGAACATGACTCCTTGAAAGCGTGCGTACGGACACATGTATTTGCACACCTGCTCACGTAACCAGCCTGCATTGCCATAAGTGGCCAATGCATAAAATAAAATCCAAAATGTTTCCCATGGGCCAATGGCGCTTTGCCATAAAGCCGAGCTCAACTCATGAATGGGAACGAAGTATCCGACGAGGGTAAAACCGGTCCATAACGCCAGTGCAATCCAGATGGCGTGCTTGCTGAATTTCAAACCAAACTTTCGAATGGACAACGGAGCTTGATCTAAGCGCTTTCGCGCAATCGCATCCCCTTCTATTTTTCGTTCTATCCAAAGAAAAATTTCCGTATAAACCGTTTGTGGGCAGGCATATCCACACCACAGCCGTCCTGCAACAGCCGTAAACAAAAACAATGAAAATGCTGAAATCAACAACAAGACCGTGAGATAAATAAAATCCTGCGGCCAAAAAACCATGCCGTAGATGTAAAACTTACGCGCGGTTAAATCAAACAACACTGCTTGTCGCCCATTCCAACTCAACCACGGTGTGCCGTAATACAAAAGCTGGGTGATGAAAATCAGTAGAACGCGCCAACTGGCAAACCAGCCGGACACGGCACGTGGGTAGATTTTTTTGTGGACTTCGATCAGCGTCTCTTGAAGCTCCTCATTGTCACCACCCCCCGCAGACGAGCTCCCTGACAACGAGTTCGACATTGAACTCTGCTGTGTAGTGATGGCGATAATGGGAATAGTTTTATTCACACTTTGATACCGAAAATAAGGCCGTTACTTAACAGGTGCTGCATCAACAGCGTGGAGATTAGCTGGAGTCGTGGCTACACTCGTAGCTGCACTCGTGTTTGCACTCGTAGAAGCACTCGCAGCACCTAGGCTGTACACATATGCTGCCAACAAATGTACCTTTGCCTCGCCCAAACGTTCAAGCTGAGCAGGCATACGGTTATTTCTACCGAGACGGATACCCTCAGAAATATTCTCTATTCCACTCCCGTAGAGCCAGACTTTGTCTGTCAGATTAGGGGCACCAATCGCTTGATTTCCCTTGCCCTCCGGCCCATGACAAGCAGCACAGATTGCAAATTTAGGTTTGGCCGTTTCGGCTAATGCGGCATCGTGCGACAAGCCTGAAAGCGAGCGAACATAATTGGCCATTTCCTTCATGCCTTGCTCTCCACCAATCGCATCACCCAGCGGCGGCATCACGCCATTTCGCCCTTCTCGAATCGTTGTCTCTATCGTTGCTGGGTCGCCGCCATATAGCCAATCTGTGTCATGCAAATTGGGGAAGCCTTTGCCACCACCCGCATCAGAGCCATGACATTGCGCACAGTTATTGAGAAACAAGCGCTGACCAATTTCATTCGCTGTGGCATCTTTGGCTAAGGTCGGAATATCTACGGTCGCATACTTGGCGAAAATTGGCCCATATTGGCTATCGGCCATTTTCACTTCACCATCGAACTCTTGAGTCGATGTCCAACCAAATATGCCCGGAAAGCTTCCCAAGCCTGGATAAACCACCAAGTATCCCAAAGAAAAAACAATCGTTAAATAAAATAAACCAATCCACCAACGTGGAACCGGCGTGTTGTACTCCACCAAGTCCTCATCCCACACGTTGCCGTGAAGCTGAACTTTTTCCCCTTTGGCTAAACGCTTAGTCGTCTGAGACCAAAGCAAAAGCCCGCAAGCAATAATAGATACCACCGACACAATGGCAATGAACCAATGCCAAAAATTACTGGTGAAGTCACTCATGTTTATCTCCACTTTTTTTTACTTGATTTGTTTTTATTTGCACTGCGGCTTGTGCACTCTCATCGTCATCCATAAAGGGCAACTGGGCTGCTTCATCAAAACGCGCTTTTTGTTTATTGCTAAAAGCCCAAATCACCACACCTATAAATGCAATAAAAGACAGCGCGGTCACTATGCTTCGTAGATCATTAACGTCCACCGAACTATCTCCTATCGAGTTGATTTAAGTGCTGTGCCCAACACTTGAAGGTAAGCAACCAAAGCATCTTCTTCGGTTTTTCCCGACACATCCGCACTGGCGTTTTTTATTTCTTCGTCGGTGTAAGGCACACCCACTGCACGAAGCGCCCGCATCCGAGGAGCGGATTCTGTTGGGTCTAGCTTTTGTTTTTCCAGCCAGGGGTAAGCGGGCATATTCGATTCTGGAACCAAGTCACGTGGCTGACGCAAATGTAGTCGATGCCATTCATCACTGTATTTCTCGCCAACACGATGCAAATCTGGGCCTGTGCGTTTACTGCCCCATTGGAAAGGATGGTCGTAGACGAACTCACCCGCAACAGAATAGTGGCCATAACGTTCTGTCTCGGCACGCAACGGACGAATCATTTGCGAATGGCAGTTGTAACAACCCTCGCGAACATAAATATCACGACCCGCCAACTGCACCGCCGTGTAAGGCTTGAGTCCTTTCACTGGCTCTGTAGTGGAGCGCTGATAAAAGAGCGGCACGATTTCAACCAAACCGCCCACACTCACGACCAGAATTACTAAGAACGCCATCCAGCCAATGTTTTTTTCAATACTCTCGTGATTAAAAGCCATGACTCATTCTCCAGTTGCTGGTTGAGCAGCTTGCAAATTAGGCTGTAAGTTCGCACCCAATTTCTGATCTGGGTGAATAGGTAGCTGCTTTGGAATAGGCGCATCGTAGGCTTGGCCCATCATGACGGTACGCGCCACGTTGTAAGCCATGATGAGCATGCCAACAAAAAACAGCGTTCCACCCACTAAACGAATCGTCCAATAGGGATAGCTGGCTTTCACACTCTCGACAAAGCTATAAGTGAGCGTGCCATCCGCGTTAACCGCCCGCCACATCAAGCCTTGCATCACGCCGGAAATCCACAAGGCCGCGATGTACAGCACGACACCAGCCGTCGCGATCCAGAAATGCAGTGAGATCAACCGAATGCTGTACATCGCTTTCAAGCCAAACAAACGTGGCACGAGGTAATACATCGCGCCGAAAGAAATGAATGCAACCCATCCCAATGCGCCTGCATGAACGTGTCCAACAATCCAGTCGGTGTAGTGTGCTAATCCATTCACGGTTTTGATCGACAGCATGGGTCCTTCAAAGGTAGCCATGCCATAAAACGACAAGGACACAATCAAGAATTTCAAAATGGGATCGTCACGCAACTTATGCCAAGCACCCTGAAGCGTCATCATGCCGTTCATCATTCCGCCCCAGCTAGGTGCTAACAAAATCAGTGAGAACACCATGCCGAGAGATTGAACCCAGTCTGGCAATGCGGTGTAATGCAGGTGATGTGGCCCAGACCACATGTAGGTGAAGATGAGCGACCAAAAGTGTACGACGGACAAACGATACGAATAAATAGGCCGTTCAGCTTGTTTGGGTACAAAGTAATACATCATGCCCAGAAAGGCTGCTGTTAGAAAAAATCCAACCGCGTTATGCCCATACCACCACTGCACCATCGCGTCTTGCACACCAGCGTAAGCTGAGTACGATTTCCAAAAACTTGCGGGCATGACCGCACTATTCACAATATGCAACAAAGCCACCGTGATAATAAAAGCACCATAGAACCAGTTCGCCACATAAATGTGTGACACTTTTCTTTTTACGAGAGTGCCAAAAAACACCACACCGTAAGCGATCCACACCAAGGCAATCAAAATATCGATGGGCCACTCAAGCTCCGCATACTCTTTACCCTGCGTGTAACCCAAGGGCAAAGTAATCGCCGCCAACACAATCACTAATTGCCAGCCCCAAAAGTGAAACGCCGCGAGTCGATCAGAAAATAATCGAACCTGAGACGTTCGCTGCACCACGTAATAAGACGTTGCAAACAACGCGCATCCACCAAATGCAAAAATAACGGCATTGGTGTGCAATGGCCGTAATCGACCGTAGGAAAGCCACGAAATGCCCATGGTGAGATCAGGCCAGATCAGCTCGGCGGCAATCAATACCCCCACCAGCATTCCCACGACACCCCACACAATCGTCATGATCGTGAATTGCCTGACCACTTTATAGTTGTAGGTTTGACTCAACTCGGCTTGAACTGACTCGGTTTGACCCGACGCCGTTTGCTCAGTTTTATTTAACGCTGACTGCATGGTCGATCCTTTTCTTTAAAACTAACGCTAATGAATCATGAGTATAAAAATTGAAAATCAAACACCCTTGTTCCTGTCGTGTTGCAATATTTTTTGGTGCAATTTTTCGTGCTGCAATTTTTCGTGCTGCAATTTTTCGTGCTGCAATTTTTCGTGCTGCAATTTTTCGTGCTGCAATTTTTCGTGCTGATTGTTTTTTAACGCCGAATCCGGCACAGCATCGTCGTCTTGTAATATCCGCTCACTAGGGCCAATAAGATCGTCGAACTGCCCTGCCCCAACCGACCACCAAAACAGCCCACCAATACCAAAGGCCAACACTAAACTTAACGGAATCAATATCCACAGGGACTCCACCTTAATTGCCTCTCCGCAGCAAACGCATTGAGTTAAGAACAACCGCTAATCCACTCGCGCCCATGCCAATTGCGGCCACAGCAGGATTGATTAGATTGGCAACAGCTAGAGGAATAGCGATGAGGTTATAGACAACCGCCCATGTAAAGTTCTGCCGAATAATGTGGCGAGTGCGTTGTGCCAAACAAATCGTCGCCGAGACACAGGCAAGTTTGGGTGATAACAACACGGCATCAGCCGTCAACCTAGGTAAATCAGCACCCGACACCATCGCAATGGATACATTGGCCGCGGCTAATACCGGCGCATCATTCACGCCATCACCCAACATCAACACTGAGCACGCTTTCGAGCGCAACAGCGCTACGTAGTCGTGCTTCTGTTGTGGCGATTGTTCTGAAGCGCACAAGGCAGGGTCAATCCCCAACTCGTCGGCCACTTGCGTCACGCGCCATTTCCTATCACCCGACAATAGATGGACTCGTAAGCCTGACTGTTTCAACGCTTGTACCGTGGCGAATGCATCTGCCTTCAAACTATCCTTCACATGGAAAGTCGCCAACCACTCGCCGTTGCGACTGAGCACAAACGCATCTTCATGCTGATCCATCCAGGGTTTTGAAGTGTCACCCTCATGATGATCCAACCAAGGTTTTGAAGTGTCACCCTCATGCTGATCCAACCAGGGTTTTAAAACGTCAACCTCACAGGCAAAACGACGGTGGCCAAAACGGTAACGATCACTCTGACCATTCAACTCGATCACGCCTTCAACACCGCCACCCGGCACCATCCGAAGTTGGCTTGCGATGATTGGTTTGGTAGAAAGCGGCGCAGGGTTCGAACGCTGCTGCTCACGGTGTATGGCACTGGCGATGGGATGCGCTGCGCCCAATTCGAGGGCTGCGGCAATAACCAGTGCATCTTGCCGCGCGTTGTTACCCAACCTCACACCCAACCCCACACCCAACCCCACACCCAGCATCACATCCGATGTTTCAATATTTTCTATCTCAAAATTTCCCGTTGTCAGCGTGCCTGTTTTATCAAACACCACATCCGTGATCTGCGGCAACGCCTCAAGCACATGTCCTCTGGCAATCAGCAACCCACGTTTTACAGTCGTCAATGTTGCACTGGAATAAGCCATCGGCGCAGCCAGTGCGATAGCACAAGGGCAGGTCACCGCAAGCACGGCAACAGCCACGCTAAAACTCTGCGAAGGATCGATGAACAACCAAATGAAACCTGCTAAGCCCGATACAACAATCAACAACGGTGTTACCACCCGCGCCACACGATCAGTTAATGCCGCAAGTCGTGGCCGTTCCCCCAATGAACGCTCAGCCAAACGTGCGATGCCCGCTAACAAACTGGATTCGCCAACTCGTTCAACACGCGCTATCAGTGGACCACCCACATTCAAGGTGCCGCCCACCAATTCATCACCGACAGAGTGCGTGACCGGCCGTGACTCACCCGTCACAATCGACTCATCAATTTCAGCGGCGCCTTCAACCAAGACAGCATCAGCAGGAATAATTTGGCCGGTCGAAATAAGAACAATGTCACCCATAGCCAGATCAGCACAGGCAACCTCAAGCAAGTCTCGGGTTTCTGGATAGTGAGTTAACCGACTTGCAACCGCTGGGCTCGCATTGGTCAAACGTTCAATCTGGCTCAACGCCTGATCGCGCACTAAGAGCTCCAAATATCGTGAGGCGAGTAACAAAAATACAAACATGATGATCGAGTCAAAATAGAGATCACTTTGCCCTACAGCCAATCCCGGCTGACCTTGCAGAAACGCCCACACACTGGAGACAAACGTAGTGACGATTGCTAACGCAATGGGGGAGTCCATGCTGATATGACGTGTTCTAAGATCACGCATCGCGCCCAACCAAAACGGCCGTGCCGAATAAGCCACCACGGGCAAGGTGAGTAAAAAACTAACCCATTGCATTAAGTGCAACGCCTCAATAGACACATCTGCTGCATCCGTAAAGTACAACGGCACGGTGAACATCATCACTTGCATCATGGCCAGTAGCGCCACGCCCAATTGTTTGAGCAATTCACGTTTGGCCTTCAAACGGTGTGACAAAGATTGGCGCGACGCAATGGGGCTCACCTGTAAACCAACACGAATCACTGCATCAACAATCGCAGACAAGCTGGTGTGTTGTGAACGCCAGATCACCGTTGCTCGATGGGTCACGTAGTTAATCTCGGCAGAAATCACGCCAGGAACCTTGGAAATGGCTGACTCAGCCAACCACAAGCATGCGTTGCACGTTACGCCGCCAATCGTGAGTAAAGCTGATTTATTGCGTGCATCATGCTCCAGCTCACTTTGATAAAAATTAGCAACAAAACCAACCGGAGAGGCGTACTGCGCTTGAATCTTAGGCAAGTCAAAACTAGCTGGGTTAATGCTAACGCCTGAACTCTCATTAACAACTGATGGTGAGATAGGAAACGAGGTTCGCTCTGTGTAGTAATGCCCAAGGCCCGCATTAATAATCGACTCCGCCACAGCTTGGCAGCCAACACAACACACAGCATGCGCATGCTGATTAAACTGAGTCTGATAGGTAATTCCAGTCGGCACTGGTAACCCACAATGGAAGCAACTGGCTAGCTCACTACTCGCTGACTCTTTGCTCAGCGATTGCGTCGTTAAAGACATTGCTTGGAGGCTCGCTGTATTCACGGAGTAACCAACGTAGAACTGGGGCTAGGGCTAGAGCTAGAGCTAGAGCTAGAAACAGGGCTAAACCCAGAGCCAGAAATAACGCTATGGCAAACTTCAGACAATGTGGAAACGAGCGTCGCACTGCCCAATTTGACCAACAGCGGCGCACGATTCAAGCCCATCAACGCAATCACCATCAACACCAAACCGGCAATAAGTCGCAAACGACTATCTCGTAGGAGTGATTTCATTTTCACGCTCAACAATCCGGCAAACGTCATTGCTGGCAACGTGCCCAGACCAAACGCAAACATAGTCATTGCGCCGTTCGCCGCATTCCCACTGGCCAGGGCAATCATCAGCATGGCGTACACCAGCCCACAGGGAATCCAGCCCCACAAGCCACCGAGTACTACTGCTTGCTTCGCACTTTGAATCGGCATGAGATGTTTTGTGAGTGGGGCAATATGCCGCCACAAGTGCTGACCGACCCGCTCCAACGGTGCAAGGCCGCGCGTCCATCCGGCAATGTAAAGCCCTGTTAACAACATCATCACGTTTGCTATTACGAATAAAAACAAACGGATTGGCATCGCATCTTGCAACAGCCATTCACTTGAAACGCGCTGACTGATCAGCGCGGCAATGCCACCTGCCAGACCACCCGCAATACTGTAACTAGCAATCCGCCCAAAATTAAAAGCCAGTATCAACGGAAGGTGTTGCAACATGCCCAACCGAGCCTGCATGATCCCTGCCGAAGAGGGTGAGGTAGAAAGTGAGGATAAAGGAAAATAACTCCACTGCTTAACCGAGCTGGCCGCATTAACTGATGCCACGGACAGATCAGCATGGAGTGACGTATCCATTGACTGGTGAGTCGTCTGATCAATAGCCTGAAGAGTAGCCTGGTCGGCCGCTTGAGCAATTTGACTTGTCCGAATTGCCTGACGAGGTTTAGCCGTCAGCATCATGGCCGCAATGCCACCCCCACACATACCAAGACAATGCAGACTACTCACCAATCCGGTGAGACAAGCTGCAATAACTTGCGCAATTGCTAAATTAGTATCCACAGCCCTCACTTAATTAAAATTACTTTTGAGTAACGCTGCACAACCGCCCCAGGGTAGAGGCTTAGCGCGGACCTAGGCGGCCATATTTCTTACAGTTCCTCTCTATCGATATCCCAATTGCATTAACCCACTTTTCCATCAATTCGAGGTGCCATTAACCATGGCGTAAAAACCCAAACGTATAAAGAAAAAGCGATTATCCAAAAAAAGGCTGACAGATAAATACTCACCGCATAAAAAGTGGGGATTGCTAAAGGCACAAGAACGCGTATCAAGACACTCAAAATAATGCAGACATACGCCAGCGTTTCCAGCTTAGAGGCGCGTAGCTCACGGCCTGTATGCCCACGTGCTGTGCGCGTCATCATGGCGAGCGTTAATCCACCAATCACCCCAACGGTGATGGCATGAATACCCAAACTAAGCGGCAACACATCGGATACTAAAGCTGTGGCTCTCAACATAAAACCCAAAGGTAACCAAATGATTGACGCGTGCAATATCCATAGCAATGGGTTACGCCAAGAAGCCTGGGGTGCGCACAAAATCCATCGCAATAAAAGCAGCCCACTTGTGACCAGCATAACAGCGACCGTGAGATAGACCCATTCACCAGACAAACTGGCCGCACTCAGGCCACCCACTAATAGCACGCTCACCAAACAAGATTTTTCTAACCAAGGGAAGCTGCGCGGTTGTGACCCGGGCGCGCCATTACGTGTGAACATCGGCAAAGTTCGACCGGTAATTGCGGTCACCATGAAGGCTAAAATATCTAAGCCAAGAACGGTGATGGTCTGCAAACTAACAACCGATACTTTGCCAAGAACGATGCCGTGAAAAACAAGATTGATCGCCGCCACAAAAGTAATCAACACAACAAAAAGAAGGTTGTGCCAATTTTTGCTTTGTAGCATGGGGATAGAAATGCCTATCGCCGCAAGCGCAAAAAACAGCGTTTCAAACACAATGCCATAAACAGACCAAGACGTAAGATACAGCACGCGTGCAGCGAGCCAAGCGCATAGCACCAAGGCCAACTGCAATCCTTTGGGTGTTGGCTTAACGGTCCAATTTTGAACAGCAGTGAATAAAAATCCAACGACAATCGCAAAAGCGTAACCAAAAACCATCTCGTGCATGTGCCATGCCACACCATTGAGATGGCTCGTTAGCTGCACATAACCCGTCCACTGGGCCATCCACAACAACATCGCAAGACTCGCCCATGCAGAACCGAAAAGATAAAACGGACGGAAACCTAAGTTCCAGATGGCACCAGACGTCGGAATGAGTTTATTGGGATTAGATGAACTTTCTAGATTGTTAACGGCCCCTTGAGGACCGACCCCTGCGTGACCAAGCTTGGTCTTGTTCTTCTTGTTCTCACTCACTATTTCGATCACACCCACTTGGTTTATCTGCACGATATTCACCCTATTCAACTGCTTATCTCTACCCGCTTATCTCCACCGGCTTGTCTGTGGCCCACATGCGCCTTTACCACCATAAGATCTATTTGATATATATCTTATGCCCAGACCCTCATTAAAGCAATATAATATTTACATCTTATTGAGATTCTCTAAAAGTTCTAAGCGAGGCTATGCGACTCACCACTTACACCGACTACTCTTTAAGAGTTCTCATTTTTCTTGGTCTGAAGCACCACACCAACAAAGATGATCTCAGCACGATCGCTGAAATTGCTAAAGCCTATGCAATTTCAGAGAATCATTTGATGAAGGCAGTGCACAACTTGGCACTAGGCGATTGGATTGAATCGATAAGAGGAAGAAACGGCGGCATTCGACTCAAACGTTCGCCCGATAAAATCATCATCGGCGAAGTGGTTCGCACCACAGAAGAAAATTTCAACATGACAGAATGCTTTGATAAAGAAACCAATCACTGCGTCATCACGGCAAGCTGCGAACTAAAAAACCTGCTACACAATGCGCTCAACGCTTACTTAACGGTATTAGACAATGCCACCCTAGATGACATGCTCACCACCCCCGCAGCGACGGCCAACCAGCTGGGCCTGAATGTGGGCACTGTACAAACACTCTCCGCAGTCATCCCACGCAAGAAATCAAAATCAAAAAATCTTTGATCAAAGCTAAGGTTGGCTATTAAAAACGGGAGTTTTCTGATCCGGTCTGTGAAAGCAGAGTTGAATCAGCTAATTTTAGAAATGGGAAGCTAACTAATACTCCCTACGCTCAAAGATGAACCTCCGCACCAAGCAGTAATTCCGACACCCCGCTAGTTCCTACACCACGGCCATTCCCACACTCCAGGGTCATTCCCGCGCCCCGTACTCGTCCGGGGCGCGAGGACGATGGGGTGCGTGTTTTACGACTATCATCCTCACGCAACAAAAGTCTGCTTGAATAAGCTATTTTTGCGTGGCTATCGACTCCGTCCCGCCTTATAATTCGTAACTTAATTTATTCTTACGCAGTACGTCGTATTCCTCGTGTCCGCAGCCCATCTTCCTTTTATTACTCTTCCCGCTCTGCCCGCTCGTGGCGCGCGGCTGGATTTGCCTGCCTTCACGGGATCGTCCGATGCACTGGCATTAGCGCAATTAGCCAGCTCACAATCAGGCCGCATGTTGGCGGTGATTACGGCGAATCCGCTGGATGCACAGCGCC
>Ga0209181_10006352_pt1 | contig 16588 bp, 12 predicted proteins | sample MAT05_FD_187208 | JGI IMG/M metagenome (GOLD analysis project Ga0209181, IMG submission 187208) | Freshwater microbial communities from Lake Fryxell liftoff mats and glacier meltwater in Antarctica - MAT-05 (SPAdes) (version 2) | ecosystem: Environmental > Aquatic > Freshwater > Ice > Liftoff...
CCCGCGAAGTCCGCGTCCGTCATCGGATTCCCTCCCGTAGGAGGGCAGACTATGACGGATCAGGGTTGCGCTGTAGTGCTAGGGTACCCCTACTACCGCGTGATGTATCAGGAAGTGGGCAGCGTGCTTCTCGTCGTGTCCGTGTTCCACACGAGCCGCGACCCGGCCATCTGGAAGGGGCGAGTCTAGCACTCGTGGACCACTGAGGGGACCGACCCCGGGAGGGCCGACCGATGACGGTGGAATCGCTGCTGCGCCTGGCCGAGGCGCTGACCCCCGACGAGCGCCGCGAGCTGGCGGCCCGACTGCTGGAAGCCGACACGGCGGACGACCCGCCGCTGACCGCGGCCCAGATGGCCGAACTCGACCGGAGGATCGCGTATTCGGACGCGAACCCGGGGTCGGGCATACCGTGGGAGGTCGTGAAGGCGAAGTCCATGGAGCGGCTGCGGCGGAAGTCGTCGTAGCCGATATGGTTCGGCTCACCCCGAATCCTCGTTCGGCCTCGAAGCTGCCGGGCACCGCCTTTCCCCCTTCCCGCCTTCCGGCGGAATCTTGTTGCGACCGCTCGCGTGGTTCGGTACGTTCCGTCAGACGGGCAGTGCCCGCCACGGAGTTGTAACCGGCAGTACCCCGAGCCCGGTGGGTACGCCTGATACTTATTCGGCACCCGGAGATCAACAGCATGCGTGCCCTGTTGGTGTGTCTGATCGTGATGGTCACTACTCCTCTGCTGGGCTGTGGCTCCGGCAGCGTAAAGCCGGCTGCCGCGGAAGGCGGAAGCGGGATGACGGCCGCTCAGGCTCGGAGAGAGTTGATGGCGACCGCCAAGGAAGATGGAAGGGGCCTTTGTTGAGACGGTAGAAAACTACGTCCAAGCAGTGGAAGGAGGCACTTGGTCGTGGGGGATGGCGGACGAGGAGTTCCGACCCGGGAAGTTCACCCCGGAAACTATCGCAGCCTATCGGAAGTGGCGGGCCGCCAAGCTCGCCGAGGATGGTAAGAAAAAGTAAACGGGAGGGTCACTCGTGGCCAGCACCGACGCGAATCATGTGAATCAGAACGGCCAGAAGGTTATTCGCCGCGTTGGCCCAAGCCCGACGCTAGACGGACAGTACACCTACGAGTTGGAGTGCCAGAGTTGCCGGCATCGGTACGGGGCGAACGGCCCCGACATCGCCGGAGCGGGTGCTGGCCGTGGCCGCTTATGCCCAAACTGCCAGGGTGGCGCGCCTGGTGACCCGATCTGATCACGCCCGACCAGACGGCCACCGCCTTTTGCTTTCTGTGACCCCGAGCACATTCGAGCGGAGCCCGTTGCCGAACTGGGTTGTCCGGCTTCCCCGCAGCCGATGGGGTTGGGACAACTCCCACCCGTTGCCACGGGTGGGCTTTCAGCCCGCGGTTTCGACTTGAAGCCGCGCGGTCACGCCTCACCACAGCTACCACACCTCGAACGACCGGCTCACCGTCTTCGTCTCGATGCGGCGCTGCACGGGGCGGAACACGTCCACCTCGAACGGCTCGCCGACGCGGTTGCCGCACACGTCCTCCAGCCGCGTGTCCACCACCAGCCGGTAGCGGCCCGCACGCCACGGCCGCGACGGCTCCACCGTCACCACCCGCTCGCCGCCGCCCACCGTCGTCACCGCGTCCACGCGCTTCCCCGCCTCGTCCTCCACCCACACCGTCGATTCCAGTAGCGCCCGGTCCAGCGGTTCGGGGAGCCGAATGATCAGCGGGCCGCCCGGCCGCGGCGGGATCAGCGTCCACCGGTCGGGGTCCACGGGGTCGTCGTCGGCCTCGGTCGCCAGGAACGTGCGGCGGTACTCCGCGACCAGCGGCCGGCCCTCCGCGTCCTTCCAGTCGCCGGAGATGACGAACGTGTAGCGCCGGCCCGCTTCCAGGATCGGGCCGAGTTCCATCCGCGGGATCAGCCCCTGCTTGATCCGGCCGGGGTGGAACAGGACCGTCAGTCGCAGGCCGTCCGCGGACCACAATTCTTCGCCGATCTCCAGGAACGGCGACTCGACCTCGCGGCCGTCGTCGCGGATCAAGCGGAGGAAGCGGTACACGTCGCCGCGGGCGACGGGGCCGGAGAACTGGATGTAGAAGCGGAGCGTGTTCTCGGGGAGTCGGTCCGCGCTCGGGGACAGCGCCACCACCGATACGCGCGGCCCCGGCGGCGGCTTCGGCAGCGACAGCTGCGCCGTCACCGGCCGGCCGCCGAGCTTGAGCGGGGCGGGGTCGAAGGTGGCGCGATACGTCACGCCGGGGACGAACGCGTACTCGGGGGTGAAGCGGATCGCCTTGTCGGTGACGGTGTAGCTGCCGGCGACCGCGGGGCGGGCGGCCTCCTCGGCCGGGGTGCCGCCGGCGACGACGACGCGCAGCACGGCCGGCCATCGCTCCGGCGGGAGCTTGGCGTCGCGGACGGCGGCGAGGGCGTGCGGCGCGAGGCCGGTGACCTGCACGGCGGCGGGGGCGTCCGGCGTCGGCGCGGTGAGCGACAGCGCGAGGGTGAGTGCGAGCATGGCGAGAGATCAGAAAAGGAAAAGAGCGGGGTCGCGTGAGCGCCCCGTGCGTCCGCAATCGTATCCGTCGTGCGGACGCACGGGGCGCTCACGCGACCCCGCTCGGGAGCGGTTACGGCAGCGGCACCGTCTTCAGGTCGGCCCCGTCGCCGTTCTTGACCAGCAACAGCGCCCGGTCGTTGTCGAGCTTGTCCAGGTGGAGCACGTCCTTCAGCTCGCTCACCGTCGTGTACGGCACCCCGGCCGGGATGCGGTCGAGCTTGGCGGTGATCGCGGTGGCGCTGGCGAAGCCGTCCGTCGGGATGCGCATCACGCCGCGCTTGTTGTTCGCCACCAGCAGGAAGTCCTTGCCGCCCTTCGAGTACACGATCATGTCGAGCGGGCTGTTCCCGTTGCCGAGCTCGGCGATGGTCGTGCCCTTCACCTTGGCGCCTTCCTTCAGGTCGGCCAGCGGCACCCGCACCAGCGGCGTGCAGGTGTACGCCGCCATGATGGTGTCCTCGCCGTTCACCTTGTACGGCACGAACGTGCGGATCGGGGCGTGCGTCTCGATCTTGTTGTGCGCCCCGTGGAAGATCTCGATCCCGGCCCCCTTGTCGACCCCCTTGAACGGGTACGGGATCACCCGCAGCGTGCTGGCGAACGCCTCGTTCGACAGCCCGGCGACGATCAGCTTGCCGTCCACGAACGCCATGCTCGTGATGATCGTCGAGGCGCCGCCCTTGCCCCCGGCCGCGGCCGGGTTCGGCAGCTTCACCGACGTGGCCTTCGCGGCCTTCAGCGACACCGGCTCGACCTTGCCGGCGCGGGTGATGCGCACGACGGCCGGGGTGCCGGCGCCGCTGCCGCGGGTCACCGCCACGTACACGTTGCCGGACGCCGGGTTCACCTTGAAGTCGGCGATGCGCACGTCCTTCTCGGTGGTCCCGAGCACGGCGGCGATCTTGGCGTCCACGCGCTCGATGTCCACGGCCGCGGCCCCGTCGGCCTTCGTGTCGCCGGTGGGGATGGCGTGGACGGCGGCGCCGACCGGGTCGCCGACGAACAGGACGCCGTCCGGCCCGAAGGCCAGCGCGGAGACGGACTTCACGTCCGCGGCGGAGGGCTGGGCGGCGGCCGTGGTCGCGAGCGCGGCGACGACGGCGGCGGCGGTGAACAGGGCGGAACGCATGACGAGTTCCTGCGAGGAAGGGAGGGCGGTTGCTTATCTTGTGCGACCGGCGCGGGCGGAGCAACCGGCAAGTTGTGAGAAATCAGCCGGCAACCCGCGCCAGCGCCGCGGCGAGGTCGGCGCGGAGGTCGGCCACGTCCTCGATGCCGACGCTCAGGCGGACGAGCCCGTCGTCCACGCCGCGGGCCTCGCGCACGGCCTTCGGGATGCTCGCGTGCGTCATCGTCGCCGGGTGGTTCACCAGCGACTCGACGCCACCCAGGCTCTCGGCCAGGCTGAACAGCTTCGTGGCGGTCGTGAACCGGCGGGCGCCGTCCATGCCGCCGGCGACGCGGACCGAGATCATGCCGCCGAACGCGCGCATCTGCCGCGCCGCGACCGCGTGGTTTGGGTGCTCCCGCAGCCCGGGGTAGTACACCTTCTCGACGCCCTTCTGCCCGCCCAGCCACGCCGCCAGCTCGGCCGCGTTCGCGCTGTGGCGGTCCATCCGAACGGCAAGCGTCTTGACGCCGCGGAGCACGAGGTAGCTGTCGAACGGCCCCGGCACGCCGCCGGCGGCGTTCTGGAAGAACTTCACCGGCTCCAGCAACTTCGCCGGGCCGACGACCGCACCGCCGATCACGTCCGAGTGACCGCCGAGGTACTTGGTGGTGCTGTGAACGACGACGTCGGCCCCGAGCGCGAGCGGCTGCTGGAGGTACGGCGACGCGAACGTGTTGTCCACGACGAGCAGCGCCCCGCGGGCGTGGGCCAACTCCGCGGCCGCGGCGATGTCGAGGATTTGCAGCAGCGGGTTGGTCGGCGTCTCGATCCACACCAGCTTCGTCTGCGGGGTGAAATTCGCGGCGAAGCCGGCCATCGACGGGTCGTCGGTGTAGTTGGCGCTGACGCCCCACGGCTTGAAGACGCGCTCGAGCAGGCGGAAGGTGCCGCCGTACAGGTCGGCCGCGGCGAGGACGTTGTCGCCGGGCTTGAGGAGGCTTTGCAGCACGGCCGTTGACGCGGCGAGGCCGGACGCGAAGGCGAGGCCGCGCTCGCCGCCTTCGAGAGCCGCGAGGCACGTTTCGAGGGCGGTGCGGGTGGGGTTGCCGCTGCGGGCGTAGTCGTACCCCTTGTGCTCGCCGGGGGCCGCCTGGGTGAACGTCGAGCTGACCGAGATCGGCACCACGGTCGCGCCGCTGGTGGGGTCGGCGGGCTGGCCGGCGTGGATGGCGCGGGTGCTGAACCCGAGGGCGGCGGTGTCGTCGGGGGGCATGTGCGCTTCTCCGCTCAAGTTAGCCGGCGAGCCGACCGCCGTGAGGCGGCGGGTGACGCACGACTCACCCGCCACCTCACGGCGGTCGGCTCGCCACGGCCGCGTTCAACCCGTGGTCGCGCGCTGGCGCGTCCAGTAGTCGATCAGGTCCATCCGCGTCACGATGCCGACCACCTCGCCGTTCAGCGTCGCCAGCACGCCGGTGTTGCCGGACAGCAGCAGCCGGTACGCCTCGTCCAGGTGCGTGCCCACGTCCAGCTGCGGCAGCGGGCGCGCCATCACCTCGCCGACCGTCACCTTCGCCGGGTCGCGGTGGTCGTGCAGTACCCGGGCCAGCGTCACCTCGTGGATGCTGCCGACCGGCTTGCCGCGGTCGAGCACCGGCAACTGCGAGATGCCGCGCGAGCGGAACAGGTCCGCCGCGTCGCCCGCGGTCGCCGTCGGGGCGATGGTCACGAGCGGCCGGTCACCGCGGCCGGCGAGCAACTCGGCCACCGTGTTCGGCACGTCCGGCACCATCTGCAGTTTGTTCGCGGCCAGCCAGCCGTCGTCGTACATCTTGCTCATGTAGTTCCGGCCGGTGTCCGCGCAGAGTACCACGACGAGGTCCGCGGCGGTGAGGCGGCGGGCGTAGCGGAGCGCCGCGGCGACGGCGGTGCCGCACGACCCGCCGACCAGAATCCCCTCCCGGCGAGCGATCTCGCGCGCCGTGTGGAAGCTCTCCGCGTCGCCGACGCGAACCCAGTCGTCCACCATCTGCGAGTTGAACGTCCGCGGCACGAAATCCTCGCCGATCCCCTCCACCTTCCACGCCGCCGGCGACCCGCCGGACAGCACCGACCCCTCGGGGTCGGCGCCGATCACCTTGATGTCCGGGTTCATTTCCTTGAGGTACTTGCCGACGCCGGTGAGGCTGCCGCCGGTGCCGACGCCGCCGACGACGTGCGTGACCCGGCCGTCGGTCTGCTCCCAGATTTCCGGGCCGGTGGTGCGGTAGTGCGACTCGGGGTTCGACAGGTTCGTGAACTGGTTCGGTCGCCACGCCCCGGGAATCTCGCGGGCCAGCCGGTCGGCGACGCCGTTGTAGCTGTCGGGCGAATCCGGCGCTACGTTCGTCGCCGTGATGACCACCTCGGCGCCGTAGGCCTTGAGCAGGGCGATCTTCTCGCTGCTCATCTTGTCCGGGAGGACGAACACGCAGCGGTAGCCCTTCACGGCCGCGGCCATCGCCAGGCCGACGCCGGTGTTGCCGGCGGTGGCCTCGATGATGGTGCCGCCGGGCCGCAGCCAGCCGCGCTTCTCGGCGTCGGCGATCATGGCGACGGCGACGCGGTCCTTGGTGCTGCCGCCGGGGTTGAGCGATTCGAGCTTGGCGGCGATCGTGGCCGCGAGCCCGGTCGTGACGCGCCGCAGCTTCACCAGCGGCGTGCGGCCGATGGACTGAAGGATGGTGTCGTGCACCCGGGCTCCTCCCGCAGACGTGACGGCCGGACGTGAAATGCACCCGGAGGGAGTCGAACCCCCAACCTACGGTTCCGAAGACCGTTGCTCTATCCAGTTGAGCTACGGGTGCGGCTCACGGGCATTCTACCGGTTCACGGCTCGTTGGTCACGACCAGCACGTCGCAGTTGCGGAGGAAGTCGAACCGCCGCGCCACGACGCGGTGCCGGGTCGTCGTCAGCGGCTCGATCCACTGCCGCCACGTCGGTTCGGGGATCAGGAGGTAGCCCGGCGTCGGCACCGCGAGGAACTCCGCGGCGGCGTGCGGGCCAGGGAGCTTCGCCACCTCGCGCTTCGCGTAAAAGACCACGCTCGGCTGGAACCAGTCGTAGCTGCCGACGCGGAGGTCGCGAGTCGGGTCGTCGAGGCGGGCGTCGGCGACGAGGCCGCGCGGCGCCTTGTAGGGATCCATCCCCGCGGGCACGAACGTCGCCACACCCGCCACGAACAGCACGGCCGAAGCCGCCATCGCGGCCACGACGCCGCGCCGGTCGCCGAGCCGCAGCCGCCACGCCATCGCACCGGCACCGATCAGCGGGAGCAGTCCGAGAGACGCCCACCCTTCCAGTCCGGGGAAGGTTCGCACTTTCGGTACGGGGATCGTTCCGCCGACGATCAGCAGCGCCGCGGCGAACAGGACGCCGACGAGGGCGACGCCGACGACCGCGGCGCGTGTCAGCCAGCGCGGCACCGTGAGGCCGTCGCGCCAGCGGACCAGGAAGCGCGCCGTGAGGACCGCCAGCGCCGGGTACAGCGGCAGGACGTAGTTGGGCAGCTTCGTCGAGACGAGCGAGAAGACGGTGAGGTACGCGGCGAACCAGCACAGGAGGAAGCGGTGGGCGCGGGCCTCAACCCCTCCCCCGGCCCCTCCCCCAGAGGGGGAGGGGTGTTCGATTCCCGCGTCCTCCTGTGACACCGCTCCGGCTGAACAACCGCGCGGCCAGTCGGTCGGTCCGTCCCCCCCCTTCCCTGCTAGGGAAGGGGGGCCGGGGGGGTTAGGTTGCCCCGCACGCGCCCCCAGCCGCACCGCGAGCCGCCCCGGAGCAATTCGCAGCCAAAGTTTCCCCACCGCCGGCACCCGCGCTTCAACCACCGCGTACCACAGCGTCGCGCACAGGACCGCGCTCCACGGGGCGAACAGCACCAGCAGCGCCGCCGCGTGGTAGAAGATCGGCCCGCTGTGGTTCTCCATCGGCGTCAGCGCCCGGTTCACGTTCTCGTTCAGGAAGAACGCCTTCGGCCACGCCCCGCGCGTCTCCGTGGCCACCAGCCCGTACCACGGCGCCGCCACCAGCAGCAGCGTCAGCAGCGCCCACCCGATGCGCCGGTCGAGCAGCCGTCGCAGTTCGCCGTTCCACGCGAAGTAGAGGAGAAACACCAGCCCCGGCACCGCCACGCCGACCGGACCTTTCGACAACGCCGCGAGCCCGCACGCCGCGGCCGTCGGCACCCACCAGCCGCGGCCGCCGTTCGCGTGCAGCACCCAGAACAGTAGGTACGTCAGCACCGTGAACAGCAGCAGCGGCGCGTCCGGCGTCGCGGCGTGAGCCAGCACGCAGAACTCGACCGCCGACGCCAGTACGACCCCCGCCAGCAGCCCGGTGGCGCGGTCGAACATCCGCCGGGCCAGCTCGTAGGTGAGGAGGATCGTGAGCCAGCTGCACAGCACCGACGGCAGGCGCGCCGACCACTCGCTGACGCCGAACGCCGCGTAGCTGACCCGCAGCAGCCAGTACTGCATGACCGGCTTCTGCGTCCGCAGCTCGAAGTTGAACGTCGGCACGACCCACGAGTCGGCCTCGCGCATCTCGCGGCCGGCTTCGGCGTTCACGCCCTCGTCCACGTCCCACAGGCTCGACGCCCCCAGGTTCGGCAGCGTCAGCAGCGCGGCGGCGAGCAGCAGCACGGCGTGGTCGGCGGCCCGGGTTCGGAACCAGCCCGGCATGTCGGCCTCCAACGGGTCGGCGGGTCGGCCACGAACCTTACCCCAAGCACGACGACGGGCGGAAGGCGATTTCGGACGGAAGCCGCCGCACGATGAAGACGGAGGACGCACGATCAGACAGCAGACAGAATAAAAACAGGAATCGGGTGTCCGGCTTCATCCCGGTCTTTGGTCGGATCGTGCGTCATTCGTCTTCATCGTGCGGCGGCTTCCGTCCTGCCCCCTTCGCCGAGTTCGGCTTGCGTCCGGTCGCCCGGATGGGGTCCAATCCCGCTCCCCCCCGCACGGACGGAAGCCGCCATGATGGCGCCCCTGCCGAGCCCCGCCCCGCAACCCGACCGGCCCGAGCTGCCGCGGGCCCGGGTCGAGGTGCGCGCCGGCGGCGGGCGGCCAGTCAGCTACGAAATCGCCACCGACGAGTTCCTGGTCGGCCCTGCCGCCGGCTGTGACCTGCGGCTGCCGCTCCCCGGCCCCGCCCCCGTCGTGGTTCAGTTTCTCCGCCGCGCCGACGGGCTCAGGGTCCGCCGCCTCGCCCCGTCGCTCGTCGTCCACCTGAACAACATCCCGCTGCCGGCCAACACGCCGATGCCGGTCGGCCACCGCGACCGCGTCACCATCGGCGACGTGGAACTGACCGTCGGCGTGGACGTCCCCGCGTACCTGTCACCGAAGCTCGTTCTCCTCCCCGTCGAGGAGGCGGCGCCCCCGGCCGCGTGGACGCCCGGCGTGGACGCACTCGCGGCGCGAACCGAGGAGCTAGAGCGGCGCGAGGCGGAACTCGTCCGCCGGCAGCGCGAACTGGACCGGCAGACGGAGGAACTCGAAGGCGACCGGGCACTGTGGTACGCCCGCCGGCAGGAGATGGAGGAGGAGGCGTCGCTGTTCCGGCAGGCCACGGCCGCGTTCCCGGTGCGGGAGCAGGAGGCCGAGCGCGTCCGCGGCGAACTCGCGGCGCTGCGCCAGCAGTTCGCCCGCGAGTGCGAGGACCGCCGCGACCGGCTCGCCGCCGAGCGGCAGGAGCTCGACCGCGACCGCGACGCCGTCCGCGACGCCGCCGCCCACCTCGCGCTCCGCCGCGAGCAGACCGAAGCCGAGTGCGCCGATCGCCTGCGGGCGGTGGACGAAGAAGCGGCCCGCCGCCGTGCGGTGCTCGACGCCGAGCTGGCGCGGCACGCCCCGGCGATCGCGGAGCGCGCCGACCTCGACCGCCAGCGGGCCGCGTTCGCCGCCGACCAGGAAATCCTGGCCCGCGGCCGCGAGACGTTCGAGGCCGAGCGGGCCGCCGAGCTCGACCGCCTCGCCGCCCGCGAGAACCTGCTGACCGGCCGCGAGTCCAACCTGACGCGCCGCGAGGCGACGCTTCAAACGGACCGCACCGCGTTCGACCAGGACCGCACCCGCCTGAACGACGACCTGTTGCGCCTCGACCGCCACCGGGCCGAGCTCGACGACCGCGACGGCGCCGTGACCGCCCGCGAGCGCGACGCCGAGGTGCGGCTCGACCAGTTGCAGCGCGACGCCGCCGAGTGGGAGGAAACGGTCCGTCTCGTCGCCGCGGAACAGGAGCGGCAGCGCGCCGAGGCCGACCGCCTCGACCGCGCCCGCGCCGAACTCGACACCCAGACCGCCCGCCTCAGCGAGCGCGCCGCGCAGCTGGAGGCTCAGCAGGGCGTCCTGGCGGTGGTGCGTGCCCGGCTCGACCGCACCCGCGAGGACGTGGAACGCGAGGCGGGGCTGCTCGCCGCGGCGCGGGTGCGCGAGGATTCCGCGCACGGCGAACTGCGCGACCGCATCCGCGAGGCGGAACAGCTCCGCGCCGAGCTGTCCACGGTGCAGGAGAGCACCGCCCTGGAGCGCGAACGGCTCGACGATCGCGACGCCCTCCTGAGCGCCGGGCTGGACGAGCTGCGAAAGCTGAAGGACGCGATAACCTCGGACGAGGCGCGGCTGCTGGAGCGCGAGGCGGCGTTGGACGCACGCTCCGACGAGTTCGCGGAGCAGGCCGGGGCGCTGAAGGGGCGGATGGCGCAGGCGCTCGACCTGCAAGCGCGGCTCGAAGCGGACCGCGTCGCCCTGCGGGAACGCGAGGCGGCGCTGGCCCGCGCCGAGGACGCCCGCGCCGCCCTTCAGGAGCAGTTGCGGAAGCGGGCCGAGGACCTGACGGCCCGGTCGCAGGCGCTGGACGAGGCCGTCCGCCGGCTCGCCGCCGACGAGGGGGCGGTCGAGCAGGCGCGGGCCGCGGTCGCCGCCGAGCAGGCCGCCGCGGGCGAGACGATTACCACCAGCCGCGCCGACCTCGACGCCCGCGCCGCCGAGCTGGAGCGGCAGGCGGCGCAGCTCGCCGGCCGCGAGGCGGCGCTGGGCCGGCAGGTCGAGAAGCTGAAGGACGTGGGCCGGGCCGTCGCCGCCGAGCGGAAGGCCATCGCCGACGCCCGCGCCACCTGGGATGCCGACCGCCGCGCCGCCGTCGCCTCGGCCGACGCGGTTCGCGCCGAGTTCGCGGCCCTGAAGGCGCAGGCGCCGGCGCTGGAGGAGCAGGCCGCCGCCGCGGCCGCGCGGATGACGACCGCCCGCGACGCCCTCCGCGGCCACCTCGCCGAGCTGAACGACTTCGCCCGCCAGAGCCGCGACGACCTCGAAACCGTGCGGACGCAGGTCCGCGCCGACGCCGAACGGCTCCGCGACCAGGAGGCGACGCTCGACCGCGCCCGCGCCGAACACCGCCTCGCCGTCACCGGCTTCCGGCAGCAACTCGTGGACTGGCAGGCCCGCGTGGCCGAGATGCGGCGGCTCCTCCAGCAGGGCGAAACGCGGCTCGACGCCCGGCAGGCGGCGGTCGATCAGGCGGCGCGCGAGGCCGAGGTCGCGACGGTGCAGCTGGCCGAGGAGGCGGAGCGACTGCGGCGCGAGCGCGACGAGGTAGTGCAGCGCCGCACCGAGGTCGAGCGGCACCTCACCGACATGCGCGAGTGGTACCGCCGCAAGCTGCGCGAGGTCACGGGCGCCGACCGCGGCGACGAGCCGCCGGCGCTCAAACTTCACACCTCGCCGCCGGACGATCTCGAACCAGGCGACCGGCAGCTCGGCGAGTTGCTGAAGTCGCACGGGCTCGTGGACGCCGACACGCTCACCGCCCTGTGGGCGGAAGCGTCCCGTCAGCGGCGCACGCTGCGCCAAGTGCTCCTCGCCGGCGGCGCCGTCACCCTCTACCAGCTCGCGCTGATCGAAGCCGGCAACCTCGACGGCCTCGTCCTCGGCCGGTTCCGCGTCGTCGACCGGCTGCGGGCGTCGCCGCGCGAAACGCTGTACCGCGTCTCCGACCCCACCCGCGGCGGCGGCGTCTTCCTGTTGCGGCACCTGGCCGAGGCCGAGATGCACGACGCGGTGCGGCCCGACGAGTTCCGCCAGCGCTTCGCCGCCGCCCGCGACGCCGCCCACCCGAACCTCGCGGCCGTGCTCGAAGTGCTCGACCTGAACGGCCGACCGGCCGCGGTGGGGGAGTGGCTGACGGGGCTGTTCAGCGCCGACTGGCCGCCGCCGGCCGCGCACCCCGGCTGCTGGGTCCGTCTCGCCACCATGACCGCCGAGGGGATCGACGCCGCCCACCGCGCGGGTCTGGCGCACGGCCGGCTCACGTCCGACTCCGTCGTGCTCACCGCGGCCGGCGTCGCGAAGGTAACGGGGTTCGGCGAGCCGCCGTGGCTGACGACGGGGCCGGTGCCGCTCGACCCGACGCCGGACGCTGACCTGCGGGCGTTCGGCCAGGTGCTGTTCGGCTGGGCGCAGCTCGCGGCCAAGAAGAAGGGCACCCGCCCGAAGCCGTTCCCGGCCGAGCTGCTGGCCGTCGTCCGCCGGCTGGAAGCCGACCCGGAACCGCCGATGGCCGACACCGTCGCCGCGGAGCGGCCGTACGGCAGCGCCGCCGAGCTGGTCGCCGACCTGAAGCGCGTCGCCCGCGACACCGCCTTCAGCGACGACGCCTGGGACAAGCTCCTCAAGCACGTCACCGAGAACGCACCCGACGCGCCCGCGGCGCTGCGGCAGTCGGCGTGACGCGGGCGTCACAGGTCCACGTCCCACATCACGAGGCTCCCCGAATCGCTGCCGACGGCGGCGAGCATCCCGTCCGGCGAGAACGCGACGCAGCGCAGCTTCCCCGCCTGCCAGGCGTAGGTGCGCGCCACCTCCCACGACGCGGTGTCGTACAGCCGCACGGTGGCGTCGTTGCTCGTCGTGGCCAGGTACGCCCCGGACGGGTGGAACGCCAGCCCGGTGAAGTGGAGCGGGCCGTCGTTCTTCCGCACCAGCGGCGGCGCGCCGGGGTCGGCCGGCGACCACACCACCAGGTGCTTGGTGTGAATCCCAGCCACCCACCGGCCGTCGGCCGAGGCGGTCGCCTGCGCCGGAGCCCGACCGAGGTGCGGGGACGCCGCGAGCTCCCGGCCGGTGGCCAGGTCGCGCACGACCCACCGGTCGTCCCACCGGGACAGGTCGTCGAAATTCGACTCGGGGCTGACGAACCGCCCGGCGGGGAGGAACGCGGCCTCGTCCCACACCCGGCGGGTCATTTCGACCGCCCACCGGTCTGCGGCGGGGCGTGGGTCCGCGAGCGGCCGGAGTGACAGCCGGGTGGACGAGTTCGTGACGATGCCGTGGGCCGGCTGGGTCTGCGACATCACGACGGCGTCGCCGTCCGGGGTGAGGGCGGCGCAGTCGTGGCAGCCGAACCGTTCGGGCACCAGCGGCACGGGGAGGCCGCCGTCGAGGTCGTAGACGACGGGCCGATACCAGCCGCGACAGCCGACGCGCCGGCCGTCGGCCGACAGCCGCACCCGGCCGTGCGGGTTGTCGAATTGGCGGTTACCGTCGGCATCGACGAAGATTCGCGGCAGCGCCCGGGGCGTTCCGCCGGCGACGATGTCGGTCCACACGAGCACGCCGTCGTCGGAGCGCGGCACGACGAGCGAGCGGCCGTCCGGCCCGAACGCCAGCGACTCGACCCGGCCGCCCTTCAGGTGGTGAACGAGCATCGGGCCTCCGCGTCAGTCGTCCGCGTCCCAGAGCACCACCTTCCCGCCGTCGCCGCCCGCCGCCCCGGTGCGGCTCTTCGGGTGGAAGGCCACCGCGTGCAGCTTCCCGACGCCCAGGACCGTCGCAGCCGTTTCCGCCAGCGTCTCGACGTCCCACGTCCGCACCTTGCCGTCGTTCGCCACCGTCGCCAGCGTGCGGCCGGACGGGTGGACGGCAAGGGCGTTGAACAGCGCGCGGCCCGTCGGCACGACCCGCCCGACCCGCTTACCGGCCGCCACGTCCCACACCTCGAGCCAGCTCGAGTCCCAGCCGACCAGCCGCGAGCCGTCGGGCGTGAACCGCATGTCGAACCCGACCGTGATCGGCAGCGTGCCGATTTCGCCGAGCACATCGCCCGTGTCGGCGGCGCGCAGCGTCAGCGCGTGGGGGCCGTTCGGCTTCGTGGAGCGGTTCATCACGACCGCCAGCGTCCGGCCGTCGGGCGAGTAGCGGACGGCGTCGGTGAAGTGGCGGTACTGGCCGAGGTACACCGGGCCGGTGTCGGTGGTCACCGCTCCGTCGCCGAGCCGCCACACGGGCGCGAACCGGCCGTCCGGCGCGACCGCCCAGCACTCGGTCCGGTTGTAGCTGCCGCCGCCGCGGCTGACCGCGACGTGCGAGCCGCCCGGTCGGGCCGACAGGCTGACGACGTGCTGGTCGTCCGCGTCGTCCGGGAAGCGGCCGACGCGGCCGGTCGGGAGGTGGTACGCGCGGAACCCGGAGTTCGAGTTCGACACGAACAGGTGCTTGCCGGCCGCGTCGGGCTCGAAGCCGTACAGCGTCTTGCCGCCCGGGTGCTCGACGACCCGCGGCGCCGCCTTCCCGCGCAGCGGCCGCGCCTGGAACCCGCCGAAGCCGCCGGCGAACAGCGTGCGGCCGGCGGCGTCGAACGCCACGCCCACGACGGCCTTGTCGGACGTGTTCTGAAGGACGCGCATGGGCGAACTCAGCGGAAGGAGTGCTCCGGCCCCGGGAAGGTGCCGTCGCGGACTTCGCGGGCGTAGGCGCCGATCGCGTCCCGCGCCGCGGTGCCGAGGTCGGCAAACCGCTTCACGAATTTGGGGGTGAAGTCGGTGAACAGCCCCAGCAGGTCGTGGAAGACGAGCACCTGGGCGTCGCACCCGGGGCCGGCGCCGATCCCCACCGTCGGCACCGTCAGCGCCGCCGTCAGCAGCGCCCCCACGTCCGCCGGCACACTCTCGACCACCACCGCGAACGCCCCCGCGTCCGCGACCGCCTTCGCGTCGGCGAGCAACTGGGCCGCGTCGCGCTGCACCTTGAACCCGCCGAACTGGTGGACCGACTGCGGCGTCAGCCCGACGTGGCCCATCACCGGGATGCCGGCCGCCACCACCGCCCGCACCGCGTCCGCGATGCGCTCGCCGCCCTCCAGCTTTACCGCGTGCGCGCCGCCGAACTTCATCAGCTTCCCGGCGCTGCGCACCGCCTGCTGGACGCTCACCTGGTACGTCAGGAACGGCAGGTCTGCTACCACCAGCGCCCGCTTCACGCCGCGGACCACGCAGCGGGTGTGATACACCACGTCGCGCAGTGTTACGGGCAGCGACGTGGCGTGCCCCTGGATCACCATGCCGAGCGAGTCGCCGACGAGGACGGCGTCGACGCCGGCCTCGTCGGCCAGGCGCGCGGACGTGTAGTCGTAGGCGGTGACGACGGCGAGCCGGCCGCGCCCCTTCGCCGCCCGGAAGTCGGGTGCGGTGACCGGGCGGACGGCGGGCGTGGCGGACATAAACGGCCTCGGGCGGGGCGACGCGATCATTCTAGCGCCGGCAGCCCCGCGAATATGGTGGACCCAACCCGGACGAGCGTCGCCCCTTCCTCGACGCCGACCTCGAAGTCGCCGCTCATCCCCATCGACAGGTCCGGCAGCGGCAGCCCGGTCGCGGTACGGAGCCGGTCGCGCAGCAGCCGCAGTTCGGCGAACGTCGGCCGCGCCGCCGCGGGGTCGTCGGAGTATGCCGCCATCGTCATCAGGCCGCGTACCGCGACACCGGTGAGCGTCGGCAGCGCGTCGGCGAGTGCCGGCAGCGCGTCGGGGATGAAGCCGCCCTTCGCCACCTCGCGGCTGCAATTCACCTCCAGCAGCAGCGGCACCGGCGAGCCGCGCTTCTGGCCGAAGTCGTCGAGCGCGGCGAGGAGCCGTTCGGAATCGACGGAGTGAATGAGCGACGCGAGTGGCACGGTGCGGTCGACTTTGTTCCGCTGGAGGTGGCCGACGAGGTGCCAGCGGGCGACCCGGAGTGTCTCCGCCTTCGCCCAAAGTTCCTGCGGTCGTCCTTCGCCCAGGTCCACGGCCCCGAGCCCGAACGCGACCGCGGCGACGGCCGGCGTGGTCGTCTTGGTGACGGCGACGAGGGTGACGGCGGCGGGGTCGCGGCCGGCGCGTCGGGCGGCTACGGCGATGCGATCGCGGACGCCGGCGAGGCGGTCGGCGAGAACGGCGCGGACGTCCGATTCGGTCATGCTCTCATGTTACCCGGGCGGCCAGTCCATATCCCTGCCACCGAGCAGGTGCATGTGGAGGTGCGGCACCGTCTGCCCGCCGCGGTCGTTGCAATTGATGACGAGCCGATAACCGTCGGCGAGGCCGAGTTGCGCCGCCAGCCGGGCCGCGACGACGTGGAGGTGGCCGAGCAGCGCCGCGTCGTCCGGGGTGACGTCGGCGTGCGTGCGGATCACCTTTTTGGGGATGATGAGGACGTGAACCGGCGCCTTCGGGCCGATGTCGTGGAACGCGAGGCACAGGTCGTCCTCGTGGGCGATCTTCGCGGGGATGCTCTTGTCGATGATCTTGAGAAAGACGTTGTCGGCGAGCATCGGCATGGTCGGCCCCCGGGGTGCGAATCGGGGGTATGATAAGCCCCCTGAGCCGGGGGCGTGAGCCCCCGGAGCGCGAGGACGCACGATGCCGTGGGTGGTGGGGATCGACGAGGCCGGGTACGGCCCCAACCTCGGGCCTCTAGTTCAGGCCGCGGTCGCGCTGTACCTGCCGGACGACGACCCCGCCGGGTGGGACGCACTGAGAACGGTCGTGCGCCGGTCGCACGAACCCGCCGACGGCCGGCTGCTGATCGACGACTCGAAGAAGGTC
>Ga0209181_10006354_pt1 | contig 16583 bp, 4 predicted proteins | sample MAT05_FD_187208 | JGI IMG/M metagenome (GOLD analysis project Ga0209181, IMG submission 187208) | Freshwater microbial communities from Lake Fryxell liftoff mats and glacier meltwater in Antarctica - MAT-05 (SPAdes) (version 2) | ecosystem: Environmental > Aquatic > Freshwater > Ice > Liftoff...
CATTCTGCCTTTTCGTAAAGGTCGCGATCTTGGATGAATGCGGCAGCAATGCTGATGTCGAACAGGTTTCGCATCTCGAAAAAAACTGGGGTTACGTCAGCTAGTTTGTCGAATTTTTCCGTAAACTCTTTGGTAAAGCCTTTGCTAGCTTGATCGCCCGTGCTTCCCGTTCGTGTTCGGTCGCCGTTCTTTTCGACACTTTCTTTTTCTCCGCTCAATTTGACGCCGCGGCCCTGTAGATGCAGAGCCGTATTCGATTCATTCGTCGTAACCGAGCTGTAGTCTGCTTGGAAATACCATCTTTGCAACGAGTTCGCATTTGCACCCGGCGAGGTTCGTTGAATCCAACTCGTGAGTGGAATAATGGGATCCTGAAGACCGATTCCAATCAACTTCATTCGGTAGTCGGCTTCGACAAGGACTTGTGCGAAGTGTGTTGTTTTTGGAACGCCTTTGATAGTGATCGTCTGGAGTCCTAGTGCATCCTTGGCCCCGAGAGCGATTTTTCGTGGGTCGACGCCTTTCGGCATTTGACCGCCAAATTGAGCGTAGTACTGCTTCATTCTCTTTAGTCCGTCGGCGGTGGGATCTATCGAGCAAGCGATGATGCTGTTGTCGTCGTTGGAGTGGAAGGCTCTCAACGCAACGATCATATCGTCTAGCCTCAGAGTCGGCCTGCCAGTTGTTAATCCAACCAAGCGGTTATTTGCATCCAGATGCCATTGGTCTGCTGGCCCCGCGATGACGATGTCCTTGGACTCAGGCAAGAAAAATACATATTCAAGTCGGCTTAGTCCTGCCAAACTTCGAACTTCATCACTTAATATGTCACCTTGATCGAGTTGCTTGGAAACAAATCGCTCCAATCGGTTAAGTGACACCATTCGCATTGGGGAGGTATGAACAGCTCCACGTGGCTTACTCTGAAGGGTTGCCTGTCGCATCGCAAACGCAATGGACGGATCGACTTGCGAGACACGCAATACGCCGGCTGCGTCGATGTCGATACCGGCGACCCCAGAGCCAGCTCCACCGCCACCGTTGCCACCACCGCCACCTTGTCCGCCGCCTCCTTGTCCGCCGCCACCTTGTCCGCCGCCACCGCCAAATTGCCCGAAGCTAGACGGCATCCAAAGGACGCACGCAACGGTCACCGAAAGGAAAAACTTAGTTAGGGTTTGTAGACGCATGCCAAAGTACCCTTGGGTTGCGAAGCAGATTGGGAAATGAGAAGTCGGGCCGAGAAATTATTCCTCACGGCTTCCGTCCAGGATAGTTGCGATCCTCTCGATTAGCAACAATTTGTGAGAATATGGGCGAAATGCGAAATCTGCGGATAACGTTGGTTTGCTAAATTTCCCAAATTCTCTAGGGAATTGGTCAAGAAAGCTTGACTGCGGTCCCTGCCAAGAAGTATTCCCTTTCGATTGAGAGTCGGAAACTGCACGCTCTCGATGTCGAGAATTCAGGGAAGCGCCGTGGGTCCAATACGAAGCCAAACAATCTGGGGACTTGCGATCTGCATGTGGATCCTAGCTGCGCCGCTGGTTTGCCTTGGTCAACCGATTGCGCAGTTGCCTTACCAAAGTAACCCCTGGTTGAGCAGCCCGCCGCAGAATGGACTGTTCCCCGCAAATGGATATGTTCCGCAACCATCGGGGATTCCCGCCGGAACTGGCTCGTTCGATCCTTATGCACCAGCCTTTCGGCCGAGCACAGCACCGGTATATCCCTCCTCGAATCCTTTCGCCAACTTAGGAAACCTGTTCGGCTGGGGCCAATCCACAGCACCGACTTTCGGGTCCAGCCCTATGGGAAACCCTAATTTGCCTGCCTACGTGAATCCGTATGCTGCCAACCCTCCGATCGCACAACCGACATTTCCATCAAGCGTTTACCCAAACGCATCACCGAACGTGCTCTTTCCCGGGACGGGTGGTTCGCCGCCGCTCAACTCACCTTGGAATCTCTCAAATCAGACGAATCCATACTTGGCCAATCCGTACCAAAACAATCCATTTGGGTTTCAGCAAAACAATTATGGTTGGAATAATTGGTGGAACAATGCGGGCGCGAACTTCAACTCGAGTACCAATCAAGTGATTCGGCTATTTCAAGGGCCCCGGTTTCGACACACATGGCTACCCGGTACGGATGGCTTCGACAAAAAAAATCCCAACGGCTTAGAAACCAACGACAGCGATGTGTCGCTCGTGTTTGCAGTCCCTAATTTCCTTAATAGCACGCGACCGCTTTACATCATACCTTCCTATTCTCAACATGAGTGGGAGGGACCAACGGTGCCCGGGTCGGACTTGCCTGGATCTGCGTTCAGCGCTTTCATAGATTCGGGATGGGAAACCAATCCACAACAGACTTTAGGCGTAGAATTAGGGGTGCGAGTAGGTGTTTTCTCTGCATTTGACGCAGTCAATTCCGAGAGTATTCGCATCCAGGGCAAGGCGTTGGGACGGCTTCGACTGACTCCGACGGCGACTCTGCGGGCTGGTGTCTTTTACCTGGACAGAAACAAAATCAAACTGCTACCGGCAGGGGGGATTTTGTGGATGCCGAATCAAGACACACGCTTCGATCTCTTTTTCCCTGAACCGAAGTTAGCTCATTACGTGGCGACACTTGGCAACGCGGATGTGTGGTGGTACTTAACGGGCTACTATGGGGGCGGCGCTTGGACCATTAAGCAAACGGATGATTCGAACGATGAAATCGACATCAACGATGTCCGACTGATGCTGGGTTTAGAATTTGGCAAGTCCGACCAGATTCGCCAAGGATTTCGCTTGGGCTTTATCGAGGCAGGGTATGCCTTCAATCGTGAGTTGATTTACCGAGTTAGGTCGGCCAGCAGCCTTGATCTAGAAAACAGCTTCGTCGTACGCGCGGGATTCGCTTATTAGGCCAGCGAAGGACAATACCCGACTAACCGTCTTCTAACCATCTCCGTTTTCAAACAAGTCACTGCGCCTAAGTCGAGTTTTCAGGTTGGCTTGTTCGGTTCGCCAGTCCGCGATGCGTTTGTGATTGCCGCTCAATAGCACGCTTGGCACCTCATGACCGCGAAACTCTGCGGGACGTGTGTATTGAGGAAACTCCAGCAGTCGGTTGCCGCGTGAAAACGAATCGTCCCAACTGCTTTGCTCGTCCCCAAGAACGCCGGGGATCATCCTCACCGTGGAGTCGACAACCACCATGGCTGCAACTTCACCACCGTTTAAGACGTAATCACCGACGCTAAGTTCGACAGGGTTCAAGATGTCGATCACGCGTTGATCAAATCCTTCGTAGCGACCACACAGCAATATCATTCGTTCGAATCGCGCAATCTGTTCGACGCGCCGTTGATCGAGTCTGTCGCCTTGAGGCGTCATCACGACAACGACTCCGGGTTGTTCTGCCATGTTCTGGACCGCTTCAACGCAATGAACGACTGGATCAACGCAAATCAGCATGCCAGGACCACCACCATAGGGCTTGTCATCAATTTTGTGGTGTTTGAGGTCCGTCGACCAATCGCGCAGGTCGTGGATATGAATTTCCACTAATCCGCGATCGATGGCTTTGGCGAGCAAGCTTTGAGTGAGATATCCCGCGAAGATTGGCGGGAAGAGAGAGATGATGTCAAATCGCACACGAAAGATCCGTTACAGAATCACGCCCGGGCCATGTTGGGATAGGCAACGACCAGGCGACAATGATCGACCAGGTGACGTTGAACGACCAGACGACAATAATGTGAAGGCCTATCCCGCTCAGGCTTAGGAAGCGGCTACAGGTTGTTTTACGCTTCGACCGATTCGAGCTAGCGCGTCGGATTGCTGTTGGAGATGCGTTCCTTTGGAGCCGTACTTCTTTATCAGAACTTGAACGTTTTCGCTCGGTTGAGCTCCGACACTGAGCCAGTAGTCAATGCGTTCACCCTTGAGGATGGCACGCGCATCGGTTTCCTTGCACATAGGGTCGTAATGCCCCAATTCCTCTAAGACTCGACCGTCGCGCGGGCAACGTTGATCGATGGCGCAGAGACGATAAAACGGGCGATTTTTTCTGCCCAAACGCTTCATTCGAATACGAACCGACACTGTGCTAATTCTCCGTGAAATATGAGTTTACTAGGTTAGGAATGATAACCCCTCGTCAAAAGCATGCCTAGCCTCGTTTTTTCTTTCTCAGGAGTCTTTCTCGCTCTTTTTGCATCTTTTCGCGCTCTTTTGGAGTGAGCCGCTTGCCTGTGCTTTGTTTTATTTTCATGCCTTCCATCGGATTGTTTGGATTGTTTGCCATCATCCCTTGCATTTGCTGGAGCATTTTCATTTTGTCACCCATGTTGCCGGAGGTAGCCATTTGGAGCATTGGTGCCAGCATGTCAAACTGCTTTACCAGGTCGCTAACTTGGTTGGGTTGAACACCGCACCCTTTGGCAATTCGATTTTTGCGAGATGGATCGATGACTTTGGGGTTTTTGCGCTCGTCAGGGGTCATGGAATCGACGATGCCTGTGATGCGACGCATTTCTTTGTCGCTATCGGCATTCGCCATCATTTTGGAAAGATCCCCCATGCCAGGCATGAGAGTCAACATTTTGGTCATGAGGCCCGGCTTTCGCAGCTTTTGCATCATATCGCGGAAGTCACCGAGGGTAAAAATCCCCTTGGACATCCGCTCTTCGAGTTGCTTTCGTTCCTTTTCATCGATCAGTTTATGGGCTTCCCGAGCCACTTCGAGAATATCGCCCATCTCCAGGATCCGGCTGGCCATGCCTTCTGGACGAAATGGCTCCAGGGCGTCCATGTGTTCGCCGGTACCAATGAATTTGATTGGGACTTGGGTAACCGCTTTCACGCTCAGCAGAGCCCCGCCGCGAGCATCGCCGTCTAGTTTGGTCATGATGACGCCGTCGATCGACAGGGCTTGATTGAAGGCCTTGGCGCTGTTGACCGCATCCTGGCCGGTCATACCGTCGACAACCAGGAAGACCTGATGCGGTGCGATTTGCTTGTCGATTTGCTTTAGTTCGTCCATCAATTCCTGATCGATGGCCAAGCGTCCCGCGGTATCAAAAATCGCGACATCGGCACCGGCAGCCTTGGCTGCGGCGAGTCCTTCACGGCAAACCGCTACCGGGTCGTTTGCGCCAGGCTTACTAAAGACGCCGACGCCAAGTTGCGTTCCGAGCACGTGAAGTTGTTCGATAGCAGCTGGTCGTTGCAGGTCGGCCGCGATGAGAAAAGGCTTGAGTTTCTTTTCCTTAATCAGCAGGGCAAGCTTGCCGCAGGTCGTCGTTTTTCCGGCTCCTTGAAGCCCGCACATCATGATGCTGGTCAGTTCGCCGCGTCGCATCGGGATGGAATTATCGACGGGTCCCAGAAGGGAGACCAACTCTTCGTAGACAATTTTAATCAACTCTTCGTTTGGTCGGAGGGAAAGCAGGACTCTCCGTCCGGCGGCAGCCGCGGACACATCCGCCATGAATTTCCGCACCACGTCGATATTGACGTCCGCTTCGACCATGGATTTTTCAACCATGGCCAGGCCATCGCGCATGTTGGATTCGGTCAGTTTCCCCTTGCCACGGAGCGATTGAAAAGCAACTTGAAGGCCTTCTTGGAGCGACTGAAACATTTTTTGCGATGATTTTGCAGTAGGGAAATAGCTCTCCAGAGGTCCAATCACTGGAGAAAGAGACGCGAAAGCTGGCGTCACTTCGCGATGCGTAATTTGTATTCTCGTCCAGGAATCTCCGAAAGACTCAGGGTCAATTTTTGGGGCGTTTTGAGGCTGGCAGCCAATTCGGCCCAGCAAAAACCAGGCGTTGGCCTGAAAAACATGCGGTTGGCACACGTTTTTTGCGATTAGGTAGCACAAGGTGGTTGGTTGGGGAACTTTTGCGGTGCAACCCCTCTCCAAGCCAGGCATTCAATTGTGTCGATCGTGCTGGTTATAGGACGACCTAGGTAGCAAGTAGCGTATTTAAAACGACTTGCAGACCAGGAAGTCGTTCGTAACTGCACTTGATTCGTTGCAAAGCTTGCAAGCTGAATTAGACTCGAAATTGCGACCCGCTATCGAGTCGCTTACTGTATTGGCCCTTGTTTATGGCACCTGATTGAGGTTTGTCGATGACCACCGTCTGTTTCGGAAGTGGTTCTTTTTCCAATAACATCCCCCGAAAAGATCGCGGAAGGAAGCGTAAACAGCTTTCTGTTCGTCAATCGCTTTTGGAGTCTTTAGAATCGCGACACTTAATGGCTGCGGGTCCGCAGTTAATTGGTGTTCAGCCGAACGAAGGTTCTGTTATTTCGCTGGGCAGCACGGGCGGAAACGCGACGGTGTTGAACGTTAGTCCTCGCGAAATCGTTCTTCGATTTGATGATATTGCAGCCTTGGATCTCAAAACCCTGACAGGAATTCAGGTGAAGAGGGCAGGCGCGGACGGAATTTTAGAATCCGCCTATTTGAGTACCGACTTGGGGACAAACGGGCAAGTTATCTTAGACTTCAGCGCTTCGTTGCCAGGTCAGCAAGGCAACGGCTTGGAGCTGCGGTTCACGCAAACGGCACGGACCTCAAGCATTCCGGGGAAACCGGCCAGTTGGCCTATTTTGAGTGTCGAAGGGACCCGTATCAATATCGAGGTCAATACGCTACCCGGTAGCAAGACCACGGCATCCGATCTCATTCGAGCGATGACGGAAGATGTGCAAGTCGCATCGAAGGTGTTGGTAAAACGGCTTCGCGGTCTCGAGAGCACGGTCATCGCCGATACTGTTCCTGCCGGACGAGTCTTGACCTTGCAAGGTGCGGACGCAGCTCGTGTTTCTTCGAATTTGAATTCTGGGAGCAATACGCTCCAAGTCGAATTCCTTTCCACACGTCCTGGTTCTTCAGGCGCAAACAGCCGGATCGAATTCATATCGAGAGATTTTGGCGGACAGTTAACCCCAATCGTAACAGTCATAGGTCAGACAGTTCGAGTGGAAGTGAATAGCAACTCAAGATTCTTGACGACCGTTCAAGAAGTCGTAGATGCGATCAACAACTCGGCCGAAGCGTCCTTGGTTTTGCAAGCGAGGTTGATTAGCGGTTCACCGTCCGCGCGCATCGGCAGCAATTTTACAACGTTAACCCAGTTGTCGCTCCTTTCGGGCGATGACGTCTCGATCACCCCGGCTTACATTGGTTTGGGGGATACCGAGCGTGAAGTGGTCATTCGATTTGCGGAAACGCTGCCAGATGATTTCTATCTCATCGATATTTTGGGAAGTGGTCCTTTTGCGCTTCGAAACGCAGCGGGTCTTCCATTCAACGGTGGTGTTAGTCAAAGCGTGCGTTTTGATTTGGACTTGGGGACCACCATCCAGGCCGTAGTTCCACAACCGGTGATTCGAGCTGCAAACGGTACATTGACCCAACAGCGAAACCAGATTTATGTTTACTTCAATGATGACGACTTGAACACCATCGAGGCGGTCAAGCCGGAGTTTTATCAGCTTGTTTACACGCGAAACACGTTGAGCGGATTGGATGATATTTCCTTTCGTCCTTCGGGGGTTAGTTACGATGCTTCGCTGAATCGAGTTGCTTTGACGTTCAACCGCAACATTGATTCGTTCGTCGATCCGATCACCAGCGCATCGCTCCCGATCGCTGCAATGCGATTGCGGATTGGGAATAGTGAATCGCCATCGACCTCGCCAGTAGCGGTGATCAATCCAGCAACCGATCCTGGAAGCCGGTTTGACAATGCAACCGATTTGGGAGGCGGCTGGCTGGTTGGTCCGGGCGCAAAAGCTGCGATCATCAATTCCGAAATTAAGAATACAAGCCCCTACACATTGGATTTCCCAGGAGCCAACGATGAGCAAGGCAATCGGGACAATCGATATCAGCACCATGTGACTCGCGTCGATACCGATGGAATTGCCGTCATCCGTTACAACTTTGCATCGGAGCTTGGCACTGCCAATCGAAGCGTTCAATTGAATACGATTACGGACGCACAAAAAGTCATGGTGCGTCAAGTCATGTCGCTCTACGAGCGATACCTTGGGGTTCGATTCACGGAAAGCGACAATCTTGGCTTTACGATTGCGGTTGGTGACATGCAAGCGATTAACTCTCTGACGTCATTGACGACCGTCGAAGCTAATCGTCCGGGCGGGCTAACCTTTGCCGCTGGTCCGCTGTTGTCGAATGCTGCTCAGTCTGCAGTCATTATCGATGGTCAAGACTACAATACGGCCGACGACAATTTGTTTGGGACGGAGCTCTTCCGTTCCTTTATGCGTGGAATCGGTGTATTGCTGGGACTTGGAAGCGCGGACGAGTTGCCACAAGCGACGGTTCAAAACAACGCGCCTATAACCGACCCAAGCGTCGAACAGGTTTTTCCAGGAAACGCCGACATTGTCCACGGCCAGTTTGTGCTGAGACCTGAAGGCAAGGACATCGATCTCTATAAATTCTCGGTGCCAGCTCAGGGCGGTCGCTTGCAGTTGCAAATCGCTGCAGAACGTCAATCGGATTCCAGTTTGCTGGACGCTTCCTTGCGACTTTACCGCAACGATGGAACGGTTTTGGTTCCGCGCTGGACCGAAATTGCTGCAAACGAAGATTACTTTAGCGAAGACCCTCGCATCTCCCTAGATTTTGTACGGGGCGGCGACTACCTGGTAGGGGTTAGTGCGAAAGGAAACACATCGTACAATCCACAAATCGAAGACTCCGGTTTGGGTGGAAAATCGGAAGGCAAATATCAATTGCGAATCGATTTCAAGCCGCCTGCAGCGTCTACTTTGGTGGATGTAAACGGTTCACCCACACCGCTCGATGGCGACGGCAATGGTCGACCTGGCGGAGTGTTTAATTATTGGTTTGTGCCTTCGAGACCAGATCGAGCACCTCTCGTTGCCGGTGTCCCAGACACGTCTGCTTATACGGTTTGGGTGGACAAGACTGCTGCCGTCAATGGCATCGGAACGCTTGCTAGGCCCTATAGCACCATCGCCGCTGCACTGTCGGATGCTGGCAACGTTGCAAGGGCCGATACGACTGGAAATCGCGCCGTCACAGTGCGGATTCTAGGCAACACAACGAATCGGGCGTACGAAATCGGATTCAACCGTTTCGGTGCGCCTTTGGCAGACGGATCGACTTTTGACGTTCCAAAGAACGTAACGGTCATGATCGACGCAGGCGCTATCATCAAGATGGGCCGGGCTCGCATCAGCGCAGGTAGTTCGACGGTCAGTGTGGATCGTAGCGGCGGGACACTTCAGTTGCTCGGAATACCTGATACGAGAGTCATTGTTACCTCGATAAACGACACGGTCGGAATCGGTGTGAATCCGGACAGGACGCCGCCCGCGGCGGCTCCAGGCGATTGGGGCGGAATCGATTTTAGAAATCGAATTGACGGCAGCGATGAGACACGTAGCGATAAAGAACGAAATGGTTTGTTCCTGAACTCCGTGGTCCATTCCGAAATTCGTTTTGGTGGTGGTCAAGTTGTAGTGGATGGGGTTTCGCAGATCATTACCCCGATTCACATGGTGGATTCGCGTCCGTCGATTGTCAATAATTTGATCACTCGCAGTGCGGACGCGGCTTTGGCTGCAACGCCGAACAGCTTCAAAGAAGATGACTTCGTCGATCCAAGATCCCAAGCAAACGGATTCTTTATTCCAGACTATGACCGGGTAGGACCTGAGATTCATGGAAACCGCGTCTTGAACAATACCATCAATGGGTTGTTTGTCAAAACACGGACTGGAGTTGCAGAAGCTTTGGAAACGGTGTCAGTCACTTCTCGATTCGATGATATCGATATTACGCACATCATCGGTGAGAACTTGGTGATTGCAGGAAAGCCGGGTGGCGGAATCATTGACATCGCTTCCCCGCCGACAACGACTGTGACGTTGAATGTTGTGGCAGGAGGGTCGCTTGCGGCTGGCACCTACAATTATCGATTGGTCTATGTTGACGCTGCCGGAAACGAAAGTTTGGCATCGATTCCAACATCGTCGCTAACTGTTGCGGCCAACAGTTCGATTAGTTTGGCCAATCTACCAACGATTGGTGGCGGATTGCCCTATATCGCTCGACGATTGTATCGAAGCGATGCAACCGGCGGAGGTACGTATCGATTGGTTACGCAGCTCAACGCCGTGGCGAATACCTATGTCGACAATGGGACCCTGACGGGTAGTGAGCTAGTCCCACTGAACATCAAAGTGCGTTCCCGATTGGATGGCGGTTTGGTGATTGATGCGGGTGCAATTCTGAAAATGCGTGGCTCGCGTATCGAGCTTAGTGACGGAGGCACGCTCATTGCTGAGGGAACCTCGGCGTTGCCAATCGTGATGACCAGTCTCAACGACAATCGTTATGGGTTCGGCGGTACGTTTGATACAGCGAACACGCGAGGAACTAGAACTCCACTGCCGGGCGACTGGGGCGGGGTTTTCGTCGGCCACGGCGGAACGGCTTCGCTGGATTACAATCGTTTGTCTTACGCTGGCGGAACAACGCGCATCGAAGGAGGATTTGCATCCTTCAATGCAATCGAAGTGCATCAAGCGGATTTCCGCATGGCGAACTCTCGGTTGGAAAATAATGCGGGAGGTGATGAAAGCTCCAATACGTTAACACGAGTTGGTAGAGGAACCAATTCCGCAGCCGCCCTTTTTGTTCGTGGTTCGCAACCGGTGTTGATCAATAATCGCATCAATGACAATGATGCTCCCGCTATTAGTATTGATGTAAATTCCCTTGGGCCTGATTTGGTAAATGACCCGGGTCGTCAATCAAATCTGCTGGCTCGAACGCTTGATTACTCTGAAAATCAAGGTCCACTAATCGATGGAAACAGACTCTCTCGCAATGCGATCAACGGGATGGTGGTTCGGGGGCAGACATTGACTACCCAAAGTGTTTGGGACGATACCGGTATCGTTCACATTGTTCAAACTCAAATTACGTCCGACAATTTCTATACGTACGGTGGTTTGAGGATCAAGAGTAGCCCTTCCGCAAGTCTGGTTGTCAAGTTTGGCGGGGGCGCAGCTCTGGCAGGATTGAGAGCGACGGGAACGCCGCTGGACATCGATTCTCGAGTCGGTGGAAGCATCCAAATTGTTGGCCAACCGAATTTCCCTGTGATTTTGACTTCGCTGGCGGATGATAGCGTTGGAGCAGGATTCGGCATCGATGGTCGTTCTGCCTTCGACACCGACAACAACGATGTTACAACGGGAATCCTACGGCTTCCGACCGGTCCTGAGGTTGACCGAGGAACTTTGATCGATAATGACGTGGACGTGAACCTCCCTGGATTCTTTTCGTTCCGACCTTCTGCCGGTGGTAACGCTTCGTTCCTTTCCCAGTCAGGTATTACCGCACAAGGCATAAGCCAAAAGTTCGTCAATACGGACGTGATTTTCGATTTTACGAATTACATCGACATTGGCGCACTGGGAAATGGGTTCGAGTTGGGAAATACGACGATAACGTTGCAGCCAACTTTGATTTCGCCGGACTTGGTCGCAAGCGAAGGAACGTTCGCAGGTAACAACGGTGTGCCAGTACGCTGGAGAATTGAATCTCGCTTCGACAACGGTATTTCAAAGCTGTTCAATACACTCATTCTGAATAGCGATCAGCCTTTCGGTGCAATCGACTTCGTGAACTATCTGGACGAGGACATTCAGTCGCCAAGCGATGATTTCCTTTACGTTACAGGTACTCCCGGGCAGCCTGATTTCCGCGCTTACACGATCGACAATTTTGAACGATTTGGATTTTCACACGGAGGGATTTATCAGCAAGGAGTGGATCTGCAGAACGCAACCTATAGCGGTTGGGCGGCAGATGAATACCGATCGTTGGCCACTGCGATTGAGACGACTGGTACTACGTACACGCTACCGGGTAACATTAACACCACACGGTTGCCTCCTCTGAACGACCCAGTCCTTGGTGCAGTATATGGACTAGCCGACGTTACCACGGCACTAACTTGGCGAGTTGATCCCAACTCGACAACGGCACGGATCACCAGTTTCTTAGAATTGGTTCCGCAAGCCATTTCGCAAGTGGCTACTCCTGGAGCATGGCAAGGGGTATCTGCACAGACGTATTCTAACGATCGCAATGTAGGTGTCGTATCGGAACGCGAATCGGCCCGGGCCAGTGCGCCGTCGGCCAATGATACGCCATCCCAGTCACAGAATTTGGGTCAACTCGCGAAGCTTGCGACCAGCGGTGACGAAAACGCTCGATTGGGCTTCGAGATCGAAGGTGTCATCAATAAACCATCCGATGTGGACGTCTATAGCTTTATCGCAAACGGTCGGACAGAAGTTTGGATTGATATTGATCGAACGACGTCGGGCTTGGACACCGTGGTCGAGCTTGTTTCTGCAGACGGAACGATACTAGCCTTGTCGGACGATTCGTATCTCGAAGAAACGCAACCGTTGACACATCCCTTGTTCTCAACGCTCTCGGGAAACGCCACAAATCCATTGCGTAAGGGTTCGTTGGTTCTGGCTCCTCAGTCTTCTCGCGGGGAGTTCCGCGATGACTATGGCACCAATCCAAAGGACGCTGGAATGCGAGTCTTGCTGCCAGGCCAAGCCGATCAAGCCTCACTGTACCATGTTCGGGTGCGCAGCAGCAACCAAACACCTGGACAAGCAGTCAACACACCTGCGCTGAGCGATCCGGCGTCGGTCGGAAAAGGCTTGTCCCGCGGGGCATACCAGTTGCAAATACGACTTGGCGAAGGCCAGGAATTGCCAGGTACCTCGATAAGCTTTGCAGACATTCGTTTTGCGTCCAACGGCCTTACTTTGTCGGGTGTACCAAGACACTCACCATTGGTCGGCGAAACGGCTGAAGTTCAAACGGCCCCCAACGATACCTTTGCGAACGCCCAACCGCTCGGGAATATCGTCCAAACCGATCGACAAACCATTTCGTTAGCAGGGAATCTGTCGAGTGCGACAGACGTGGACTGGTTCTCATTCTCGATCGACTACCAGTCATTGATCAGCCCGTTGGCCAGATACCTTTCAACGGTCTTTGATATCGATTACGCCGACGGTATTGGTCGGGCCGACATGTCGATGTACTTGTATGATTCCACGGGCCGATTGATCCAGTTCGGTGAAAACAGCAATATCCTAGACGATCGCGCAACGGCGGCTCGTGGCGCGGACAACACCGACCTCGGACGCGGCTCCACTGGCTCTTTGGATCCCTATATCGGATCGGTTGAGTTGCCTGCTGGGAACTATTTCCTCGCAGTTACCAACCGGACCCAAGTTCCATCGGTGATCGCAAACAGACTGAACCGCACCGGTGCACAGGACGATTCTGGGGTTCGCATTCAGCCTGTCAATAGCGGTCGCTTAATCGTCGAAGATCGCGTTGGCAATGATCGTCTTAGTGCGACCGCACAAGGACCGATTACGCCTGTTTTCCTACCGGAATCTTCGCGAGTTGAGTACACACTGGGAAATGTGCCGTTGTACTTCAACAGAAATGCTGGTCTCCGAGCATCGGAAGTTTTCCTGGGGAATTCTTTCACTGGCGCTACGTCGAATTTCGTCGGCTCGAATGCCGAGGACTTGCGTGATATTGCCATGCGTCCCAATGGAGACATTCGAGGATTTCGTAGTCTTGAATTGGGAGTGGGTGATGCAAACGCAGCCTATATCAATGTCAGTTCAGCCAACGGTGCAACGACTGTTGCCGGTAACTTTGGCATTATCACCAATAGGCTTGTCGTGACCGCAGGAACGCCACCTACGATCGATCTGGCCCTGGAAAATGTTGGGATTGATGTGGAAGCCTTGACCTTTACGGCATTCCAGGGAGGAGAAACTGGATTCCTAGTAGCGAATCGCCGTGGAGGAGCGGGGGCTCAATATGTGAACAACGTTCTTTATCGTTTTGATCCAACGACGGGTAGAGGAATAAGTTTCCCTGCTTTGGACAATGACTTCAACATCGTAACTACGGGAACTCCCAACCCACCCGATATCATTCTAGGGGCTGGGACCAACATTACGGAACGCGGATTCATTCAAACGACCTCACCCACGGGGACCATTTCCACCACCATCGCCGTAACCGAAGCTACCGAGGTGCGTTCGTCGACGCGGTCGTTGGTCCGCGACGGAGATACCGTCACGCTCAGAGCGTTTCCAAACACCTTTGTCACGTTTGAGTTTAATGCCGGTCCTGAATTGCTGCTGAATTTTGATCCCTCAGCCAATCCTGCGAGACAATTGAACAATGGTGATCGGTTCGTAGTGGACGGAGTGAATTATCAAATTGAAACGGGCTCTGTATCGACAGTTCCACCCGGTTTCCGAACCGTGTTTTACTCGCCATCAATGACCAATGAGCAGTTTGTCGAGTCGCTCCGTCAAGCTGTTCCAGCCACCATTCAAATCGGCTTCGATGGGACCCGAGTTAACTTCGGTAAAGCGACAACAGGATCCTTTGGGACACTTGTTGCACGCGGCGTAGCGACGGATGTCGGTTCCACTGGCAACGTTGGAAGCGGTCGCATACCTGTAGATTTCTTGGCAGAAGACACGGCGGAGACGATTGCCGTTCGTTTGGCTCTAACGATTACTGGTGCTGGCTTTGCTGGCCTATCAGCAGCAGCCAGTGGAAACTTGGTGCAACTCGTTGGCGCTGAATTAACAGCGACCACTGGAAGCTCAGTTTCCGTTGGGGTCGCTCCTGGTGGATTGATTAGGGGCGTCGCTGGAATTAATAACGCTCTCTACGCGGTTAGTGGCCTAGGCGGTTTGTATCGGGTCAGTGCGGGTGAACTAGCAGGCAACACGGCGGGCGCAATTGGTACCTATGTAGCGAGTTCCTATCAGTTGCTTGGGATCCGTTTTAACGCGTTAACGGCTGGTCCACGAAACGTAGACAATGGTCGTTACGCAAATTTGCTTTTTGGAACGGATGCTGACGGTACGGTCTATGCGTTTAACACCAGCGGTGAATTGCAAAATGTCTTTATCAATGGCCAATCGTCGATTGCAACAGGCCTGTCTAATTTAAACGGACTAGCGTTTTCCAACCTAGACTTTAACCTGTTTCACCAGACGACGCAGCGTGGCACTGATGCGGGTCACGGAATCAATCGACCGAATGATCTGAGCGATGTTGCAAACAACGGCGATACAAGTTGGTACTTTGGTTTTGAAAACCCAAACAATGCTGTGACGGGTAATCCCCACAGCAACGCAAGTTTCAACAACGTTACCAATCCGCTAACATCTCCAAGGTTTGCCAATGAACCACTGCAAAACACCTATAATTTCCCTGGTGGAGCTTTGGGAGTTCTCGAAAGCCGGTCGTTCTCACTAGCTGGAATGACAGTGCAAGATCTGCCCACCTTGTACTTCAACTACTTCATGGAGAACGACAACGGAAGCTCGATTAATGGCGGGCGGACCACGGATTCGTTCCGAGTCTATGGCGCTGACGATGCTGGTGTTTGGCACATTTTAACGACAAACAACACCGATCCATTCGAACCTGCGATTGAGAGAACAACCAACAATGCGCCGAATGCAGTAACTTCACCTGGACGGGCGTGGCGACAAGCGAGAGTCGATCTTGGCGTCTTGGCGGGTAGCAAAGACGTCCGATTGCGATTCGAGTTCAACACGGCCGGTAGCATGGGTTTTGGTACCCAGCGCGGGGGCGGTTTGGAGATGCGAGTTGTAGCGGGCAGTCAGTTGAGAGACGGCCAAACGTTTACTATAGGTGGACGACAATTCGAGATTGAAATGGGATACACATTGGTCGTTCCATCTGGAACAAACGTCACCAATGGAGACACCTTCAATGTGCTTGGATTGGACTTTGTGTTCTGGAACGGCGCGGGGAATGCACCGGCAGGAAACGTAATTCGTTTCAACGCGACGGATACGCCCGACGTTTTAGCCCAATCGATTTTCGCTGTCGTTAGCAATGCGGCTTATCCAAAACCGGCCCAAACGGCCAATCTAGCTGACCCAGCGGGCGGGTCTGATGTTCTCAATCGTGCACTGTCGATAGGGGTGACCGGAGGAGCAGTTCGCGTAACCGCCATTGGGGCTATCGGAGACAATCCGAACTTGATCAGTGCGGTCGATCGCGATATCGATTTGTTCCGTCTCAATCTGGAGGCAGGCTCGACTGTGGTGCTGACTGCGTCATCGACCACAGTCGCCGGCTCCTTGCTGGATCCGTACTTGAGACTGTTTGACGAGAGTGGTAGTGAAATCGCGGCCAATAATGATTTTGGTGGTACGCGAGACTCCAGGATTTCGTTTACGATAACCAAGACAGGACGTTACTTTGCTGGAGTTTCAGGGTCTGCCAACACGCGTTACAACCCGAACGTAGCCAGCAGTGGCACCAACGGTGGCTCGCAAGGCCAATATGAGCTATCGGTCGACGTTTCGCCTCGACTCAACTTTTCGGTTGTAGGCAATCGCATTCAGGCGGACGGCGCTACCGCTGTCACATTGCCGGCCAATTCACCA